>ERZ1106915.1970-NODE-1970-length-13872-cov-8.923283_pt1 | contig 13872 bp, 12 predicted proteins | sample MGYA00403653_ERZ1106915 | MGnify/ENA primary metagenome ERZ1106915 (study PRJEB35170, sample SAMEA104062404) | human gut metagenome | biome: human gut; feature: human-associated habitat; material: faeces | place: Denmark | collected 2012-06-06 ... | reverse complement strand
AAGTTGTTAATTATTTCAATTATTTATTATATCTTGTATATAAATTAATCGCACATATTTACTTGTAAATAACTCGCTATCGCATTATAATTTGGTAGTCAAAATATTTTAAATTCAAAAGAGGTGTACAATGAACATTTTCAAGAAAATATACTGCAGAAGTTTTCAGACTGTATTCAAGATTGCACTGCCATTTCTTCCATACAGGAAGCCTAAAATTGTAAGCGCGTTGTCTGACATTCCATCTGTACTTAACAAAAAGAAGAAATCATGTCCTATAATTATTACTGATCCCGGAATTGCAAAGCTTGGCATTCTTTCTATGCTTACAGATGTATTCGACAATGCCGGCATTGAATACCACGTTTACGATAAAACTGTAGCTAACCCTACAACTGATACCGTGGAAGAGGCACTTGCCATATATAAAGATAACAAATGTGACTGCATAATCGGCTTTGGCGGCGGTTCAAGCATGGACTGTGCCAAAGCTGTTGGTGTAAGAATAGCAAGACCTAAGACACATCTGTCTAAGCTTGGAGGAATCCTTAAGGTCCATGCAAAGCTTCCTCTGCTGGTTGCAATTCCTACAACAGCAGGAACTGGAAGTGAAACTACTCTTGCAGCCGTAATTGTAGACGCCACAACCCGCCACAAATACGCAATCAACGACTTTCCGCTTATTCCAAGATATGCAGTCCTTGACCCGAAGGTAACCCTTACACTTCCTGCTTCAATTACCGCAACTACAGGAATGGATGCACTTACACATGCCGTTGAAGCCTACATCGGAAACTCAACAACTCCGGGTACAAGAAAAGACGCACTTATGGCTACTGAATTAATATTTAACAATCTTGACAGAGCATACACTAACGGTTCTGATACAACAGCAAGAAAGAATATGCTTAAAGCTGCTTATTATGCCGGATGTGCATTCACTAAATCATATGTAGGATATATCCATGCAATTGCACATTCTCTCGGTGGCGAATATAATGTTCCTCATGGACTTGCAAATGCAGTAATTCTCCCAATGGTTCTTGAAAGCTATGGAGAATCCATCTATACGAAGCTGCATGACCTTGCAATTGCCGCCGGTGTTGCAGATAAGGATATGCCAGATGAGACTGCTGCGAAAGCATTTATACAGGCAGTCAAAGATATGAAAGCAAGATTTAACATTGGCGATACAATTCCTGAGATTAAAGAGGAGGATATTCCTAAGCTTGCAGGGTATGCCGACAAAGAGGCTAATCCTCTCTACCCTGTTCCGGTTCTTATGGACGCTAAGACACTTGAACAGTTCTACTATAAACTTATGAAAGATAATACACATGAAAATGAGGTATAATATGGAAGCTACACAGATCAATAAACTTGTACAATCGCAGCGACATTTCTTTCTTACAGGTACAACACTTGATGTAAATGTAAGAATTGATGCCTTAAAGAAACTATATTCGGCAATTAAGAAACATGAGAATGAAATATTTGATGCTCTCTATAAAGACCTTGGCAAAAGCCAGTTTGAAAGTTATATGTGTGAAGTCGGGCTTACTCTCAGCGAGATATCTTATATGATAAAACATATAAGGACATTCAGCAGGGAGAAAAATGTTCCAACACCCCTTGCACAGTTTCATTCCAGAAGCTTTAAGAAGCCGTCACCACGCGGAGTTGTCCTTATTATGAGTCCTTGGAATTATCCATTTCTTCTGACAATGGAACCCCTTGTTGATGCAATTGCCGCAGGAAACACTGTGATTCTTAAACCAAGTGCGTACTCACCTTATGTCAGCGATGTTATATGTCTCATAATAAAAGAAATATTTGACCCTGCTTATGTATCTGTTGTAACTGGCGGAAGAGCTGAAAATAACTGTCTGCTTAATGAACATTTTGATTACATATTTTTTACAGGAAGCCAGGCTGTCGGCAAGGAAGTTATGCGCAAAGCCGCTGAATACTTAACCCCGGTAACACTTGAGCTTGGCGGAAAAAGCCCATGTATAGTAACAGAATCTGCGGACTTAAAGCTTGCTGCCAGAAGAATTGTATTCGGCAAATTCTTAAACTGCGGGCAGACATGTGTTGCGCCTGATTACATATATGTTCAGGACAGTATCAAAGACCAGCTTGTGAAAGAACTTATCAACGAAACAAAGCGCCAGTTTACAGATTCTCCACTTAACAACAATGATTATGGCAAAATTGTTAATGAAAAGCATTTTAACAGAATATCAGGTCTTATCGATAATAGCAAAGTCGTTCTTGGTGGTGCATCAGATGCAGATTCTCTGCGTATTGAACCCACGATAATGGATAATGTTACATTTGACGACGCTGTGATGCAGGAAGAAATTTTTGGTCCGCTTATGCCTATACTTACCTTTCACTCTGTCGAGGAGGCAGTAAACACTGTCAATACACACATGCACCCGCTTGCTCTGTATATTTTCACTAAGAATAAGAAAGAAGCCCGTTATGTAACCTCAAGATGCAATTACGGTGGTGGATGTATCAATGATACAATCATTCACCTTGCAACTTCCAAGATGGGCTTTGGTGGATTCGGTGAAAGCGGCATGGGCTCATATCACGGAAAAGCCGGATTTGATACATTTTCACACTATAAGAGCATTGTAGATAAAAAATGCTGGCTTGACCTGCCTATGCGCTACCAGCCATACACAAAAACAAATAACAGTTTAATACATATGTTTTTAAAGTAATCACTTTGCATAAAAAACAGCGCTATATTGCATACAATGGCATACGGCGCTGTTTTTATGTTAATAATGTTATTAATAAAAAAAGATTGAAAATGACTTCTCGAAAACTTCTCCGGCATCAAGATGATTACTGTATTCCCTGTCCTTAAGCTCCCCTGTAAAATCTATGGCATCTGTTCTTCCATACCACGGCTCTATACATACAAATGGAACATTTTTTGATTTGCATGACCACAGACCAAATACCGGCGTATCAAACTTAACTGTAACAAAAGGCTTTTCATTTTTTATAAGACTTACCGTTCCTGCCTGACTTCCCTCAATTATAAATGCATCTTTTTCAAAGCTGTCCTCTTGTATTGTATATTCATGATTAATTAATGGCAGCTCATACTCGTCCCTAGCCATTAATTGATAATCTCCTATCAGATGATATATAATTCTGTCTGCATCAAATCTTATCTTACAGCCAGCCATGCTTGCATCATTCTCTGGTGTTACAAAAGCCGGATGACCACCTATGCTGAAATGCATCATTACATTATCTTTGTTGATTACTCTGTATACTTCTTTAATCTCATTATCAATAAGGTGATACTCCAGCTCCAATGCAAAATCAAAAGGATATTTTTCTTTAGTACTTTCATCGGATTCAAGTCTCATAACCAGCATACCGTCATTATGCTTAACAAGTGTGAATTCCATATCTCTTGCAAATCCGTGCTGACCCATTTCATATACTTTTCCATTATAAATGCTTTGGTTATCCTTATATTTGCCAATAAGCGGGAAAAGAACAGGTGCAACTCTTTTCCATCCTTCGGGATTGGCGTTCCACATTCTGTGTGTATTGTCAGTTTTACACAATACATCTCTTATTTCACATCCCTTAGAATCCACCGTAACTTTTAAAATGTTGTTTTCTAATACATACTCTGCCATATTGGCCTCCTTTCCGTACATGTTTTCTTTATTGTACACCACAATCTGATATTTTCCAAATTAAAAAAAGCTGACACACAAAAAGTGCATCAGCCTTAAAAAATATGCGGATAACAGGAGTTGAACCTGCACGTCTGTTGACACTAGAACCTAAATCTAGCGCGTCTGCCAATTCCGCCATATCCGCGAACATTTGCTATATTATCATATTCATGAATATGCGTCAATATTGAAACTAAATTCTTTTCTAGTATTATATCTTAAAAAAGAAGAATAATAAAAACTACAGGGGTTTATATTTTACCGGCATTATGAATTTTTTTCTGCCATTCTCATAACTTCCTTCCATGCTGGCGAGAACAGATAATAACCTATCATTGCAAACATTCCAAAACTGAAAGAAATTGGGAAGCACAACATTACCCATGTTCCATCAAAGTATCTGTTAATAATATAGGCACTTGGAATTCTGACCGCCCAAAGCATAAGAATATTGACAATTGTAGTATAACGCACCTTTCCAGTTCCGTTTACAATAGATATTATACAGTTAAAGATAGCAAAAAACCACTGTGAAAGCAGCATAACAACAACATGCCTGCTCGCATACATCAATACCATTTCATCTGATGAAAAGAAACGTATTATAGGTTTATGTATCATTATGAAAAACAATCCACAACTTAATGTAATAAGACCTGAACACAATGGAATTCTCCAGTGTCCTTCTTTAATTCTTGAGTATTTCTTAGCACCGTAATTCTGACCTGAAAATGTAGTGGCCGCCGAAGACAATCCGGTAATTGCTATGTTAGAGCATCCTGTAATTCTTCCTGCTACTGCACCTCCTGCCATAAATATAGCACCCTGTGAATTATTAAAGGTCTGTAATGCAACATGTCCTAATGAATAAAGCGAATTGTTAAGACCAACCGGCAAGCCAATAGCCAGAATATCCTTCATCATTGTTCCAGAGAATCTTCTCGGCAAAAATGTAAACTGTATCTCTGGAAACTTCTTTCTTATGTAAACAATACTTACAATCCATGAAATAAACATGGCAATACTTGTAGAAAGTGCTGCCCCGGCTACATCCATTCCAAAACCTGCAACAAACAATAAATCAAATACTATATTAGAAACACATGACACAACCAGAAACCATAGCGAAGCCTTGCTGTCTCCAAGTCCTCTTAAAATTCCGGCATTCATATTATACCCCAGATTACCAAGTGTGCCTAAGAATACAACCCTTGTATAGATTAATGCAGCATTCCACACATCCTGCGGCACTTTCATAAATTCCAGAATATACGGTGCTGCAAACCATCCAAGAATTCCAATCGGAATACCTATAATATATATAAATGTTATTGAAGTTCCACATACTGAAACAACCTTTCCCGATTCCCTGGCCCCGGTATATTGTGAAATAAGAATAGACACACCTGTTCCTATTCCTAAAAAGACACATAATAATACTTCAACTGGCTGCGAACTCGTTCCTACCGCAGCTAAAGATGTATCACCACAGTATTTACCTATTACAAGTGCATCAACCGTAGTATATAACTGCTGCAAAACATTTCCAATAATAATGGGTATCGCAAACAGTATAATATTTCTCATGATATGACCTGTGGTCATATCAATCTTTCCTTTTTGTGAATTTGACATAATATACTCCCTATTATAAAATAACCTGTCTGTATCTGTTATTTATAATAATACTGTAATCAAGTCATATATTCTAGTGATTTATGGCATGGAGTACAGAAAAATCGCACCCACATGTTTATTTGTATTGTTAAATTCCCTTTAACGAAAATACTTCTCAATCACTGCAGCCCTCTCAATCCAGCTATGCCTGCCCTTACAGCATTCATACCCGCTGTCAGCGATTTCCTGCAAATGTTTTGTATCAGCTAATGCACGTTTAACCTTATCCGTGATTCTCGCTGCTATATGCTCATCATATCCCGACTTTTCAAAGTCCCTTAAATCCTCAAGTGAATAGAACAACACATTTTCACCATCTGCAAATGTATTCTCATAAAACAGCGAAGTATCAGTAAGCGCAACACCTCCATTAAGCATAGTGTTAAACACTCTGTCGTGTGCGCCCTTCTTAAACCACGGCATTATATTAAGAGAAATCTTTGCCTGGCTAATCATATCAAGGCACACCTTGGAATCAACGCCGCCATGCTCTATTATATTCTCATGGTGGTTACATTCGATATAATTATAACCTGCGCCATAAGTATGAATCTTAAGTCCTGAATCAGCCAGTGCCCTTATTGCAAGCTCCCTGTAGTGGAATCTTACAGCAAGGTCTGCATACATCATATTAGGCATGCAGTCGACAAGCTGTTCGTCTGTAATATCAGGGAATTCCCTGCGTAACGCATTTTCCGCCGCCTCATCAATCGTCTCTGACGGATTGTCTATCAGATATGACAGCACACCCTCATAGAAATCTATATACTCATCATCCATGTTATCCAGATGTTTCCTTAGTATTCTTTTCGGAGTGTAATTACCTGTAAATATAATATCTATCGGTCTTTCCTTCATTGACAGGTAATTCTTATCAGGCATTATACATCTGTTATAATTAAGCTCTGTACCTGCTGTAAGCATATATTCTGTGTGCACTTCCGGGAAAAATCTGTGCATGTATGCAACATGCATTTCGTCAATATCAAGCTGGATATACTTTTCAGGGTGTTTTCGGATATATTTATTGTAATAAAGCGGATGGTCTACAACCACATTTACAACCTTAACACCTGCCCAGTCCCAGAAATTCCAGCCATCATCACGATACAAGCCGGCTTCTCCTGCTATTCCTTCAAAGTTAAATGTAAACATATACCATTCATCTGCTCTGTGAGCCTTAAAGAATTCCACCAGTGCAGAAGAACTGGCCTGCTGCAATATTAAATTATACCAGAAGACGGAGCAGCCCATCTTCTCCCATACAGCAGCCATCTGCTCTGTAAAGAATTCTAATGTTTCTACTCCGCCTTTAAATAAAATCAATCTTTTCATTATTCTTCTCTGTTAAGCCATAATTGCATCAAATATTCCATCTAATGCAGACACATCAAGTTCCTCAGCCTTTCCTGAATCAACAAGTCCAGCTACCTTTGCGTCCATTGGAAGCTTTGCAACAGTCTTGATATCGTTAGCTGCTGCCACTTCATCAATCTTACTCTTTCCGTATATATAATGAATATTACCGCAATCTGGACATTTGAAATAAGACATATTCTCGACAATTCCAAGAACCGGAATATTCATAAGCTTAGCCATATTAATTGCCTTCTCCACAATCATTGAAACAAGATCCTGTGGTGAAGTTACAATAATAATTCCGTCTATTGGCATTGACTGGAAAACAGTAAGAGGTACATCACCTGTTCCCGGTGGACAATCAACAAACATACAGTCTGTCTCATCCCAGTCAACATCTTCCCAGAACTGCTTAACAACACCCGCAATAACAGGCCCTCTCCATATAACCGGATCAGTCTCCTTTTCCATAAGAAGATTAAGTGACATAACCTTAATACCATTCTTTGAAGTCTCAGGATACATTACAGTTCCATCTTCATTACATGTTACCCTTTCAGTAAGTCCAAAAGACTTAGGAATAGATGGTCCTGTAATATCTGCATCAAGTATTGCCGCTTTCTTTCCTTCCTTATTGGCTTTGACTGCCAGCATTGATGTGACAAGTGATTTACCAACGCCTCCCTTGCCACTGACAACAGCTATAACCTTCTTAACTTTGCCATTATTGGCATTTCTTAATATCTGTGGTCCTTTTCTTGATTCGCAGTCTGAACTGCAGCTTGAGCAGCTTCCTGAACAATTCTCGCTCATAACTTCCTCCCATTATTCATTCATATATTTTTGTTCAAATTCTTCGACTGGTATAGGCTTTGAGAAATAATATCCCTGGAATATATGACAACCCATCTCTGTCAGCATAATAAGCTGTTTGTCTGTCTCTACTCCTTCAGTAATTACCTCCATTCCAAGCTTTCCACCAAGAGAAATAATAGTCTCCAGAATATCCTGTCCTTTAACCTCATTCTCTGTAGCACGCAGGAATGCCATATCAATCTTAAGAACATCTGCACTTATATCTTTTAACATATTCAACGAAGAATATCCACTTCCAAAATCATCAATCTCTATCTTAAATCCATAATCCCTGAGAGCCTTAATTACCTCCATATTCTTCTTAAGATCAGACATAAGTGCTGTCTCGGTAATCTCTAGCTTTAACATCTCAGGTTCAATATCATATTTCTTGACAATTGATGTAATAACCTCATATACATCTATAAGATAAAAATCCTTAGTAGATATATTTACAGAAATATAATGAACCGTATCACCCTTCTTCTTCCATTCACTTAATTTAGCTGCTGCACATTCCCACATATACATGTCAAGCTTATATATAAGACCTGTAGTCTCCAGAATATCAATGAAGAAGAATGGCGACAGCAACCCTCTCTCAGGATGCTGCCAGCGCACAAGCGCCTCTGCTCCATAAGCCTTACCATGAGTATTAACCTGTGGCTGAAGAAACATTTTAAATTCTTTCTTCTCAATTGCCCCTTCAAACTCACTGATAACTCTTCTTTCTTCAAGAGTTCTCTTTAACAGCTTATCATCATAGTATGCAATATTAGTTTCATAATTATTCTTAATAGTCTCGCTCGCAATAAATGCTTTATCACACATATTACTTACAGGCTCATCAACATCTTCAATATCATAAACACCAACTACAACCCTTATCTTAAATGATGCATTGTTGAATCTGTCCTGCATACTTACAATACTATTCTGCATTATTTCATTCTTAAAACTGTCCTTCGGCATACACACAGCAAATCTGTCATTCTGGATTCTTCCACATATATAGCCACTTTCAGATGAAGCCTTGATAAGCCCCGCCTGCATTTTAATAATCTCATCACCCTTTTCGATTCCAAAAAGCTCATTAACAAGCTTAAAATCTTTAATATTGCTGCACACCAGACAATATGTGTGATTCCTGTCGTTTCTCACTACATTGGCAGTTTCCTCATAGAACTGCTCCTTATTAAGAAGTCCCGTAAGATTATCATGTGTAGCTCTGAACTTTTCATATTCTAAAAGCTCAACAGCTTCCGTACGATCATTAAAAATAAAATAATCACATATAAAATTATGCTTATCATCATATACACGATTATATGAAATATCAAAGCTTCTCCTCTCATCTCCCACGCTGATTGTCTGCCTGAATTTCTTATTATCATGCTCTGTCTGAGTATGAAGCCAGCTTGCATAATTATGCTCCACTTCATTAATATTATCATTAATAGAATACATTTCTTTAACAATACCATTACAGTATATACATCTTCCGGCATTATCAAAGCATATAATTCCACTATTCATATCCCTGATTATAAGTGAAAATGTATTCTCAATAAGCTCATTAGGAACATACCTGTATGTAAGATAATATATGAGTATAGACATGATGCCAAATACAGCCATTGACATGTCATATATTGAATCAGACCACGTAGTCATTATATCAAGCAAAGATGCAGCTAATAATAATATGAGAATAGCAAAATACCTGAATCTGTAGAATCTTGACATCCTCTCAACCATTACTATATAACTTAAAATAAGCAGCAACATAATGCCATAAGCAAATACATAATGTAACCGGCCCAGAACATTACCTTTTGCAAACTGGACAATTATCTGGTCATCCGATATATATGTTATATCAAATATCCATCTCGTCCATGTATTAATCAGAAATGCAACAGTCTCAAGCAGCGAATATGCAATCATAAAAACTTTTACACCCACAATGCCCTTAAACATGCCTGTATAATACTGGGTATAATACATAAGAAGTATAAGAAGCCAGTCAAAGCTCGCCATAATAAGTCCCTTACACAGAACTGTAATGGTGGTTCCTGGAACATATGTATACACTAAAAATATTATCCCACATATAAATGCACCAAGCTCATATAAAAACACAACTCTTGCCAGTGCACCCTCTTTTTTATATGCCTTTAAAGCACACGCCCCAATCATTAAAATTACCGCCGTAATAATAAGCCCATAAAATACTCTCATAAGCGATATCTCCTAAATCAATACTAAATTTCACGTCTTGTTTAAACAGTATTATAACGCAAACTTCTTATTATTGCAAATGTGGCACAGCCAGATTCTTTTAACTCTGGTAAACAAACAGACGATTCATTCCCTCCTGCCACGGATACTCAAATTCCAGATAAATAATTTCCTTTCCAAAACGTGCAAATCTTTCTTTCCAGTAATTTGTTGTAGCCTGTCTTAGTCTCATAATATGATTCTCTTCATAAATGTTATTTCCCATATTCTCATATCCGAAACTTTCCAGTTCTTCTTTTGAATAATACGGATTCATTTTAATAAACCAATATCCACCAGGCTTCAATACCCGTTCTAAATCATCAACTACTTCCTTTGACACATCTTTGGGCATTACATCCAACACATTTGATAATATCACTCCATCAAATGAATTTTCTTCTAATTGCTTTACCGTATGGTCTGTACCTTCAAGAAAAGTTGCCGTTTTATAATCACTTAATCTTGCTGTTTCAGTTGCAAATTCTATGCCCGTTTTTGAGGCATCAATTCCTAAAACTTTATGTGTAGGCTGATACTGCAAATATTGAAAAGAAATATCTCCTGTACCACAGCCAAAATCTAATACATTTGTTGTTTTTTGTGCAAACAGCTTTAACGCTTCATCAAACATTGTTTCCACTTGTAAATCTAAATTTCTTAAATCCACAGGTGTACATTCCTTAAATACCTGATTCCACATTTCCGTTTCTCGCTCATATGCCTTGTTCATAATGCTGCCATCTCCTTTTATTCTCACACATGCTGCACAACAGGACCGCCCTTCTTAAATTCATTTAATCATGTTCTTTAATATATTGAACTGCCTTTTTGTCACTCTTTGATTTTTTATACCAGCCAATACCTATCATTGTAATTCCAACAATAATGGCTGTAGTTCTTATCAATGAATCTGTAGAGAAATATCAAATTGATTACTCATGCTTACAAGTATTTGCAAATCAGGATAACTTTTTCCATTTTCCCAATTTGAAACAGTTTGTCGGGTAACATGAAATAATGTACTTTTCTCTATAAATTACAATTCATTTTACCCATTTTAACATAAAACTCAACCAAGTTAGAACTTCCATTTACAATTATTCTATTTCCCTTGAAGTTCTTTTTCACTCCTAAATGTATATTTCATGCCAGCCTCCTATTCCACAATGCTTACAGCGTCATTTACGGCGTTATAGTAATACAGATTGTCAGGCATTACATCTTCCTTCTCCAAGCTCTCTCTATTAGCTTCTTTAATCATTTGCTTAACATAACCACAATTTACATATTTCTTATCCATTACCAAAAGCAGAAATTCATGTACGGAAGATGGAATCATGTAAACACCATCCATATTTTTCTCTATACAGAAATTCTTCAACACATCTGGATACAAGATACATGAAGCCCCAAAATGCTTTTTGAAATTAGTGAGTACAAAAATAGTCTCAGGAGTGTTGCTGACATCTTCCTGAGACTGATTATCTATCTTTGATACAATATCCGTAAGTGACATAATACTCGGAGCATAGAGATTCTGAGTATTCTTAGTCGCAAATGTATACAAATCATTTTCCGTAACTCCCAAATGCTCTATCAATGCATTTGTAACATCTGATGAAGCCGTAGCATTGAAATCAATATCAATGATTAGCTTATATGTAATGGCTAAATCCGTACCTTCCAACATCCTGTAAGGTATAGTCTTTAGTCTGCTCTTATTAGAATCAGCATTTACCAAAGTATAGACAATCCTGTCCTTTAGCTTCTCCAAATTGATTTCACAATCAAACTTAGGAAACAGGCTTCTATTAATCACAGCTACAATCTCATCAACTGATTCACCAGTCCAGTAACATATCTTTGCAACATTCATATCTTTTTTCCTGACCTGAATTCCTTTCAGTTTTGTGTCATTGTTCTTCATAACTTCAACTCTTTTCACCTCATATTCTTCTCCAAGTCTTTTCTGCACTTCATCAATCACATCATTCATTTTGTCATCCATAGTAACCTCCTATAAATAAAATAAGAGCAAGCACTTAAGTTTCTATACTCAAGTACTTGCTCTGTTTCTTTGTATCAAAGTTATTATATATAGTTGTAGGTATGTTTTTTACAATATGATATCTTCTTATTTTCATACATATCTCAATATTATATTTGAAAATATCACTTTCACTATTACTATACAGTATTTATTTTTTCAAGAGAATAATATTCTGTTCCCTCAAATTCTTTTAATTCGAATGTCTGAAACATTTCATTTCCGTCTATATCTTCATAATTAATATTAAACCATTTAGGAATACCTTTTTCTGTCCTTTCATATTCTGATTCAAATATTTCAATTAACCGTTCCTTATACTTCGTAATATCCGGAGAATCTGAATACGCCACTTGAAAAGTTTGTTCATCATTTGGTTTAAGTAACTGAAACATATACTTGTCAAATATAATAACATTTCTGATTGGATATTCACTCACATTCTCAATTGAAATTGTTATATTTTTATGCTTCGGATAAGTTGATACATCTGATATTTTAAATGTTTCAACTGTACCTGCTACTTGTTTGTCAATATTAACAATTGTAATCGAAAAAATTGGTTGTAAAACACTCTTTCGTTCTTTGGCAATCCGCACCCTTTCTTTTTCCTCATTATAGTTTGACTGTAATGTTGCAACCATACTTACAATTATTGTTCCTGAAAATGCTAAATATGCTCCAAAAAATGCAAGCCAATCTTTTTTCTCCAAATTGTCACAAGAAAATAAGCTAGTATTCCCCATTAAATAAATGATTACATATGCAATTATCAATATAGCAATTGTTCCTATAAACCACTTCTTATATTTATTCCAAAATGTATTATCAGATTTATTATTTCTGTTTGCCATATTAATCCTCACCTATTTTCAAACACAATTATAAAACTAAAACTTATCAATTTTAATATATTCTCTTAACCAGCTTTTGTCAAATATTAGTCACTCGTCAAGTGTTTTTCATTTGAATATATTTCCCTCTATTTCCATTACACCCCTGACACCAAGTGCCACAAAAGTGCCCAACTTGCTCACAAACATTCCCAGTGTTTATGCGGGTTTTCAAAATCACAATAATTAATGCATGGAAATAATAAAGAATGAATTTCTTCACAAGACGACCGTTCCCCTCCTAGTCAGTAGGCACGAAAAGAAAAAAGGGAATGGTTTTTCAACCATTCCCATCTTAATGAGCCCACCGGGGTTCGAAGCCGTGAGACCGCTTAAACACTAGCTTTCTTTGGACTCCTTTATGGCACTAGTCCAGTAGGAGCCGATAGCCTGTGTAATGATTAGTGATGAAATAAGTGCCGGAAAAGTGCCCGAAATTTCAATAATGATTATACTATTATATTTTGATGAATTTATATATCTCCTTTTAGGCGCACTAGAGATTTTTTTGTTTCAAATCCGTCTGGATATCTCATCTTTAATTTATTGATATTTGCTTTAAAAATATCTTCAAGAGATATATCTAGTGCTGTCGCAGCTTCTGCCAAATACCAAGCTACATCTCCAAGTTCCTTTGCCAAATGTTCCTTGTCCAATTCATGTCCTTGAGCCATCCATTTTTTTACTATATCAATGGCTTCTCCTGATTCGCCACATAATCCCATTACACTATTTATTAATACATCTCTTTTGCTTAGTTCAGGATTTAAAGTCGTCATTGCCAATTCCTGATATTCATTAATCTTCATTCTAATCTCCATTTCTGAGCAACTTTTGTTGCGAAGAGGCGAAGAAAAATTTGCGCAGGCAATTTCCCTCTGCCATCAATGGCTATTTGTTCTGCTCATAAACAAATAGCCGTGTGATAAAATAAGCTATCGGGCTTATTTTTCACACAAATATTCCCCATAATGTACAAACTGAAATTGTTCTGCTTAGTTTGGCAACTCGCTTTCTTCAACGGGAACTGCCTCTAAGT
>ERZ1106915.1966-NODE-1966-length-13897-cov-33.100564_pt1 | contig 13897 bp, 9 predicted proteins | sample MGYA00403653_ERZ1106915 | MGnify/ENA primary metagenome ERZ1106915 (study PRJEB35170, sample SAMEA104062404) | human gut metagenome | biome: human gut; feature: human-associated habitat; material: faeces | place: Denmark | collected 2012-06-06 ... | reverse complement strand
AATACGTTATACACTCGTAAATTAAGTTGGCATGTTTTGACCCCAACATCATTATTAAGCCATTAATACAGATTAATAGCCATATAAAAAGAACCATGTCCGTACCGGATATGGTTCTTTTTGTACACGGAAATCAGTTGAGGTAAAGTAAATTATCACGCTTAACGTACAGTCTTAATATAATTGTTGTAGATATCCCAGAGAATATCATTGTCTGCCAATGAATCCATTCCTGTCGCAAGTCTTACGCCGTCCTCCCTGCCGTCATAGATACACCATTTTCCGTTAAATTTAATCACGGCAAGAGTGAGCTTGTCTGTCTTGCCGACGGTATCGCCGGTCTTGTTGTAGAGAACATATCTGCCGGTAATGTAGTAGCCGGAGCTTAAGCTGAATTTTATACAGCTCTCACAGCGGGAGCGTATTATATCACATAGCGATGAAGCCCGTCTGTAGGAGATTCCCATGGAATCGGCGAAGGTCTGGATGTCCTCTTTTCCCATATTGTCGATAGTGTCAATTATCTGCTGATAGGAGGTGGCCTGGGCTTCAATTTCATTGTAGATAATGGCAAGCTGGCTGTCATCCATCTTGTCCTTGGTTCCTGTTGTGTCGAACTTCATTTTTATGTCGCTTCCACCCGAGGCGGCATTATCACGATAATATTCTTCAAGCTGTGCCGGAAGATTTTCAAAATAATTATAATAGGTGTCGGAGTTGGCAATTATCTTGTATGCCTGACTGTAGGCTTTTCTGTCCGATGATGAATAGATAAGCTTTAACAGCTTATGTGTATCTGTTTCACGATTGTTATAAATGCTGCAGATGTCCCGCACAGGCCGCATGTAGTCGACATTGCGTATCAGGGCAAATATGCCGAATGAGGCAGCACATATAAGAATGATGGTGAGAGCTGCTATTATTATTTTTTTGGCAGGGCTTGATTTGGCATTGGCGGCGTCCTTATGATGGTGGTGATGATGCGGCTGCAGGTTTTCGTTTTCATGTATCTCGTTTTCAATGTTCATGTTCTTCCTCCGTAATAGCGTGGCTTTCTATAATATAGTTGATGGTGTTGTAAAGGTATGGCTTAAGACCATCAATATCCAATGGGTCATTGTAGAGAATGGCGCTGTAGGATATTGAACTGATAAGCTCTATTATCATGAAAAGCATTATCTCAGGTTCCTTAAACTGTATACCGGAACGCTCGATGAGTGAATAGTAGGCCTGCCGGAAATCTATTGAATCATCTGAGCTGTTGGTTGTCAGAGCCTTTTTGAAAATAGCCCAGCTTAAGTTCTTTGATATAAAGGTCAGCAGAGCTTTATTCTCGGTGAACTGGTTGATGACATTGTCCGCAATAAAGAGAAATGTCTTTTTGAAGCCTTCAAGCCCTGAGTACTGCTCCTCAATCCGGGATTCTTTTAAAGCCTCCAATGCCTTGCTCAGGACAAGCCCGGACTGGTGGCTTATAAGCTTATTGCGGATATCATATTTATCCTTAAAATAGAGATAGAAGGTTCCCTTTGCAATGCCTGCCTGTTCTGATATCTCGGAAATGCTTGTTTTATTGACTCCCTTTGTTGTGAACAGCTCAAATGCTGTGTTAAGCAGCGAGAGCCTTTTATGCTGCTTATTTTCTTCAGCCTTACCCATAACAATGTTCCTTTCAAAATAACTCTTTTTCTATTTTACCCCATTTCAGCTATTTTTCAAATTAAAAAATTATTATTTTTTAAATAAGATGCGGCAAAGCTTAGCAATTCAATATGAAATAGCTGGAAAAGTATCCGGGCAGGTGTTACAATAATATATTATAGTATTTTAAGGATTACGGCAGATTGTATATATTAAGGGTTGAAGGAAGGGCAGGCAGATAATGATTGTACTAAAGAGCACGGCAGAGCTGCACCTTGTTTTTAATAAATTGATAAAGACGCTTTCTGTTCCCGTTGAGTGGAATGGAAATTTTGTCATTTCCGGTAATTTTCTGATACTTCCAGGAAAGGAGCGCTCGGTTATATTCAATTATGATACAAGAAGGGTGACTACCAATCTTTCGGATGATAAGCTCAGCCGGAAAGTGCCGGAGCCTATAAAGGAAGGCTCTGGTCTTATAAATATTTTTAACCTTGTGCTCTATGCATTCGGAAAGTGGGGAGCACTTAAAGGTATAACGGTTGAGAAGGATTATAAGAAGATAAACACGCTTGTTGGTGCGGTGTTCGGTGCCTATGGTGTGTCAGCCGACTATACTGAACAGCACTGCTTCTGGTATAAAGATGGAACAAGAATCACGTATGAGGATGTAATCCAGCTTGCGATTGAGAGCGAACACAGACAGCCTGAGTCTGAGGAGGATATAGAGGAGGAGACAGGTCTGTGGCACAGCACAACCTGGAAGCTTGATAACCAGAGCTTCATATTCGAGAAGCTGCCGATGGCACAGCGCAGAAAAGGAAGAATAGGACACAACTTTTACAAGGTAGGCTATGCCTGCCCTCACTGCGGTGAGAAGCTGTACATGGCATCCTTTTCCGGCAGGGAAAAGCCTGTTATCGACACAGTGGAGGGACGTGTACAGCTTGCGCGCGCCTTCTTCTGTCCGTCATGTGTCATATTCTACACCCCACTTCCGGAAGCAGGGCTTGAGGATGAAGAGGTTTATTATCTGGATTTTGATGGCGATAAGACCGCCGGGAATGACTACATGGAGATGCTTGGAAGGCTGGGAACACGGGAGGTCAACGGTGATTTCAACAAATACGTTGACCGCGTCAATGATGAAGGCAGAACAACAACCAGACAGTCACTTAACGGAATCGACAAGGGAATAAGCGATGAGCGGAGAAGCCTGAACGGAATCGACAAGGGAATAAAGGATGACAAAAGAAGCCTTAACGGAATTGACAAGGGAATAAAGGATGACAGAAGGAGCCTTAACGGAATTGACAAGGGAATAAAGGATGACAGAAGGAGCCTTAACGGAATTGACAAGGGGATAAGCGATGACAGAAGGAGCCTTAACGGAATCGACAAGGGGATAAGCGATGACATAAGAAGCCTTAACGGAATTGACAAGGGGATAAGCGATGACAGAAGGAGCCTTAACGGAATCGACAAGGGAATAAAGGATGACAGAAGGAGCCTTAACGGAATCGACAAGGGGATAAAGGATGACAGAAGGAGCCTTAACGGAATCGACAAGGGGATAAGCGATGACAGAAGAAGCCTGAACGGAATCGACAAGGGAATAAAGGATGACAGAAGGAGCCTTAACGGAATCGACAAGGGGATAAAGGATGACAGAAGTGACCTTAACGGAATCGATAAGGGAATAAGCGATGACCGCAGAAGTCTTAACGGTGTAAGAAAATTCGATGATGAGAATGAACAAATATCAGATAAGGTTTCCGGCAATCCGGACAAAGAGGATGTTTTTGACATTGTACATGAGAAAGCTGCTGTAATGACAGATATAGACGGAACCGGGGAGCTTCATACATACAGGAAGGATGCTTCACATGTACGGTGCAAAGACGCAATAAAGTCAAGCAGACGTAAATTAAGGATACGAAGGCTGGCTGTGTTATTTAAGTCATTCAGCATAGTTAAATGGTTCAGACGTAAGGGCTATGGGAAAGCATCGGAGGAGAATTCCGACAAAGAGCCATATAGGAATGCCGAACGTATAAGTGCTCCGGGTGCAGTGACGGCTTCTGATGGAAAGGCAGGGTACACCGTGAGAGAGGAGGCTGAAAGTGCTCCGGCTCAGAGAAGGAAGCTTGATGAGCTTCTGGAGAAAACAGGAAATGCCACAAGAAAAGATATTGTTGATTTGCTTGATAAGGTAAAGGCAGGTCATTTTGACAAGACTGTGCAGATGGAATATGCCAGTAAATTGCAGGAGGACATAGCAGCGCTTGACAGGAGACGTATAGATGAAGCCTGCAAGGGATACCTTGACTATAATGGTGAAGAGCTTGAGAAGCTTTATAGTATGATAGAGGAAGAAGAGTTCCTGCCGGAGATTAAGGCAGCAGCACTTGACAGTGTATCCGGAAGATTATGGAAAATCAGAAACGAGGAGGCAGAGCTTCTTGTAAAGCGCATTAAAAAGAGTCTATGCGAAAATGGTGTGTCTGAGAATCATGCGTTATATTTTTATCCGGCAATGGAGATACTTGAAGGAAGGGCGGATACACATGTTAAAGACCATCTTGAATGCGCAGTGGATTCATATGCACCTGGTCTTGGAAAGTATGAATATCCTGTTATTATGGAGGATACGACTGGAAAACAGAATGGAAAACGGGGTATGTTTATAACACCGGATGCCATATATTATGGTAATTTTTACACGTATGGACATATAATGGCAGAAAATATTGAAAGAATTGGGTCATACACTGGATTTATGGGCAGGTATGTGATAGTATATCTTGACGATGGTTCAAAAATCCGGCTTTCAAGTGTGATTGCTAAGGATGAGCTTGAAGCATACGCCATGACCTTGAATGATTTTGTCATATATCTGAAACAAAAACCGTTTTCGAGAAAGGAGAAGTATCTGGCTAAGGAGAGCCATGATGTAATATGCTGCTTCAGATGCGGCTATGTGTATAAAAATATGAAAGAATGCCCGAAATGTGGATATAAGTTTAATATATAGATATTTTGAATATAATAATTTTAACCTGTCTAGAGGGTGCGGAGGATGAAAGAATGACGTCTGGTAATAGAAGTGACGTAAAAGAAGATGCTTACAGATATGTAGGTGTAACAGATATACAAAGGGAATGCAGGATTCTTTACCTGGCATGTGCTGTGCTGCATGCGGTGATGGCGCTATGCTTTATGAAGCTGGAGATAAATATCATGCTGTATGAGAGTGCTGCTGCTGCGGTATTCTATCTGATCGGAGCGTTTGGAATATGCTATTCCAGACATACAAGAAGATGGATCATTATGTTTGTCATTGAGATTCTTCTCGATGCTGTGCTGGGTCAGCTTGTGCTTGGCTGGGGATATGGATATATACTATATGGAATGATGCTGGTTCCTATAGTGTACTATTTCTTTTACCTTGACAATCAGACACAGAAGACGTATGTGCCCCATTGTATTGCGGTTATAGATCTGCTTGTTGTGACATCAACGGCATTTATTGGCGGAGAATGTAATCTGGTTCCGTATATAGAGGAGAAATATGTTCTTGGAATTTTTATGGCAAACGCTTTGTTTTCGATAGCTGCGCTGATTTTTTACTGCAGCAGGTTCATATCGGAGATACACAGCAAGACAAAGCATCTTGCCTATAGGGCAGACTATGATATGCTCACAGGTGTGCTTAACAGGGATGGCTTTATAAATAGGGCGGGAAAAATGCTGAAGAACAATCCTGATACGGAATATATCATGGTATGTTCGGATGTTAAAGATTTCAAGATGATAAATGACATATATGGTGACGAGGTAGGCGACAGGGTTCTTATAAAGGAAGCAGAGCTTATTACACGCTTTGCGGGACCGGGGTCGGTGGTCGGAAGAATAGGCGGTGACAGATTCGCATTATGTATGCCGAAGGAGCATTTTGATGAGTCACAGTTTATAGATAATATTGTAGAGATGAAGAAGGAATTCTCTACAGGATATTACCAGATGTTCATATATATAGGCGTATATGACATAAAGGACAGAAATGAACCGGTAGGCAATATGTGTGACAAGGCAAACATGGCTATTAAGTGCATGAAGGGCAATTATCAGATGGCTGTTGCTTACTATGATGAGGCGATTCTTGAGAAGGAGCTGGAGCAGAAGAAGCTTATTGCCGAGTTCGACCGTGCGCTTGAGAATAATGAGTTCTGTGTTTATCTACAGCCACAGACAGATGCGGATGGATTGTGCCATGGTGCGGAGGCTCTTGTCAGATGGGCACATCCTAAGAGCGGGCTTATGTCTCCGGGCTCGTTCGTGGACTGTTACGAGAGATGCGGACTGATACACAGGCTTGACGAGTATGTATGGGAGGAGGCCGTTAAGACCTTAAGACGCTGGACGGAGCTGGGGCGCTCTGATCTGCATATTTCCATAAATATTTCCGCAAAGGATTTTTTCTATCTGGATGTATATGAAGTTATCATGGGTCTTGTGGAAAAGTATAAGGTCGACATAAAAAATCTCCGTCTCGAGCTTACGGAGACGGCTGTTGTCAATGAAAATGACAACATGGAGGTTATACGCAAGCTGCATGATGCGGGATTTATTATTGAGATAGACGATTTCGGAAGCGGATATTCATCACTTAATATGCTGAAGGATATATGCAGTGATGTGCTTAAGATTGACCGCGAGTTCCTGCGTGAAACGGAGAATGCTGTCAGAAGCAGGGATATTCTTGAAGAGATTATAAGACTCTCTAACAGAATGAATATGACCGTAATCACAGAGGGAGTCGAGACAAGAGAGCAGGTGGACATGCTTACAGATATGGGCTGCCGTGTATTTCAGGGGTATTATTTCTCGAAGCCTATTCCTATACATGAGTTTGAAGACAAATATAATGTTGTGCAGGTAAATTAAATATCTGACATTAAAAAAGAGCGTGCCGGCCGGCATGCTCTTGTTTGTATTTAATTCGGATCTGCATAATTTAACCATTATATTTAAGGAAATTTCAGGTAGCATATCATATAAAATACTAAAAGTGAGCGCGAATGCAAAAAACAGCTAATAAAAAATAAACAAAGCGGATAAATTTGTGAAAAGTGCATAAAAACAGGAAACTAAAATTGTAAAATGAGTTTCTTGCCGTGACACGGATAATATGCTACAATTTGGGAAACTGAAACAATAAAAATAGTTTCCAGGTGCGGCATGGCAAATGGAGAAAGCCGGCAGTTTGTTTATGGGCGGAAATAAATTGCGTTAACAGTATTTACAATAGTTTTTTAATGAAAAGCCGCCGGGAAATGGGGATTGTACGAGATGGCACAGACAAATATAAAGAATGAGATACTTAATGCCACAATAACGGTTTTTAACAAAAAAGGCATGAAATTTACAATGGATGATGTCGCCAGGGAAGCCGGCATGAGCAAAAAGACCATATACGCAGTGTTTTCGGATAAGCAGGAGCTGGTCTTTTGTATGGTTGATTACTGCTTCGACTCAATTAAGGAGAGCGAGGAGCGGGTGATGAAAAATGCCGGACTTACGACAATGGAAAAGCTTCAGGCAATTCTTGGGGTTTTGCCGGAGGGATATAAGGATATAGATTTTGCCCAGCTGTATATACTGAAGGATAAGTATCCAAGAATCTATACCAGAGTTGAAGAACGCTTAGAGAGCGGGTGGGATATGACCATAGAGCTTCTGAAGCGGGGCATGGATGAAGGCGTGGTGAGGAAGATAGACACCGTGATCGTGAAGGTGATGTTCGAGGCGGCGCTTGAGCAGTTTTTTAAGAGGGATGTACTTGTAAAGAATCATATAAGCTACAGTGATGCGCTGGCTGAGGTGGTGGACATTATATGTAATGGGATAAAAATCAGGTAATTGCGAAACGAAGTTTGCAAAATCCGGACGTTGTGTATTGACAAATTTATGTTTTGCAATTAGCTAAGAATATAGAGAAGGAGATGCGGCATGGATAAGTCGAAGGTTATTTTTGGTAATAAGATGAGCAGGGTGACGTATAAGAAAGCCGTCCGCGGTAAGAAGGGCTATGTAAAGAAATTCGGGGATGACAGCAATGTTGACTATGAGCTTATGATAAGAGACAACAAGCACATAGGAGATATTCTCGGCGTGAAGGACATAGTGGTTGCAAGGCCTGGGAAAAATAAAGGCGTACAGACCGAAAAGCCGGATTTTGACATGGAGAAGGGACTGATTGTCGGAAACATCAGGATGGGCTTCGGACATTACAGAATATCCATGGCAATAGCCTCAGCGGCACACAGCATGGGGTATACGCCGTACTGGATGGATTTAAACTCTTTTCCTGATACAACCTGCACGAAGGTAATCAGCGCGCAGAATGATTTGTACTCATTAGGTTCAAGAATATCACAGAAAAGCAGACTTTTTAACAAGCTTGTGTGGGAGCCGGTGAACTATGAGGGCTTCAGAAAGCTCTCCTACAATGCCTGTGACCAGAAGAATGCAGAGCTTATGGCACCTGTGTACAGAAAGGTTCCGAAGGACATACCGGTTGTAGGCACGCATGTGTGGCCGGCACAGGCTGCGGTTCATGCCGGGATGAAGCATGTTGTGAATGCTATTCCGGATAACTGGCCTATGGCGCTTCATCTTTCGGAGGGAAGCATACACACGATACAGACACACAACTCCTACCTGGGCTACAGGATATTGAACGGCATGGATGGCAGGAAGGTACTAAAGCCAATGCCTGCCGACAGCCTTGTGTATACCGGACATTATATTGACCATGAGCTTGTGTCCAATATTGAGGCAGACTGTGCTGCCAGAGCTGCCAGAAAAAAGGGCGGACAGCCGATGCGCTTTCTGCTCACCATCGGCGGAGCAGGCGCACAGAAGGAGATATTCGCAGCGATAATAAAGAGGCTTCTTCCGGCAATCAAGGCAGGAAAAGCGGCACTCTATGTTAATGTGGGCGATTACAAGAATGTGTGGGAACAGCTTGTGACGGAAATACCACAGCTTGGACATATAGCCCATGAGCACTTTGACGATTGGGATGAGACAAAGAGGTTTGCGGCACAGGCACTTGAAGGCGAAGTAAGAGGAATCCACGGCTTCTATCACTCCAATATTTTTGAGGCGGTCTACTGCACCAACCTGTTACTGCGAAGCTGCGATGTCCTTGTCACAAAGCCAAGTGAGCTTGCCTTCTATCCGGTGCCCAAGCTCTTCATAAAGAGAGTCGGCGGACATGAGCGCTGGGGTGCAATCCACTCCGCGGAGATAGGTGACGGAACCCTTGAGTGTCAGGACACAGCACACACCCTTCAGATGGTGGAGCTTTTCATAAACGATGACAACCTCCTTGCCGACATGTGCGGTAACATCGTGAGAAACAAGCAGATGGGCATTTACGATGGCGCCTACAAGGTGGTCGAACTTGCAATGCAGAGTAGAAAATAACACATTGAAAAGGAGATGTACTATGAAGCTTTCAGCAAAGGAAAAAGCGTCCTACGGGCTTGGAGCTGTAGGAAAGGATATGGTGTATATGCTTTCTGCAAGCTATATTCTGTATTATTATCAGGATTTACTGGGTGTGAGCTCATGGGTTATGGGTGTCATACTCATGGCGGCGCGAATATTCGATGCATTCAATGACCCGATAATGGGAGTTATCGTTGCAAAGACACAGACTAAGTGGGGTAAGTTCAGACCATGGCTGCTTATAGGAACGGTATTAAATGCCATTGTCCTGTTTTTCATGTTTGCAGTGCCTAAATCGGTCACGGGTGGGGGACTGGTCGCTTATGCGGCAGTGCTTTATATCACATGGGGAATAACCTATACGATGATGGATATTCCATTCTGGTCAATGATTCCGGCTTTTACAGAGGGCGGCAAGGAGAGAGAGAACCTTTCAACACTTGCGCGCTCATGCGCAGGAGTTGGCTCAGCGATAATCACGGTTATAACGATGATATGTGTACCTATGCTTGGCAGAATCGGAAATTCCGATAAAGCAGTGCTTGTCGATGCGGGAAATGCAGCAGAAGCTTCCGATGCCGTAAAGCTTGCCGGGCTTGAGGCAGGCAAGCTTATTGAGAGGGACGGCTTTAAGTGGTTTACACTTATAGTTGCCATACTTTTTATCGTATTTATCACCATTACCTGTATCTGCATTAAGGAAAAATCCACGGTGAATATGCAGTCACCGACAGTCAGCCAGATGTTCAAGGCTCTCTTTTCCAATGACCAGGCGGTTACTGTGGTTGTGACAATCGTGCTTATCAACTGCTCATTGTACATCACATCCAATCTGTTGATATATTTCTTCAAGTATGACATAGGTGGTTCGGACTGGAATGCCAATTATGTGCTCTTTAACACAGTCGGAGGCGCTGTGCAGATAATCTCAATGATGCTGTTCTACCCTCTGCTCAGAAAATTTATGAGTTCAATCAAGGTATTCTATGTCAGCTTCGCGATGGCGATAACGGGTTATCTCGCGTTGTTTGTGATGATGTGCATTGGGGTGTCGAGCGTGTATGTGCTCCTTGTACCGGGCTTTTTCATATTTGCCGCATTTGGCATGCTGACTGTGCTCACCACAGTATTTCTTGCAAATACGGTTGACTATGGAGAACTCAAAAACAGCCGCAGGGATGAGAGCATTATCTTTTCAATGCAGACATTTGTAGTAAAGCTTGCGAGCGGAGTTGCGGTACTTGCTGCAAGTATATGTATTTCGGTAGGAAAGATAAGCAAGGATACCACAGAGGCAGCTGCGGCAGCCGCACTCTCAGATAGTTCAAGAATGGTGTTAAGGATAACCATGGCGATGATTCCGATATTCGGTCTGTGTGCCGCACTCATTATATTTGTTAATAAATATAAACTCACCGACGCGAAGCTTGAGGAGATTTCCAGGGAGCTGGCATTCAATCGTGAGACTAAGACGAAGGGATAAGTATGATATCAGAAAACAAAGGCTTATTTACTCTTGATACAAGAAACACAACCTACGCTTTTATGGTGCTGCCTACAGGACATCCTGAGCATTTATACTATGGAAAAAAGATAGCCATTGCAGGACATGGTGAGGCGCTCTCACACAAACAGACAACACCTGTCGGAAATACTGTGAGCTATTCAGATGAAAATGTGTCATTTTCGCTTGAGGCGGCGAGACTTGAGATGTCATCCTACGGAAAAGGTGATATAAGAGAGCCGTTTCTGGAGATTGTGCATGCTGATGGTTCGTTTACCTCAGATTTTCTGTATGACAGCTTCGAGATAAAGAGCGGCAGGGATGAGCTTACAACTCTGCCGTGCTCATACGGAAGTGAGGCTGAGGTGTCACAGCTTAAGCTGGTGTTAAAGGATAAGAATTATGGGCTTACATTGGAGCTGTACTATTATGTATATGAGAATTGTGACGTGATAGGAAGAAGCTGCCGGCTCATAAATGACAGCGATGTGAGGGTTGATATCAGACGTGTTATGAGCATGCTGATGGACATTGACGGAACAGGGTATGTATTCACGACCTTTAACGGAGCGTGGGCGCGGGAGATGGAAAGGCATGATACAGTTGTCACGGCAGGAAAGCATGTCAACTCCTCCTATACCGGGACATCTTCGAGCAGAGCAAATCCGTTTGTGATGATATCTAAGAAGGATACCACGCAGGATCAGGGAAGCTGTATCGGGCTTAATCTCATCTACAGCGGTAATCACTATGAGGCTGTGGAGGCTGGCATGTGTGACAGCACGCGCATAGTGGCCGGTATAAATCCTCAGTCATTTTCTTATATATTGGACGCAGGGGAGACCTTTGAAGCGCCGGAGGCGGTAATGACCTATTCGGACAAGGGCTTCAATGCCATGAGCAGGAATATGCATGACTTCGTGAGAAAGCACATAGTGCGAGGACAGTGGCAGTATAAGGAACGCCCTGTGCTGCTTAACAGTTGGGAGGCAGCATATTTTGATATAAGCGAGAGAAAGCTATATGAGCTTGCAAGGGCGGGACATGATGTGGGCATTGAGCTTTTTGTCATGGATGATGGCTGGTTTGGAAACAGGGACGATGACAGCAGCTCACTTGGAGACTGGTATGTGAATAAGAAGAAGCTTCCGAATGGGCTTAAGGGTATATGTGACAAGATAAATGCACTCGGAATGTCATTCGGAATATGGGTTGAGCCGGAGATGCTCAATGTAAACAGCGACCTGTACAGGCTGCACCCGGACTGGGCGATGGATATTCCGGGCTGTGCGCACTCAGAAGGACGCAATCAGAGAATACTTGACCTGTGTAATCCTGAGGTTACGGAATATATAATTGACAGTATGACCAAGGTGTTTTCATCGGCGAATATTGCTTATGTAAAATGGGATATGAACAGGATTTTTTCCGATTATTACTCTAAATATCTCAAGGCGCAGGGAAGACCACAGGGCGAGACAGCGCACCGCTATGTGATGGCACTCGGCAGGATTATGAGGACGTTGACTGAGCGTTTTCCGCACATACTTTTTGAAGGCTGTGCAGCCGGGGGCAACCGCTTTGACCTTGGTATATTATGCTATTTCCCACAGATATGGGCGAGCGATAACACGGATGCGGTGAGCAGAGCCTATATACAGGAGGGGCTGAGCTACGGCTATCCAATGTCAACTGTTTCGGCTCATGTCTCAGCATGTCCGAATCATCAGACGCTCCGCGTTACACCGCTGTCAACACGCTTTAACGTGGCGGCTTTTGGAATATGCGGTTACGAGTGTAATCTTGTGGATATGAGCAGGTCTGAAAGGAGCGAGATAAAGACACAGATAGATATTTACAAAAAATGGAGACACGCTATGCAGTTTGGCAGTTTCTACCGCCAGCGCACCGGGAATATTCATCAGTGGACAGTTGTGGATGAGGAGGCAGGCAGGGCGGCAGGGCTGATAATGCAGGAGCTTGTCCGTGCGAACACGCAGAATGAGGAATACTATGCTGCAGGACTTGACCCTGAGGCTGTCTATAGCTTTTATAACAGACCATTAAAGCATAATGTAAAAGAATTCGGAGATTTGATAAATACGGTTGCACCGATTCATATAAGACAGGGCTCACTTCTTCATGGCATGGTCGCAAAATTCGTAACCATGCCGGGGGAGATGGAAAAGTATGAGCTGAGCGGAAGCATGCTGATGAATTGCGGTGTCAGGCTGAAGCAGGCATTTGCCGCCACGGGTTTTTCTGAGGAGGTAAGGTATTTCCCTGATTTTGCCTCAAGGCTTTACTTCATGGAAAAAATTTCTGATTAGATAAGTGCCATGCGCTCCTCTATCTGCGAATAGAAAGCTTCAATACTGTATGGTGTAAAATAAAATATCTGAAGCAGCATTATGTTGCGCTTCTTGGCTGATTCGTAATCCGGGTCAGCCTTTGTTGCGTTTCGCAGCTTTTTCAAAAGCTCATGCCATTCCCATATAAACCTTTCATTCTTCTCTATATCGGGAGTGTCCAGCCACTTTTCTACCTTGATTTTTGTGCGGTGGTTGTTAAGGCACTCACCTGTCTGTAGAAAATATTTGAAGCCGTTTTCATCGTATATGCGTCCGAGTGGGAACAGCCTGCATATTCCCGGTCTGAAGGAGTGTATGCTGCACCTGCCGTCCTCATCGAGAAATGAGCATTGCTCCATGTCACCGGCCATCTTAAGGCTTGGAAGAATAAGTCCGTCGATTACACTTAATTCGACACGGTCGGTTATGAGCTGTTCGAAGCTGCATGAGAGGTTGTTGGTGAGCAGACATACATCATAAGGTGTGAGGACAATGGAGTTGCCCATACCGTGGCAGCACGCCGAACAACCTGTGCAGTCCTGACAGTCTGCGCGTACAAGATCGTTTAATGTGTATAATCTTCCATCTGATATTTCGTTTAAATCTCCTTCACGAAGCATATTGTGACCTCCCATGTGGCTTTATATTGAAAATCTTGGAATTATCCTGCAATCAAAATGGTTTTATCGATTCAGTGTATCATTGAATTGATATTTATTCAAGTGAGTACGGATTATTTTGGAAATTGTTTTGTTCTGCAGAGTATTTTACATGGTTTTTACAATATAATGATAATACTTTTTATATTGGCTGAGTTATACTCTTATTAAAATGATGTTGGGGTCAAAACATGCCAACTTAATTTACGAGTGTATAACGTATT
>ERZ1106915.1955-NODE-1955-length-14030-cov-3.562218_pt1 | contig 14030 bp, 13 predicted proteins | sample MGYA00403653_ERZ1106915 | MGnify/ENA primary metagenome ERZ1106915 (study PRJEB35170, sample SAMEA104062404) | human gut metagenome | biome: human gut; feature: human-associated habitat; material: faeces | place: Denmark | collected 2012-06-06 ... | reverse complement strand
ACCATTTTTCAACAGGTAACTGCCATAGTGAAAAGTATTCGTTATTATTATATTTTGACACATTTCCAATGTTTTTTGCCTTTAAAAATTCGTTTTCCCAGTTCTTTTGAATGTCTTGTTGGATAAGCTGATATGTTGTTTTTATATTTTCTGGCTTAACCAAATAGTTATATGCATAATTGATTTTAGCTAATCCATATTGTATTAAATAATTTCGATAATTACTTGGCAGGGTTACACCAATGTTTTGTTCGGCTCTTATAATCTCGTTCTCCGAAAAACCCACCTTTGGTATTTGATATAATTCTACAATTTCACTAATGTTCATATACTATCTCCATAATTTCCGATTTGTCGTTGACTTCATTACACTTTATCTGTCTACTAAAGTACAGGGAGATTTTGCAAACCTTGTCGAACGGGAACCGCTTGCGGCGCAAGGTATCCGCTGCTTCAGCAGGGCCGGCAGACAGCGTCTCCGGCGGCCGTTCAGGGTCAATATCCGTTGACCAGGGCGTCCAGCACCTGGGCGGCCACATTGCCCGCCGCGCCCGCGCCGCTGCCGCCCTCCTCCACCACCACGGCGAAGGCGTAGGGGAAATCCTGGTCCCGCAGAAAGCCGGTGAACCAGGAGCTGGGCTGTTTGCCGCCCCCCACCTCGGCGGTGCCCGATTTGGCGCAGAGATCCATGTTGGGGAAGCGGTCCGCGCCATAGGTCTGCACCACATTCTGGGCCATCATATCGGCCAGCACCTGGGCAGTGTCCGCCTGGATCAGCTGCCCGGTGCGGCGGGTGAAGTGGAAGGAGGGGTGGGGAAGACCGCCCTCGGTTTTCAGTACCAGATAGGGGACGGCGGCCTTTCCACCGTTGGCCACTCCGCCCATCCAGACCATCAGGGCACAGGGGTTGACCAGGTCGTGATACTGGCCCACGCCGGCCCAGCCCAGCTGGGCGGAGGTGGCGCCCTCCAGTTCCACACTGCCGGCGGCGGTGGAGATACCGCTGACGGAGTAGCGGTCCAGCAGACCGGCCTGCTTTGCGTACTGGGCGATGGTCTCCGCGCCCAGTTCGTCGGCCAGCTGGGCGAATACGCCGTTGCAGGAGCTGGCAAAGGCGTCGTTGATGTCCATCTCTCCGTGGGCGAAGGGGCAGGTAATGGTCTCCCCGCCCACGACGGTGGAGCCGGTACAGGTGAAGGTGCGCTGGAACAGATCAGGGAGCTGCTCCAGGGCGGCCGTGAGGGTGACCGTCTTAAAGACGGAGCCTGGGGTGAAGGTGCTGGAGAGAAAGCGGTTGAGGTAGACGCCCTCATACCGGGGGTCCCCGTCCTGGATCTCGGGGGGGTCGGCGGGGTCGAAGGAGGGGGCGGAGACCATACAGAGGATCTCACCGGTCTTGTAGTTATAGACGCCTACCGCTCCCTTGCGGCCGTTGAGGGCCTGATAGGCGATGTAATTCAGCCGGGCGTCCAGAGTGAGGTAGAGGTCGTTTCCCTGGCCAAAGGGGTTGTCCGCCCCGGTGAGGAGGTTATAGCCGGAGAGCTGGTCCGCGAAGGCGACCAGAGCGCCGGTGCCGATGGCGCCATTTGGATCGCCCACGGCGTGGAGGGTGGCCTTTCGGACTGTGGCGTTGGAGTAGTAGCACCGCTGGCCCGACTCGTCCACCCAGGAGAGCACGTCCCCATCCCGGTCCAGCACCCGGCCCACGGACAGCTGCCCCTGGCTGTTGTACAGGTGGCGGTTGGCGGCGAAGGAGGCCCAGTCCCCCCCGTCCAGCAGGAACCGGACCAGGAACAGGGCCAGGCCCAGCAGCAGGAACAGGGTGAGGGCCAGACAGATCACCGTGCGTTTTTCAATCTTTTTCACCGGAAACCTCCTTTTGGACACGGCCGCCCTTGGCGGGGATCAGGTTGCCCAGCCAGCTGGAGCTGTGGCGGTCCTGGGGACGGATGGCGAAGCTGGCGTTGCTGCGGGTGTCTGCCGCCTTGAGGAAGGCCAGCAGGGTCCAGGCGGACAGCATGGACGAGCCGCCGTTTGACACGAAGGGGAAGGTGACCCCGGTGAGGGGCAGGATGTCCACCGAGCCCAGCACGTTCAGGGTGGTCTGAAAGACCAGAAGACTGGTGGCGGCACAGGCGGCGATGGTGTAAAAGCTGGACCGCCCCGCCCGGCAGCTGCGCACCGCAAAGACGGCCAGGGCCGCGATGCACAGCACGGCCAGCACCGCGATGATCAGTCCCCACTCCTCACACAGCATCCCGAACACCAGGTCGGTGTCCGCCGCGGGCACCCGGTGGAGCCAGCCCTCGCCGGGCCCCACTCCGATCAGTCCGCCGGAGGCCGCCGCCGACATGGTGCGGGTCTGCTGGAAGCCGCCGTCGGAGGCCTGCTCCCAGGCGTGCCCCCAGGCGGCGAAGCGCCGCAGGATATAGGGCTTGACGGTGACCAGCATCAGCCCGCCGAACACCGCGCCGCCGCAGATCAGGGAGAGGGTGGCAAAGTCGCCGGAGCGGAGATAGGCGATGACCAGAAAGGTGACGAAGAAGATGGCGGCGGTGCCGAAGTCGCTCATCAGGGCCAGGCAGCCCATACACGCGCCGGTGAGCAGGATGAACAGCCCCAGGTTCCGCTTGCGGAACAGGCGCTCCAGGGTGGCCGCCCCGGCGAAGATGTAGCAGGGCTTGGCCAGTTCCGAGGGCTGGAAGGAGAATCCGAACAAACTGATCCAGTTGGCCGCACCGTATTTGACGTGCCCGGCGATGAGGGACAGGGAGAGCAGGGCGATGGCTGCCGCCGCCATGAGCCAGCGGATCTTCCGCACCCGCTCCAGGTCCCGAAGAAAGACTCCGGTGATCAGGAACAGGACGATGCCCAGCAGGATGGCCAGCAGCTGCTTGGGGACGGCGGAGGGGGCGGAGGAGGCGGTGACCGCCAGACACAGGGAGGAGAGGAAAAAGGCGATGGTCTCCATCTCAAAGCCGGTGCGCCCCATGCTCCGCAGGACGAGGCAGTAGATCCACATCACCGCAGTCAGGCACAGAAAGGCCCCCGGGATCAGCAGGGCATGGACCCCCTCCTCAGAGAGCAGGAACTGGAGGCCGGCAAGCAGTTGAAACAGGGTGAGCAGGACCAGGGAACCCCAGGGGGAGACGGGGTGCTGGGAGGTGCGGCGGCGGCGCTCCGCCTCCTGGTCAGAGACGGGGAGGAGCACGGTCTCCACGCCGCCCAGGCTGAGTACGTCCCCCAAGGAGATGGGGGAGCCGCCGGGCTCCACCGGGGTCCCGTTGACAGCGGTGCCGCTTTTGGAGTCCAGATCGTACACCGTCCACCGGTCGTCCGCGGAGCGGATGAGGGCGGCGTGCTGCCGGGAGACCACGGGGTAGTTGAGCAGCACATCGGAGGCGGGGCTGCGGCCCAGGATATTCTCCCAGTGGGTCAGGGGCTCCGCGGCCCCGTTGGGCAGGGAGAGGCAGGCCCATATTTCCGGCTTGGGAGAGGCCTTGACCAGGCCGCGGATGATCCGCACCAGCATCAAAATGGCCAGAACAGGAAAAAGAAAGCGAAGGATCAGCGTGTACCAGGCGAACAGGACCGGGTATGCCTGCGGCAGCTGCCGCAGAGCGTCCAGGCCGGCCTGGAGGGTGGCGGTCAAGTCAGACAAGGGGGACCTCCTTTCGAGTGAGACGGGGTGGTCGGCGGGTTTGCTATCAGGATACTACAAGCGCTCCGTCTGCACAAGGGCGGTTTTGCACAAAACAGCGGAAAAGAGGCAGGAAATCATAAAAAAGACCGCCCTCTTTTGGCGGAAAGAGGACGGTTGATCTATCCGGAGCAAAAAGGAAGGGCAGTCAGGAGAGAGGACTGGAAGAAGGCTGCTCCGGAAAATTGGGGGCGCCCGGAAGAAGTGAGGGCTCCCAAGGCGCCGCATCAGGCAATATAATGCAGAAGCTGCTCAGGGTGGCTGACATGGTAGAACAGCATCCCAAGCATATCATTCTGGCTGCTGCTCTCCCGGATGCCTAGTACCGCGTTGGAGCGGCTGTTGCCGCTCCCGCAGCCCACAGCCTCGCCGAAGCAGAGGTTGCCGCAGTCGCGGTCCCGGCCTTCCACAGAGACAGCGGGCTTCTGGTCCAAGGGGATGTACATCAGGTCATCCTTCACCAGAGCGATCACACGCCGGTCAGTGATGGCATACAACGTATTTTTTTCCAGACAGAACTTATCCATTAGAGGACGGAGGGAGAGCATGGCAGGGAGGAAGGCCACCACCACCAGCATAACGAACCAATCAGCTCCACCGCGCTGGGTACTGTCCAGGGCGGGAAGCAGATAAAACAGAGCCAGCAGCACAGCGGCTCCGGACAACAGCCAAGTGGCAAAGAAGGTGTTCCGCTCGGGACACTGCATCAGCTTGAAGGGACTGGGACGGCCGGTCCAGCGGACTTGCTCTCCATCCATCAGGATCTCATGTAACCGCTGCTCCATAGGGAATCAGGCTCCTTTCCATCTCTGTTTTGTCCTACTTCTACCCTCAGTGTCCCGGAAGACCGGGCTGAGGCAGGAAGGGGAACGATTTTTGTTGACTTGATTATAGCAGAGGAGAGATTAAATGGGTATAAATGAAGGAGAGGACTGCGCTAAGGAACTGTTAAGAAAAAGGATAGGCGAGAGAAAGCAAAAAAGAAGCTATGAAGAAACAGAAACCCAGAGAAGGCAGATCTTTAGATTGGGATTATTTTAAAATGAGGGAGAAAGGATGCGGAGTGATAGAATACTTGCATGGAAAACAAAAATAAGAGGGTAGTTCATCTGAAACAGCGAAAAACCGGCGGAGGCGTCTCTAGAGTAGGAGAGGCCTCCGCCGGTGTGAATGTGGGTGGAACGATGCGCTTGGGGAGCGCCCGTGCCGGATGGATCACAGATCCTCCTCCTCGGTGATGGCGTGGGGGACCGGAGGGGTCACAGGCTCGTCGTGCTCCAGAGGATCGAAGTAGTCCTGGTCCACCAAAGTAGGCTTGCGGTGGCGGACAACGGCGATGATGATGGGGTAGAGGACGATGGCCACCAGACCGCCGGAGAAACCGTTGTTGTACAGGTTCATGCCGGCCACCGGGGTGCCGGTGTACAGTACCACAGAGGAGTGGAGAAATCCGGCCAGAACGCCGAAGGGCCAGCCGAAATAGCCGGAGATCGGGGCCAGAGTGGTGCAGAACAGGCAGGCCAGCTGGACGGCGGAATCGCTGAGAGACCAGTGCATCACCAGCCCGCCCAGGAACACGCCGGCCATGACTGGAATGATGTTGAAGGCGTGCTTGCCAAAGGCCGAGAAGCCCATGATGGTGAGGATGCCGCCCACAGTGGGGCCGTTCAGATCCCCGCCGCTGCACAGGATGAAAGCCATGCTGATCAGGCCGTTGATCCCTGTGTTGAGCAGCACAGGACCGGCGCCGAACATCCGAAGGAAGTCGCTGGGCGCCCGGCCGCTGTCCTGGAGGAGGCGGCGGTAGCCCGCCCAGGTGGCCCACAGGGGACGGCCAGTACAGAACAGCCCGGCTATACAGCAGGCGGCGCACAGCAGGCCGAGCGCGACGCCGAAGGCGAGGTCATAGCCCTCTGCCCAGTGGTACTGGGTGGTGGGGGTGGCCCCCATGGAGCCCATCAGCGGCACCAGGATGAAGGCCACCAGGCCGCAGGCAAAGCCCACGTTATACAGGTTCATGCCGTTTTGGATCTTATAGGTATAGGCGGACAGGGGAGGCATGATAAAACCGATGAGGATGCCCACCAGGCCGCCGGCCAGAGGGGTCCCCCAGCCGTTGTCCAGGGCGATGTAGCTGACCACCGGGGCCAGGGCGGTGGCCAGCAGGCCCACTGGGGCGTACTTGCCCACGGGCTCCCGGCGGCTTTTGGCGTAGAGAAAGGTGCCCAGCAGGATGGGCCAGATGTTGACAAAGTTCTTGCCGAACAGGGAGAAGCCGGACATCAGCCCCACCACCACCGGGGAAAAGCCGTTGAAGGGCTCGCCGGAGTGGCGCAGGATCACAGTGGTGATGGCGGTGACTAGGGCGGAGTTGACCAGAGCTGCCCCGGGCCCTGCGATGAGCACATAGTCGGTGATCAGGGCGTCCTCCGTGAGGATAATGGTGGACAGGCCGCGGAGAATATTGACGGGAGTGTCCATGATCAGTCCAAACAGGGCGAGGAGGGCGGCGTAGGCCAGGAAGAGGCCGTACAGCCGCTCATAGCGGGTGTGTTCTGCCATGCGGTGTCTCTCCATCAGCGCGCTCCGGGTGCGTCCTGGGACGCGGCGAGGAAATAGGCCCGGGTCTCCTCCGCGTTGCGGCGGATCTCCTGAGAGAGTTCCTGGAGGGAGGGAAACTTCTGTTCCCCGCGGATGCGGTGATAGAACTCCATCCGTAGCTCCTTGCCGTACAGATCCCCGTCAAAGTCCAGAATAAAGCCCTCCACGGTGACCCGGCCGTCGTTGTCCTCCACGGTGGGACGGACCCCCACATTGGTGACCGCGATATAGGAGCGGCCCTCCACCCAGACCCGGGTGGCGTATACCCCGAAGGCGGGGACGATGACCTGGGGCGGGACCTGGAGGTTCACGGTGGGAAAGCCCAAAGAGGAGCTGCCGATCTTTTTTCCGTGGGTCACCCGGTTGGTGAGCACATGGGGGTGGCCCAGAAACTCCACCGCCCGGTCCATCTCCCCCTGGGCGACCAGGGTGCGGATATAGGTGGAGGAGATGGTGATCCCCTCCCGCTCGATCTTGCCGATGATGTCACAGCCGACGCCCAGCTGTGCGCACATCTCCTGGAGGCGCTGGGGGTTGCCCTTGCCCATATAGCCGAAGTGGAAGTCGTGGCCTGCCACGACGTGGACCACGCCCAGCTCCCGCACCAGGTACTCCGTAATAAAATCCTGCCAATCCATGCGCATCATCCCGTCAAAGCTGGAGACGATGACCTCCTGGATGTGGTAGCAGGAGCGCATCAGCCAGACCCGGTCCTCCACAGAGCTGAGGAGCGGGACGTGCTGGCCGGTGATGGCCGCAGTGGGACTGCGGTCGAAGGTGAAAGCGGTGGGGACGGCGTCCAGCTCCCGGGCGCGCTGGGTCACCCGCTGGAGCAGGGCCCCATGCCCGGTGTGGACGCCGTCAAAAAAGCCGAGGGCGATGACGCGTTTTGTTTTGTTCAAGCTGTTTCTCTCCTTTGCGATGGGGGTGCGGAAAAGGGATCAGGTCACTTCAAAAAAACTCTTTACAGTGGTCAGGACGCCCTTCCGGACCTGGCTGAGGGCCAGAAAGCAGCCGTCCTCTCCATAGACCCGGTACTCTCCCTCCGCCGTGCCGGGGAGGGGAAAGGCCATCCCGTTGCGCACCTTTTTCTCCAGCGCAGGGGGGAGGGTGAGGGAGGGCCGGTCCTGAAAATAGGCGTCCACCGGCAGCAGAAGGGACTGGGGCTCCGGGTGGGACAGGACCTGTTCCAGGGGGAGGGCCTGCTCCAGGGAGAAGCCGGCGGCCATGGTGCGCCGCAGGGAGAACATGGTCCCGCCGCAGCCCAGGGCCTGGCCGATGTCGTGGCAGAGGGTGCGGACATAGGTGCCCTTGGAGCAGCGCACCCGGAGCAGGAAGCGGTCCGGGCCCAGGACGTCCTCCACCGTGAGGGAGTGGATGGTGATGGGGCGGGGAGGGCGCTCCACCTCGCGGCCCTTCCGGGCCAGCTCATAGAGCTTCTTGCCCTGGATCTTGATGGCGGAGTACATGGGGGGGACCTGCTGGATGGGGCCCCGGAAGCGGGGCAGGACAGCCTCCAGCTCCCCGGGGGTCACCGCGGCGGGTCTCTCCTCCAGCACCGCGCCGGAGGTGTCCTGGGTGTCGGTGACCAGACCCAGACGCAGCCCGGCCAGATATTCCTTCTGCCCCTCAGAGGCGAACTCAACCGCCCGGGTGGCCCGCCCCACAAAGACGGGCAGTACGCCGGTGGCCATGGGGTCCAGGGTGCCGGCGTGCCCGATCCGCCGCTCGCCCAGGCAGCGGCGCAGCCGGGCGCACACATCCATGCTGGTCCAGTCCTGGGGTTTGTCAATGATCAGGATTCCGTTAGGCACTGCGATCCCTCCGTTTCTCGCGGCCGAGCCCCGACGAGGTCCAGTCCTGGGGGGTGCCGATGATCAAAATTCCGTTGGCCATAGCGCCTCCTGTCAAGCCTGACGGCCCTGGATCTGGCGGATGGCGGCCATCAGGACCTCTTTGGTCTGTTGGATGTCCCCCTCCACCGTGGCGCCCGAGGCCGCGGCGTGGCCGCCGCCCCCTAGAAGAGCGCATACTGTGCTGGCATTCAGCTGGTCCGGGTCGGTGCGCAGGGAGATCTTGCAGAGGCCGGGCTTCAGTTCCCGGATGGTGACGCCGGTCCTGACCCCCTCCACCTGTCCGACAAAGGCGGCGATGTCCTCCGCGTCCGACTCCGTGGCCTGGAGCCGGGCCAGCATCTCCAGACTGATGGCGGCGATGGCGATCTCGCCCCCGTCGTGGAACTCCATGGAGTCGGTGAGCAGGCTCTCCAGACGCAGGCGGCGGAAGCTCTTGGTGCGGAAGTGGCGCTTGTTCAGCTCTGCCGCGGGGATCCCCGTGTCCATCAGGGCGGCGGCCACCCGGTGGGTGTCGGCGGAGGTGTTTCCGTATACGAAGCAGCCGCAGTCAGTGGATACGGCCACATACAGGGGCAGGGCGATGTCAGCGGTGACGGGGCCCAGCTGCCGGAGAATGTCGTACATCAGCTCGCCGCAGGCGGCCCGTCCGGCGTCCAGGCAGGTCTCCCGGGCAAAAAACTCCTGGGACGGGAGGTGGCCGATGGCCAGATCCACCCGGGGGAGGTAGGGCAGGGCGTTGTCCGGGAACAGGCTCCGGGCTGCCATGTCCACAGAGACCACCGTGTCCGGGAGAAGATCCTCCGGGGCCAGGAGTCCCTCCAGATAGGGGGAGAACAGGGGGGTGATCTCCGAATTGGGCAGGACGTGGGCGGTCTTGCCCAGAGCGCGGAGGGCGCGGCACAGGGCGGCGGCGCAGCCGACGGTGTCGCCGTCCGGGCGGACGTGGGTGAGGATCAGGTACCGGTCATGGGCGGCCAAAAACTCCGCCGCCTGAGTAGGGGAGATGGTCATGCCTCATCCTCCTGATCCTCGCCATAGTGGTTGTCCGGGTTGACCGGCTTGACCATCTGGGGGTCCCGGAGCAGGGAGAGGATGTGGGCCCCCTGATCGATGGAGTCGTCGGGGACGAAGGACAGCTCCGGGGTATTGCGCAGGTTCAGAGAGCGGCCCAGCTCCCGGCGGAGCCAGCCACCGGCGGATTTCAGCCCCTTCAGCACCTGGGCCTCACTGCTTTTGTCCAGAACGCTGACATAGATTTTCGCGTATTTCAGGTCAGGGGTGGTACTGACTGCGGTGACGGAGATCATTCCGGTGACCCGGGGATCCTTGACGCCGGGGATCAGGGCGGAGAGCTCCCGCTGGATCTCCTCGTTGATGCGTCCGATTCGATTGCTTGCCATAATATGCTCCTTTCCAAAGGGGGCGGCGCCCCCAGTTCAAATCTCAATGGTCAGACAGGTCTGTGCTTGCTCAAAGAGCTGTTCTAAGGTGTCCGGTTCCAGAGCGGCCAGCGGTCCGGCGAAACGGAAGGCCCTGGCCGGGCCGTCTCCCACCCACAGGTTCCACAGCTCCGCTGTCTCGCCGGGGCAGAGGTGCGTTTCCAAATAGGCCCGCAGCTGGGCCGCGTCCTCCCCTGTGGCTCGCAGGTCCAGCTCGTACTGGAAGGGCTTCATGGTCAGACCCAGCTCCTCTACCACCTGGCGGTAGTATTTGTGTGTTTGGACGGAAAAACCGTCCCCGGCCACTGGGCCGGAGGGAGCCGTCCGGATCCGGCGGCTGCCGGAGCGGTACAGGGGGAGAGAATGGTCGGCACACAGCAGGGTAACAGCACTCATTTCGCTTCCCCCAGGACACAGAAACAGGGCGGGGGCACAGACGTCCGCCCCGCCGCATGATACAATAACATTATACAATGATTTTTTCCTAATGAAAAGGGGAAATTTCACCGGGCAGGAGCGCAAAAAAGCAGGAGGTCTGGATCAGATCTCCTGCTTTTCTGGTGAGGTACGACCGATTTTTATGCTGTGGAACGGTCTGGCCAGGACTGTCAGCTGTTCAACCACTGGGTACTAGGACTCACCTTTCAATACAAATGTGAGTCCCAAAATTCCCAATGCCAAACTGCCCCATGGACCTAGATTAGAATAGTTTGTGCCGATTCATGAAATCTTCGCCTGCGGCTCCGATTTTACACGCCAAAAGGCGCGCCGCGCTGTGCGCGGTACTCGTGCGGCATCAGCGCTCGATTTCCTCCATGATGAAGGCTTCGATGATGTCGCCTTCCTTGATGTCCTGGAACTTCTCGAAGGTGATGCCGCACTCGTAGCCGGCGGCGACCTCCTTCACGCTGTCCTTGAAGCGCTGGAGGGAGGCGATGGCACCGTCGTAGATGACGATGTTGTCCCGGAGCAAGCGCATCTGAGCGTTGCGCTGCATCTTGCCGTCCAGCACATAGCAGCCGGCCACCATGCCAACGCCGGTGATGCGGAACACGTTGCGGACCTCGGCCCGGCCCAGATCCACTTCCTTGAACTTGGGAGCCAGCATACCCTTCATGGCGGCCTCGATCTCGTTGATGGCATCGTAAATGACCCGGTACATCCGCATATCCACGTTCATCCGGGCGGCAGTGTCCTTGGCGTTGGCGTCAGGGCGGACGTTGAAGCCTACCACGATGGCACCGGAGGTGGCGGCCAAGGTGACGTCGGACTCGTTGATCGCGCCCACGGCGCAGTGGATGACCCGGACCCGGACCTCCTCGTTGGTCAGCTTCTCCAGAGAAGCCTTGACCGCCTCGGCGGAGCCCTGGACGTCCGCCTTGACGATGACATTCAGGTTCTTCATCTCGCCGGCCTGGATCTGGCTGAACAGGTCCTCCAGCGTGACCTTGCCCACATTGTTGTTCAGCGCGCTCTTCTGCTCATGCTTGCGCTGCTCCACCAGCTCACGGGCCATGCGCTCGTCGGCCACAGCATGGAAGTCATCGCCCGCGCCGGGCACCTCGCCCATGCCGATGATCTCCACGGGGACGGAGGGGCCGGCATCAGTGACCTTCTGGCCCTTGTGGTTGGTCATGGCGCGGACGCGGCCCACGGCAGTGCCGGCGATGATCACATCACCCTGGTGCAGGGTGCCGTTCTGGACCAGCAGGGTGGCAACAGGACCGCGGCCCTTGTCCAGGCGGGCCTCGATGACCGCGCCGTGGGCAGAGCGGTTGGGGTTGGCCCTCAGCTCACGCATCTCGGCGGTGAGGACTACCATGTCCAGCAGGTTGTCGATCCCCATGCCCGTCTTGGCGGAGATGGGGCAGATGATGGTCTCGCCGCCCCACTCCTCAGGCACCAGCTCGTACTCGGTGAGCTGCTGCATGATCCGGTCGGGGTTGGCGGTGGGCTTATCCATCTTATTGATGGCGACAATGATGGGAATCTCGGCGGCCTTGGCGTGGTTGATGGATTCCACGGTCTGGGGCATGATGCCGTCGTCGGCGGCCACCACCAGGATGGCTACGTCGGTGATCATGGCGCCGCGGGCGCGCATAGCAGTGAAGGCCTCGTGGCCGGGGGTGTCCAGGAAGGTGACCGGGCTGCCCTTGACGTCCACCTGATAGGCGCCGATGTGCTGGGTGATGCCGCCCGCCTCGCCGGAGACCACGTTGGCGTGGCGGATATAGTCCAGCAGGGAGGTCTTACCGTGGTCGACGTGGCCCATGACCACCACCACGGGGGCGCGGGGCTGAAGGTCCTCCTCCTTGTCCTCGGTGGTGTCGATCAGCTTCTCCTCGATGGTGACCACGACTTCCTTCTCCACCTTGCAGCCCAGCTCCATGGCTACCAGGGCGGCGGTGTCGTAGTCGATGATCTCACTGAGGGAGGCCATCACGCCCATCTTCATCAGGGCCTTGACCACCTCGGCGCCGGTCTTTTTCATGCGGGAGGCCAGCTCGCCCACGCCGATCTCGTCGGGGATCATCACCTTCAGCGGAGCCTTCTTGGCGATCTCCAGCTGGAGGCGGCGCATCTTCTCGGCCTCCTCCTGCTTGCGCTTGTTGCCGGGGCCCTGCTGGCGGCCGCGCTGGCGCTGGGCGTTGCGGCCCTGGAACTTCTGCTTGCCGCCGCCCTGCTGCTGCCGCTCGGTGGTGAAGCTCTCCAGTCGCTCGTCGTACTTATCCAGGTTCACCGCACCGCTGCCGCGGGTGTCCACCACCTTCTTGGCGGGGATGCGGGATGCGGGCTGGCTCTGGACGGCCTGCTGCTGGGGCTTGCCGCCGGCGCGGCCCTGCTGCTGGACAGGAGCCTGCTTGCCGCCCTTGGGGGCGGCGGGCTGCTGGCTATGGGTGGGCTGCTTGGAGGCTCCGCCCTTCTGGTGGGCGGCTGGGGCCTGCTTGGCCTGCTGTGCGGCGGGCTTGGCCGGCTCATGGTACACATCCTCATAGATGGAGGCGATGGACTCCACCTGGTTGTGCTGGGTGAGATACTCAAAAACAATGGAAAGCTCCTGTTCGGTCAGGGGCTGCATATGGTTCTTGGGGGGATGTCCGTACTGGGTAAGGATGTCCATGACCTCCTTGGAGGGGAGCTCCTTGGAGCCGTGCTTGAAATCCTTTGCGACCTTGTGGATGGGATATTTGATCATCATATTCGGAAGCCACCTCATTTCTTAGGGATTGTGCCGGAACTTGCCGGACAGCCTGCGGCCGCCAGGGCCGGGCTTATGGGAACCGCCGGAGCGGGAGGAGGGGCCGGAGCCGTTCCTGCCGCCGGGGGCGGAGGGATGGGGAGCGGAGCCGCCGCGGGTCTTGCGCGGGGGCTGCTTGCCCTTCTGAGCGGGCCTGCCGTCCTGCTTGGGCGGCACGTTCCGCTTGGGCGGGGGCGGAGCCCAGGGGGCCTTCTTGCCCTCCCGGAGGTTTTTCTCGTGCTGCCGCTGCTCCCGCTGCCGCTGAAGGACCCGGTCGGCCTTCTCCCGGAACTGCTGGGCGGCGGGGCCGTAGCGCTCCGGAGCGCGGGCGGCCAGCTTCTGGGTGAGGGAGGCGGCAAAGCCGGCGTCCGTCAGGGCCAGCATGGCGCAGGAACCCCGGCCCAGGGCGAAGCCCAGCTCCGCCTTGGTGAAGGGGACCTCCAGCCACAGGACATTTCCGGCCTCGCCGAAGTGGGCGGCCCGGCGGCAGGTGTTGGGGGCGGCGTCGCTGGCCAAAAGGACCAGGCGGGCCTGCCGGGCGCGGCAGACCGCGCCCACCGGCTCCTCGCCGATCTCCAGACGGCCGGCCTTGCGGGCCAGACCAAGCAAATGGAGAATGGGATCATTGGGCATCTTGGGGCACCTCCTTCATCTGAGCCTCCAGTCCGGCCCAGACCTCGTCTGGCAGCTGGGCGGAGAAGGCGCGTTCCAGGGCCCGGCTCTTCTTGGCCCTGGCCAGGCAGGCAGGGTCGGGGCACAGGTATGCCCCCCGTCCGGGCAGCTTGCCCTTAAAATCCAGAGAGACCTGCCCCTCGGGGGAGCGGACCACCCGGATCAGCTCCTTTTTGGGCTTCATCTCCCGGCAGCCCACACACTGACGCATGGGAATCTTCTTGGGCACGTTCTGCACCACCCTTCTGTGAATTGACAATGGGGAATGGGGGCTTATGCCTCCTCTGTGGCGGCGGCCTCCTCAGCGGGGGCCTCCTCCAGGTCCTCGGGGGCCTGGATGGGCGCCTCCTCCGCAAACAGGTCCTCCTCCGGGGCCTCGATGGGCTCCAGGGGGGCGGAGGCGGGCTTGATGTCGATCTTATAGCCGGTGAGCTTGGCGGCCAGGCGGGCGTTCTGGCCCTCCTTGCCGATGGCCAGGGACAGCTGATCGTCGGGCACCACCACGCGGCAGCTCTTGCCGTCGG
>ERZ1106915.1954-NODE-1954-length-14049-cov-6.023439_pt1 | contig 14049 bp, 10 predicted proteins | sample MGYA00403653_ERZ1106915 | MGnify/ENA primary metagenome ERZ1106915 (study PRJEB35170, sample SAMEA104062404) | human gut metagenome | biome: human gut; feature: human-associated habitat; material: faeces | place: Denmark | collected 2012-06-06 ... | reverse complement strand
GTCAGATTGATATATTTATCAACTGATTTATTAAAATAAGCAACAGTCCCACGCTCTAAATCCGAAAACGGACAGAACGTGAAGAAATGCCGGCCTATTCTCTCCTTCGTAATAATTTGCAAGATTTACCACTCGAGAATAAACTTACACTTTCCGTGTTAGTCAATATGTTACTACAAATGTAGGAAACATATTCGGAAAATACAACACCGACACTTCTTTTTTGGGACTGTTGCGAGTACAATTTACGACAAAACATTCAAAACGGCAATATTGATTCCAAAATATCTTATTTCATATTGCGGGAACAGCGCCTTCCGGGAAAGGGTGCGCACAGCCGTTCGATTTGCAACGGCACGCAGACGGCGGCATCCGCGCCCGGACTTCACGCCCGGACTTCACGGCCGCCGGAACCGCCGGCGCGGGACGCAAAAAACCGGACCGCAAATCCGGCCCGGCACGCATATCCGACAGCGGTTTTCACATTCCGAAGAGCGCCAGTGCGGCCATCGGCACGACGGCCCACCAAAGCGCGCGCCGTTTTTCCGCGGGCATCAGTCGGGCAAGGGTCTGCGAGCGTTCCAGCCAGCAAAGAAATCCGAACCATAGGCCGCCCCGGACCAGATTCAGCACCTCGGTACGCACCAGCCCGGCATAACCGCCCGACACCTCCGGATCATAACCGGCGACCAACGGGGCGATTACGGCCACACCGTGCACCAGCACCCGCAAACCGGCATACCAGCGGACCAGAGGCAGCCCATAGGATTTGCGCAGCGCCAGCGAGCAGAGGAGCGCAACCGGCAGCAATGCCCCGGCAAGTCCCAGCAGCTGCATTCCGGCGGTCAAGCCGTCGAGCCGCAGGTTCCCGTTCACGCACTGCATCAGCAGCGCGAAAGACCATTCGCCCAGCCGGGTCATGCCGTAAGCGCCGAACAGCCACACCGGCCCCGGCAGTTCATTGAGATTTTGCAGGAAAGGGGATTTCATAAGACGGAAACGATAAATGTTCAGCGACAAAGGTAATAATTTTCGCGGATTGTCCTTTACGCCGCTTCCGCCGGCCCGTTGCAACCGGCCGTGAATTTTGCGGATTCGGTAATTTTCGGACATGGCATATCAGACTCAGCGTTTCGGACCGGTCATTTCGTCCGACAGCCGGAAAAGTGCATTTCGCATACCCGGAAAAAGACCGCGTACCCTCCCGAAAGAGGATGCGCGGAACAACAGATCAGACAAGATCAAACTGCCGGGCGCAATCGCCCTCAGTCAATCTACTGCACTTCATCCATATTGATTTCATAACCGGCCGGAACGAAGGTCCAGTCCTGCGCACGGTTGCCGTTGGCGTTGGTGACAGTCAGACCGTACAGACCGCTGGCCGTAGCGCTGAACATATTCAGCGGATTGACCTGAGAACTGCGGCGCAGGTTGAAGAACATAAACGCACCGTAGCCCTGACTCTTCGCACGTGTTGCAAGCGAATTGAGGGTAGACGGATCGGTAGACGAACCGAGATTGGTCGATACAGGCGACCAACGGGCTTTCTCCAAAAGACCAGAACCATAGAATCCTGTACCGAAATAGCCATGATAGGAGTAGTCGATGCAGGCTTTTGCCTCGGCATTGATAGAACCGGTGTAGCCCCAATCGAATACCGTGATAAGCTTGTCTGCCGGCATCAGCGCATGCAGCTTGGTAATGATCTCGCTGTACGAGGTCGAATTGGTGCTTCCCCAATCGTCGGCATATTCGTCATCGAAACCGATGCCGTCGAGTCCGTATTTTGCCACGGCATGGGCCAGAATCTGGGCGAACTGCGTGGTCTGCGTGCTGTTCATGCTGGCGACGCCGATGCCCTGATGGTCACCGAGTACGGTAAGCAGGACTTTGATGCCCTTGTCCTGCAGCGGTTTCACATAAGTCAGATAACCGTTGTTTTCCAACAGGTTGGTCATCTTGTCATTGAGGTAGAGGGTCGGCTCGACCACGCCGTTGACCGTACGTTTACGGACATTCGATGCGAAGAGTTCCACTATGCCGGCAAACGGCTTGCCGTTCGACATCGTGTAGTCACCCGCGTTAAGCGGGTTGGTGTCATTGGTTTCGACATAGATCGCCACGACCGGCGTATCGCCGAATGCGCGGGTTTCGGGAGCCTGTCCCTGATCCATAGTCGGTTCTTCGGCCTGCTGGCAGGAGAACATTGCGGCTCCGATAAAAAGAGCCATCACAGATTTAAATAAATTTTTCATAACGGTTAAATTTGAGTTGATGATTGATTTGTTCCCTTTTGTGGGAATTTCATTTTTTTGAGATTGATTCTTTACTTTGGTTTTCTCCATAGATTAAAGTTTTAAGGGTTATTGTAACGCTGCCGGAACTTTTCCGGCATTTTTCTGATTTCATTCATTACCAATCTTTTGTCCATTTATTATATCCGCGCCTGCCATCCGGCAACTCACCCAACTTAGAAGAATCGAACGTATACTCATTTTCCGATAAGTAACTCGTACCCCAAGGGCTTTCGGAGATAAGGTAGACTCCGTCGTCGGCGAAGAATTTATATCCATCTTGGATACTGCTGCCCCATGTACTCTCGTACTTGTCCTGAAGCAGGGTGCGCATATCTTCGAAAACCAGAATATTGCTCTGCTTATATCCGGCATCGCGCCAGAGAAAGACAGGTGCGATTCGCTCAGTCGGGGTTGTTTCCGCCTCTCCCGTATACCACGGAATATTGACGCATCCGTATTTGGCGGGAGCGAGTCCGGCGATCGGCTTGCGGGGCCATTCCGCCGAAACAAACGCGGCGCCCTGATGCCACGGATCGACGATCTGCATGTCTTTGGAGTTATCCAGATAGCCGGACCACGCGTAGTCGAGGTATTGGCCGACCTCGATGCCGCCCATAGCCGCAGTATCCCAGAAATATTCGGTAGGCTCCATATGGTCGGTAAGCGTTACGAGCAGTCCGTCGCCCAGCGCTTCGCGCACGGCTTTGATCAGTTTGGGGTACGACGTCGTATTCATCGCCGGCATGCCCTCTTTGCCGTAACCGGAATTCCGGTCCCAGAAATTCACGCCATCAAGTCCGTATTCGGTAACGACCGCCTTCACCTGCGCCGTGAAATCGGCGATCTGCGCATCGGTGAGGTTGCAGAATCCCAACCCCTTGCCGCCGCCTTCGATGCTGATGCAGACCTTGCGGCCCTTATCCTGCAGCGGACGGATATACTTGGTCGCATGGCCGAGGACATAGCGCATGTCGGCACCCAGATTCAGCATAGCCCGCGACGTTGCGGCATCGTAATCGAGCACGACCGTACGCAGATTTACAATATCGCCGATGGTTCTCGTACCGTCTGATCGTTCCGGCCATGCATTTTCCCAATTTTCGTCCAGTTTGGACATCAGGTATTCATCCACGAGCAAGGGTTGATACATAGCGGTATTGAGGTAAAATACCGTGAACACCTGTTCCTGATTGAGTTTGTACTCACCCATCTGAAGACCGCGGACCGTAAGCAGGTAATTGACAGTCTGCCGTTCGGCATCCGCATCGTCCGCGGCGACGGTCAGAGGCAGGTAATACTCGCCCGGAGCAAGATTCTCGGCAAAAAAACGGATGCGTTTGAGCGCCGAATGCTGGGCGTCGCCCGCAATGTCCAGCTTCTTGCCGTCGGGAAAGTCGTAATTGGCTTCGGGCAGCAGAGTGCGTTCCGTCTCGCCCTCCCCGGCTTTCACGGCCGCTTCGAGGGACAGCGCCAATCCGAGCGGCTTGGTGAGCTGATAATAGAAGTTATCGGTCACGAATCCGTTGCCTTCGGTCAGAAATACGCGCACCTCGTCCCGGACGCTCCGGGTACTGCGCAGCATGCCGTAGGTATTCTCAAGCCCGTCCTTGTCGGGCAGTTTGCCTCCTTCGCGTTCCACGGGGTCGGCGTCGCAGGCCGTAAGGCCCGCGAGCGCCGCCGCGCAGAACAGCGTCACTACTAATAAATTCTGTATCTTTTGCGTCTTCATAATTTACTCCTCCACTTCATTAATTTTCGGAATCTCGATGCCGTCGGGCCACTTCAGGTCGTATTTCGCCTGACCGTCGTTGCCGTAGCGCGAGTAATCCTTCACCGTATTGCCCTTGCCGTCGTTGAATTTCCAGTAACCGAGCAGCGTCGGGTCGTCCTTCGGGTTCTCGACGTTGTACATGTTCTCCCAGATCTGTTCGGGAGTGCGGGCGACGGACCAGACGCGCGCCTCGGCGATCTTGCCGTTCAGCGGACGGTAGTCGTTGTACGAATAACTGATAAAGAACTGGCGGGCTTCGCTGTAGGTATCGTAGCCGAGCGTCTTGTACTGATCCTTCTTGCCCGGATCGGTCTCGTTGTCCCACAGGTCGTACAGCGCGCGGCGGGCCAGATGGATGAAGTTCTTGTCGTCCAGTGCGGCCGGCCCCATCTCGGTCCCCTCGCTCTGTATCCTGCCGTTGACATAGACACGCACGACGCGGGTGTTCTGGTCGTAAGTGCAGGCGACGTGATACCAGTAACCCTTCTGGAGGACCTTCGTGTTGTCGCGTCCGGGGAATTTGCCGAATCCGACGCCCGAACCGTCGAACTGCAGCTGTTCGCGCTCGAAGTTCGTGTCGCCGATACGCAGCAGCGCATAGTCCTCCTCGCCCATCACGGTCGAAATGCTCACCGGATTGCCCTGAATGTCGGTCAGCGCGAAATCGTCGATGTAGATCAGCGCTTCGTAGGTCATGGCCCGGAGTTTATTCCACGGCATGCTGTTGTCGCCGTACTTGTCGAGCGACGGGAATTCGATCCAGTTGTCCGTAAGCTGCGCCGCGACGGTGATGGCCGAAGAGCGTTTGACGACATAATAGGCGGCCTCGGAGCCTTTCAGCACCGACATCGACGAATGGGAGATGCGCACCGGCAGCAGATAGGTCTCGTCGATGGGCAGCGCGCCGGTCTGCTGTTCGCCTTCGCCCATCAGCCCTTTCAGGCGGAGCGTCACCACCTCCGACGCGGTCTTGCCGGCATGGATGGTCACGTTGTCGGACGACAGCTCGTAATACTTCGCGTCGAGCATTTTCCAGTCCGAACCGTAGCGGGCGTTGTAGGTCGCCACGAGCGACGGGTCCACCGTGAGCGACACCGCGACGTCCTGCCCTTCGGGATAGGCCAGCGTCGCCTGAATCGGCTTTTCGACCGTGGGCGTATTGTTGCTGAAGGTGGCCGGCTGCACCTCGTCGGTCTTCGACACGTCGAGGTACACGACATTGTCGAACTTGTGGTCATCGGCATCATAGTTATCGCAGGCCGTAAAGGCACCCGCTGCCGCAACGCCCAGTATGAGATATTTATGTATTAATTTCATAGCGTCGGTTATTTAGAAGGATTAAGCGTCTGGATGGCCTGACGGATCATTTTGTAGTTCATGTCCGCATTGTAGTAGTCGTTGCCGATGTTGTAGGCCCCCAGTCCGCACAACGGACCGTAGGCTATCACGCGGCGCGACATCTCCTCGACGGCGGCATACTCCACGCGGTCTTCGTCCTTGAGGGGCGCTCCGGCCTCGGCCGCCAGCAGGAGTTTCGAAGCCGGAACGGCCGCATAACCCGTGGCGTTGAGTATCTGCAGCTTCACGTCGCCGACATCTTCGGTTTTCTCGGTGTCGAGGATGAAATAATCCACCTTCGCACGGTCCGCTTCGGCGACGAAGAGCGGATTGCCCTCGAAGACGAGCAGCTTGCTCTCGTCGGCCGAGAGCTTCGAGACGATCAGCGCTGCGGCCTGCACCGCTACCGGATCGCCGGCGTTGGGAATCCCGGTGAACGAATAGCCGTCCATGCCGTTGGCGGCGACGGACGACACGACCCGGTCGAGCCATGCGCCCAGTTTCGCGGCGTCGGCGAATTCGGCGGCACGTCCGGCATAGTCCACCTGCCAGAGCACTTTCGTGCCTTTCTCGCGCATGACGGCCATATCCTCGGCATCGTAACGCGAGAAATTGTCGGCATTGGTCAGCGCCACGATATCGAGCGAATCGGGCAGGCAGCGCATGAAGTCCTTCTCGCTGGCCGCCGGTTCGGGCGAGTTGTGCAGGCGGGCGTAGACGATGAAATGCTCGCTCTTTTTATAGTCCCGCAGAGCGGCCGTATATTCCGCCCACAAGGCCGGGTCCTGCTCCCACGGTTTCTTCACGTTGTTGTCCACGGCCTCCATCTCGGTCCAGTCATTGCAGGCGGCAAGGCCGAAGAGTACGCCGAGGAGCAGGAACAAACCGGAGAAACGTATTATTCTGTGCTGTTTCATAGCGTTTAGTTGTTATAAGGTTTCACGTCCCACCATACGCGGGTGCCCATACCGTCGCCCTTGCGGCTGCCCTGCGACTCGCTGTTAAGCATCTGTACGGCTTCCTGAAGATTGGCGTTGTTCTTGTCGTATTCCTCGACGGGATAAGGCAGACGGCGGGCGCCCTGAGCCAGATCCACCGTACCGCCCGACTTGTCCTCGACGGCGGGCAGCAGGCGCGGATACCCCGTGCGGCGGTGCTCGGACCACGCCTCGACCCCCAACGGGAAGATGGCGATCCATTTCTGGGTGATGATACGCTCCAGATTGCGCTCTTTGATGGCCGCCTTGTCGGCGCCTTCGGCGGAATCGTCCTCCCATGCGATGGTGATCGAACTCAGGGCAGTCGCGCTGTAATTGCCCAGCGGATCGTTATAGGCCGCAGGTTTTCTGGTCTTGTCGGCGATATAGGCGTCGGCGTCCTTGGCGCCCTTGTCCTCGAACGAGAGGCGGATCGCCTGCTCGTAGAGCGCCTTGGCGGCATCCTTCGTTCCCCAGCGCAGCTCGTATTCGGCCTTGAGGAAAGCCACCTCCGCCGCGTTGATCCACAGGTAAGGCGTCGAACTGGTAACGATCATGTTCGAATACTTGGCCTGCGCCTGCGATTTGCTCGTGACGTCGATGCCGATGCGGATGCCCACGTAATCGCCCTTGTCGTTGGGCAGGAACATCTTTTCGAGACGCGGGTCTTCGTAGCCGGTCATGTAACAGAGAATGTCGGCGCCGACGCGGTGGTCGCCCCAGTCGTTGTAGATCAGCGTCGTGCGGTTCTCGGCGGCGTGCATGGCCGCATTGTCGGCATTGGCCGTGATGACGCCTGCGGCGATGGCTTCGGCAGCCTTCGTCCGGGCGACGTCGGGCTTCACTTCGCTAAGGCGCATCGCCATGCGCAGCTTGAGCGAATTGGCATATTTGAGCCACTGGGCGATATTGCCGCCGTAGACCCGGTCGTAGCGGCTGAAAGCCTCGGCCGGAAGCGTCGTATTGGCGGCGAAGGCGGCGATCGCCTCGTCCAGCTCCCCGAACATCTTCATATAGACCTCCTCCTGCTTGTCGTACTTCACCGTAATCGACTCGTTGGTTTCGAGGTTCGAATAGGGAATAGGCCCGTAGGAGTCGGTCACGCGGTGCATGATCGCCACGCGCAACAGTTTGGCGAAAGCGACGGCCACCTCGTCGTCCGTACCGGTGACGATACCGCGCCACGGCGTGTAAGTCTCGGTAATCACGTTGGCGAACGGCCATTTGCGCCAGTCGGCCGAAGGATTGAAGGTCTCGAACTTCGTGAGCCAGCTGTCTACCGTCGCTCCGATATAGCCGCCGAACGGACCGCCCGACAGGCTTTCGTTGAACTGGTACATATGCTCCTGCACGGGAACCACGAGTCCCTGCAGCGACTGGAATTTCGTGCCGATCTTGTAGTTCAGGGCATCCATCTGCCCGTCGGTCACTTCGTTCGGATTGCGATTCATGTTCTCGAAATCGCCCGTACACGAAATGCTGAGCAGCACTACCGAAAGCAGCAGTAGCTGCATGTATGCATTTATCTTTTTCATGCTGTTCATGGTTTAGAATTCAAATTTCACGTTGAAACCCAGACTGCGCAGCGACGGCATCATGAAGTAGTCGATGCCCTGATAGCTCAGCCCCGTCGAAGCCACGGCTTCGGGGTCGAAAGGAGCCTTGCAGTAGATCATCCACAGGTTGCGGCCCACGAACGAGACGGTGAGTCCCATCTTGTTGCGGAACCATTTGCGCGGCAGCGTGTAACCCAGCGACAGCTCCTGCAGGCGGAAGTTCGTGGCCGAATAGGTGTAGTACTGCGGAAGTCCCGACTGCGAACCGATAGCCTGATACCATTTCTGGGCATCGACCATCTCGCGGCCGTTGATCAGCACGCCGCCCGCATCGCGCGCGGCTGCCGAAACTTCCGAGACGCCGTACAGGTCCATGTTGGCCTGCGTGGCCGAGTAGCAGATGCCGCCGATGCGTCCCGTGAACAGCAGGCCGAGGTTGATCCCCTTGTAGCGGAAGTCGTTGCGCCATGCGAGGTTCTCGCTCGGAAAAACGGAGCCGAGATAGATCTGGTCGCCCTCGTCGGTGAGAAGCAGGTTGCCCGCCTTATCGACCTCGACATAACCGTTGTCGTTGAATTTCAGATCCGAAGTGGTATAGAGGTCGCCCAGCGTGCCGCCCTGCTTGAGGATGTATTTGGCCTTGCCCAGCCCCTTGATGTCGAGTTCCGAAAGATTCAGCGGCTGGCCCGTAACGGGATTCAGCGCACCGGAAGCCAAGTCGATGATCTCGTTCTTGTTCCACGAGAAGGTGAAGTTCGACGACCAGCCGAAATCGCGCCACTGGTTCGAATAGCCGAGCGACAGCTCGACGCCGGTATTGCGGACATGCCCCGTCTGGAGGTAGATGGTCGTATAGGACGACGACGGCGGAAGCGCCGGGTCGAACGTCTGGTTCTTCGTATCGGCGGAATACCACGAGGCCGAAAGGCTGATGTTCTTCCACAGACGGGCGTCGACACCCACCTCGTAGGTGATGGTCCGTTCGGGTTTCAGGTCGCCGATCGGATAGTGCGTCTTATCCTTCCATATTTTGCCCGTAGCATCGTACTCGTAGGTCGGCGTGGTCAGGAAACGCGGGAACGGCAGGCCGACCGAGGCGATCGAACCGCGGAGCTTGAGGTAGGAGAAGGCGTTGCCCAAATCCCACGTCGAGGAGGGAACCCACGAAAGGCCGACCGAAGGGTAGAAAAACGACTTGGAGGGCGACCCGGCGATCTGCGAAGCCCAGTCGTTGCGGCCCGTCGCGGTCAGGTAGAGCATCTGTTTCCACCCCACTTCGACCGATGCGAAGACCGACTGCGTCTGGTCGTGCCAGCCGACCTTCTCGGCGCGCTTCTTCGTGTCGTCGAGGTCGAATACGTTGAAGATATTGGGAAGGCCGTTCTCCTGAATCGGACCGCGGTACGAAAGTTCGTCGGTCTTGATGTTGTTGAGCGAAGCGCCGACGTTGGCCGTGAGCGACCAATCGTCGCCGAAGGTCTTGTTGACGTTCAGCATCACGTCGGCATAGGTCTGCGTATCGTAGGCACGGGCTTCGGTATAGTGTCCGTTCTTGCCGCCGTCGGTGATGGTCGTGTTGGACGAGGCGTAAAGTTTCTGCGTATAGAGTGAATTGGAGTTGTCGAGACGCACACGTCCCGAAACGCTCAGCCACGGCAGGATGTCGTAGCTGGCCGAGAACGACAGCATGTAGCGCTTCTTGTCGGTATTGCGCAGGTTGCGGTAGGCGATCCAGTAGGGATTCTGCATGCGCAGGTCGCCGCCCTCCATGTCCGCCGACCAGAACTGCTCCATGAGTTTGGTGCCGGGATTATAGCGTTCGAATTTCTTGTAAATCGCGAAATTCTCGCCGCGCGGAAAGAGATAGGCCGGGACCAGCGGGTTCGAATATACGCCCTGATTGGTCATGTTCTGGTCCTTCTGATAGATATAGCTGGCGCTGGCGTCGAGCCGCAGTTTATCTTTCAGGAAGTAAGAGGTGTTGCGGAAAGTAAAGTTGTAGCGATCGTATTCGTTGTTGGGGATGATGCCGTCGGAATTGACCGATGCGGCGGAAAAATAGGTCTGGTTCTTGTCCGTACCGCCGGAAACGGTCACGGCGTTGGTGTACACGTGTCCCGTTTCGAAGAAGTCGGCGGGCGTATAGCCGTAGCGGGCCGCGGGCAGGAGCTTCTGTCCCCAGCTGTAAATGCCCGAACCGCTCCTCACGCCGTTCGAACCCGTGCCGTAACGGTTCTGGAACTCCGGCTGCACGAAAGGATCGAGGAATTCGGTATTGCTCGAAAGCGTCACTTTGAGCGCGCCGGCCTTACCCTTTTTCGTCGTGATCATGATGGCGCCGTTGGCGGCGTTCGAACCGTAAAGGGCCGCAGCGGCGGCACCCGTGAGCACCGACATCGACTCGATATCCTCCGGGTTGATGTCCGCGATGGATTCCGAGGCGCCGCGCGAATCGAACTCCGTACCTCCGCCTCCGCCGAAGTTATACATCGGGATTCCGTCGATGACATAGAGCGCATTGGACGACTGGCTGATGGACTTGTTGCCGCGGAGAATCACTTTCGACGCGCCGCCGACGCCCGAAGAGGAGGCGTTGATCGTAACGCCCGCGACCTTGCCCGTCAGCGAATTGATGAAGTTGGCGTCCTTGACCGTGGTGATGTCCTCGGCCTTGACCTGCTGGACGTTGTAACTCAGGGCCTTCTCCTGACGCTTGATGCCGAGGGCGGTGACAACGACGCCCTCGATTTCGGAAGCCGCTTCGTGAAGCGTAACGTCGAAGGAAGTCCGGTTGCCGACGGAAACCATGACGGGTTCGTACCCCAGAAAATTAACCTCCAGCTGGGCCGTAGCCGCGGGGGGGGGTACCTGAAGCGAGAAAGTTCCGTCCATGTCCGTACTCGTGCCGACGGTCGTGCCTTTGACCACGACGGACGCCCCGATGACGGGAACGCCGTTGACGTCGCTGACCTTTCCCGTCACGGCGACGGGTTTTTCCGCGGCTTTCTCGGCAAGAATGATGTACGTGCCGTCGATCTTATACGTAATATCCGTATTTTTGAGCACGTAGTCCAATACTTCCTGAATCGTTTTCTGCGTCAGATTGACTGAGAGCTTTTTACCGGTGTCGACGCCCTTGTTGATAAAAAGATAGCGGGTCTGCTTTTCAATCTCTTTCATAACCTGCGACATGGGCACGTCGGACAGATTCAGGGTTATGCGCGCATTCTGCGCCTGAGCGGTTAAGACACTCGCGCTCAGAGAGATTGCCAATACGAACCCAAACAGTCTTCGAAAGGTTTTGAAGAATACTGTTTTATTCATACTTTTGTAAAGTTTAAGATAATAGGTTAATGGGTGCAAGAATCATTTAATCTGTTATCTTCGCCTGCGGAGGTCCAGTCCGCAGGCTTTTTTTATCGGTCAAATGATTCGGATCGTCAAGTCGTCAGTTGTTTTTCATGCGCATATCTTACCGGGGTTTTAGGTTAAACAATAACAGGCGGAGGATCAGCGGATCGTCACCACATTGGTCTCCTCATCCTTCTCGAAGGAAAAATCGGCGGCGTACTGCAAGATGTGGAGGGCATTCTCGATGCCGTCGTTCACACGAATCTTACCGCTGATTTTTCCGATGTCGGGAATCGAATTCCGGGCGATGACGATCTTGACGTCGAACACCTGCTCGAACTTGGCCATCAGTTCATCGAACGGGAGTCCGCTGATGCGCACCAGACCTTCGGTCCAGCAGAGCGCCTCCGGATCCCTGATCGTCTCGACGAACAGACGGCCGTTCGAAAGATTCACAATATCATCGGGTTTCATAACGATCTCCTGCCTGCGCGGATCGAGCAGGTTGGTGACTTTGATCCGGCCCTGCAGCAATGCCGCCGAAAACCGGCCGTAGGTCTCGTCCGCTATTACGTTGAATTTCGTTCCGAGCACGTTGATCTTGGTCGCAAAGGTCTCGACCTCGAAGGGGCATTCGGCGTCGTGACGCACGTCGAACAGCGCCTCGCCCGAAAGTTTCACGCTGCGGAGATTCTTTTTGAATACGACCGGATATTCGATCCGGGCGCCCGAATTCAGCCAGACGCGGGAACCGTCGGGCAGGGTGATTTCGATGCGCTGGCCGTTGGGAACGTGCACCGCAGTCAGCCGGTCGGAAATGGCTTCGTACGTGCGCTGGTGGGCGACGTATCCGCCCGCAAAGACGAGCAGCAGCACGGCGGCCGCACGCATGGCAAAGATCCACACCTTGCGCCACGGAATGACTATTCCGCGCGTCCGGAGCACTCCGGCCCTCGCGTCGTTTCCGTACAACTCCATCCCCTCGAATACGAAGCGGACGATGTCCAGTTCCTTCTGGTTGGCAACCGGATCGGCTTCCAGCCACTCCGCGACCTGCAAGTCCTCCTGCGGCGTGGTATCGCCTTTAAGATACCTGTATAAAATTTCCTGATTCACGTTATTTTCTGTTTCCGTCTCTATAGTATAAAACAGTCGGGAGCGACGGCTTTACAGGCAATTTTGCGATTTTTCAGCAAATAAATTTATTTATTAAATTCGGCAAAATATTTATTAAATCACATCCCTGAAAATCAACCGGATAGCCGTAATGAACAAGCTCCGCCCGCCCGACTTTCCGGGAAGGAATCTCCCCGGACGCATCCGCCGCGGCATTCTGCAAAAAATCCGCACCGGAATCGGCATTCCCGAAAAATTGCCTATATTTGCAGACACAATATCACACGAGTCCGGCTCCGCAGCCGGAGGTCCGGACTTCGGGTTTCATACAGGCTGTAACGAAAAAGGCGCCCCGCCGGCACCTTTCATGATTTATTGCAGAAGTTCGAAATGAAACCGACAGACCCGACACCCCCTCCGCGACAAAGTGCATCACTCATCAGACGAATATGACCACCGCACGATAGTTGCGCTTTTTCCGAAAAATGCTAACTTTGACCTCAACCTACCCGGCATAAAAGATGGATAGACAAACACCCGTACTGACTTCGGACGAATTCGGAAAGTTCTTTTCCGAATACAAAAACCGTTTTGTCAGCATCGCATACGGGTACGTACACGATACGGATATCGCGAAGGATATCGTAACGGACAGTTTCATGTATCTTTGGGAACACCGGGAGCAGGTGAATATGGCCGAAAACATCAAGGGATACATCTATTTTTGCGTGAGAACCCGATGCGCCAACCACATCAAAGAGCAGGAGGTGCTCCGCAGGGCCAAAAACGAGATCACCAAAGACGCCTACTGGAAGCTGCAATCCAGCCTGAACTCCCTGAGCAGCGACGAGCTTTCCAAAAAACTCTTCCAGTCGGAAATCATCGAACTGTTCAGCCGGGAACTCGCCAAAATGCCGGAGCTGACACGGGCCGTCTATCAGGCGAGCCGTCAGGAGGGACTCACCTATCAGCAGATAGCCGAACGATACAACATCTCGACCCGGCAGGTGGCATCCGAGATGCAGCGGGCCTATGCGCAGCTCCGCGTTCCCCTGAAAGACTATCTGCCCGTAATCGGACTCCTGTTCGCCATGCTCTCGAAATAGCCGGAGCGCATCCGAATTTCAGGGCAGCCTTCGCGGGCAGGCTGTCCGGGCGGCGTATCCGGACTGCCCGCACGAAAACTCTCCGACGACACCCCATGAAACGGCAAAAAAAGGGAGACCGGTCAAGTCTCCCTTTCAATCAGCTGCCGCTGCGGCGTGCTCAGATCAGCGTTTCGAGAATCTGCACGGCATTGAGCGCCGCGCCCTTCTTGATCTGGTCGCTGACGCACCAGAACGTCAGTCCGTTTTCGCAGGTCAGGTCGCGGCGGATGCGGCCCACGTAGACGGGGTCCTTGCCCGCGATGAAGAGCGGCATCGGATAGACTTTGTCCGCAGGCTGGTCCATCAGCACGACGCCCTTTGCCTTGGCAAAGGCCTCACGGGCCTCGGCGACCGACACGGGACGCTCCGTTTCGAGCCAGATGCTCTCCGAATGGGCGCGCATCACCGGCACACGCACGCAGGTCGCCGACACGGCGATATCCGAATGCATGATCTTGCGCGTCTCGTGGAACATCTTCATCTCCTCCTTCGTAT
>ERZ1106915.1949-NODE-1949-length-14097-cov-3.613588_pt1 | contig 14097 bp, 18 predicted proteins | sample MGYA00403653_ERZ1106915 | MGnify/ENA primary metagenome ERZ1106915 (study PRJEB35170, sample SAMEA104062404) | human gut metagenome | biome: human gut; feature: human-associated habitat; material: faeces | place: Denmark | collected 2012-06-06 ... | reverse complement strand
TTTGTAGTTTCTTCATCCGTTTTCATATGAACTGTCAGCTGATTATACGGAATCTCTATACCTTCTTCATCAAAAGTCAGCTTGATCTCCTCAAGTATACGCCATCTTGTCGTCCAATACTCATCCGTCTTGACCCACGCCCGAAGTCCGATCACGACAGCGCTGTCTCCAAGCGAATCTACAAATACTCTTTTCTCCTCATCCTGAATGACAGACGGATCGTCACGCAGTTTTTCTTCTACGATCTGTTTCGCTTTGCGAAGATCCGCTTCGTAAGAAATGCCGACTTTCAAATCCAGTTTCCGCTCCGGTCTTGCGGTTACATTTGTAAGACTGTTATTTGTCAGTATACTGTTCGGAACAACTACCGTCTGGTTGTCGATCGTCGCCAGCTTTGTATAAAAGATCTGTATCTCTTTTACAGTTCCTTCGATATTTTCCTGTGTCACGATAATATAATCGCCTACGGTAAAAGGTTTTAAAACAAGTATTAAAATACCTCCCGCAAAATTAGACAGACTTCCCTGAACCGCCAGACCGATCGCAACACCTGCCGAAGCGATCAATGCCGCTACAGACGATGACTCTACCCCGAAGTTTGTTGCGATCATGAAGATCAATATAACGTACAAACTAAATTTGATCATAGAATCGACAAACTGTTTCACACCTGCATCAACATTGCTTCTCTCAAACGATTTTCTGATCACCTTTCTAATCCACTTGATCACTTTACTCCCGATAAAGAAAAAGATAAGCGCCAGAACAACTTTCACTCCGAAGCTGATCAGATTCGGTATATTGTCATGAAAAAACTCGATAAACCGGTTCACTTCTTCCGTTGCCTCAGCCGTCACTTCTCCGGCTGTTTCAAGAACATTATTCGCATCTGACTGCGACACATTTTTGCTGCCTGCCGCAGCCATAAGAAAGTGTCTGCCGAAAAACATTTGCGCTTTGCCAAGCACACTGATAAGATACCCCTGCATTCTATATTTTTCCTTTCATCTTTTATTTTTTACAATTCGATAAGATCTGCTTTTCTCTGTTTTTCCTGTTCCGTGTTTTTCTAAAAGAAATTTTATTTTAATGCAAGAAACGCGCACAAATTTCCCCGCTTATCACCTGTCTCCCGATGTGAATATAAGATCTTGCTATTGCAATGCGTACAGACATTCGTGACCGCAATATGTTCCTTGCAGATTCCCGATTCCCGAAAAACCGATTCGTTTGCTTTCCATAGATCAAGCTGATATTTTCCATTGTTTTTTCTGTAAAACAGATTATCCCAATCTTTTTCATCGAAAGCTTCTTTGAATTTTTCAATCACATCGCCGCTTACTTCATAGCAATCCTGACAGATCGAAGGTCCGACTGCCGCCAATATATCCGCCGGATCACACCCGAAATGTTCTTTCATAACACGAACCGTCTCTTTTCCTATCTTTCCGACAGTTCCCCTCCATCCCGAATGACTAAGACCGATGACTTTTTTTATCGGATCTACAAAATAAAGCGGAACACAATCTGCATAAGAAGTGACAAGACAAATCCCCGGCACGTTTGTCACAAGACCATCTACGTCTGTATAGTCCCGTTCGCGAACAATCCCTTTTCCTTTATCTTCTTCCGTGACAACACGCACATTTGCCGTATGTGTTTGGCGTGACAAGACCATATCGTGACAGTTTGTTCCGATTGCAGATGCGATCCTCTGAAAATTTTCCATGACTGCATCTTTGTCATCCCCTCTGTCAAAACTAAGGTTCATCGACTCATAACAGCCTTTGCTCACTCCGCCGATCCTTGTCGAAAAAGCGCTTTTTACAACTCCCGTCTTTTCAAATAGCGGATATGTCAAAAACGGAACTTCTCCGCACACTTCGTCAAAAATATGTTCTCCATTTTTATAAACTAACCCTAAACTCATACCGTCATCCCACAAATGCATTCTTTATATGCGTAATCTCTGTACCTTCCACCCCGATCACATCAAAGCGGCACTGCGCATCTTCAATTCCATGCTGTACCGTATAGTACAGCGCACACCGAAAAATCTTTTTTTGCTTTCTTTGATCGACCGCCTCCAGCGGATTGCCCGCCTGTCTGCCGGAACGATATTTCACTTCGCAAAACACATAACAGTCTCCGTCTTTTGCAATAATATCAATCTCGCCGTCACGGCATCTGTAATTATACTCGATCAGTTCATAACCGTTTTGTTCCAGATAATATCCTGCCGCCTGCTCGTATACAGCTCCGACAGATCTGTTGTTTTGCTTTACGTTTCGCTTCATTTTACCACATTCTTTTTCATAATTTTTGAAATTCTGTTTTAAATGTTTTTTCTGTCTTTATTCTTCTGAAATAAAATTTTTGATAAACGAACGTCTGTGGATCGGACTTGCTCCGACACGTTTCAACGCTTCAATATGACTTTGCGACCCGTACCCTTTATTTTGTGCAAATCCATACTCCGGAAGGATCTTATCATACTGCATCATCAGTCTGTCTCTTGTCACTTTCGCGATAACGCTTGCCGCCGCAATGGAAACACTTTTTGCATCTCCTTTCACGATCGGCACTTGACGATAGGGCATCTCCGGAATCGTAACCGCATCGTTTAAAAGAAGATCCGGTACAACCGAAAGCTGCTCTACCGCTTTACGCATCGCCTCATATGTAGCCTGCAGAATATTGATCTCGTCTATCCTTGCGGGACTTGCCATTCCGACGCCGACAGCAACTGCTTTCTCCATAATTTCATCGTAGAGCGCTTCTCTTCTCGATGCCGAAAGCTTCTTAGAATCGTTCAGATATAAGATTTCACAATCTTTCGGCAAAATAACCGCGCCTGCCACAACCGGCCCTGCCAGCGGTCCTCTTCCCGCTTCATCGATTCCGCATATCATTTCTGCATCTTTGTATTTTCTCTCATAACTTTTCATGAGAGAAAGGCGCTCCCGCTCTAAGCGAAGCGCCTCTTCTTTTTTTCGGTAGGAAGCGATCAGTTTCTGAACGCCGCTGCGGGCATCAGCATCATACATACTGTACAGCGCTTCTCGTTCCTTCTCATCCGCTTTTCCGAATTCTTCTTTGATCTGTGCAATACTTTTACTCATGTTTTATCACCCCGAACTGATCAAGCGGCCAGATCCGTATCCACGCGCGCCCCATCAATTCATCTCTATGGATCGCGCCCACATCGGACACCCTGCTGTCCTGACTGTTATTTCGATTATCTCCCATCACAAAATACTCGTCTTCTCCGAGAGTAACCGGTTCTGCCGCCATTCCCGCTTCTTCTATTATTTCATTTCCGTAATGCTCATCAAGCTGTTTTCCGTTTATATAAATATATCCGTCTACAATCTGAACCGTTTCCCCCGGAAGTCCGATGATCCGTTTAATATAGTAAGTATTTTTTTCATATCGGTACGGAAATACAACGATCTCGTAACGCTGCGGCTCCCGGAACCGGTACGAAATCTTATCTACGATAAGGTGATCTCCGTCCGACAAAGTTGTCTCCATAGATGAACCGCTTACCTGCGTTCTCTGTCCGACAAATGTAACGATCAGATAAGATACCGCCACGATCAGCAGAATCGATACGATCCATCCTACAAGTTCTTTTATTACATCTTTCATTCAAGTCAACCTCTGCTATATGCACATCTTTTTGCAGTCATTCTTTTTGCTGCTTCTGCTCTTTTTCTTCACATTTTCCGCCCGCAGTCTTTTTTTCTATCTGACGTTCACGATCTTCTCTTCCCGCTTTGTGAATTTCTTTTTATAATTACTGTGGACGTTCCAATGAGATTCTCCCCAGCTTTCCGCTGCGAAAATCATCAAGAAGGATCGCTGCGGCTTTTTCCGTGTCAAGTTCGCTTCCGCGCACGATGCAATGTCTGCTTTTTGCAATCTCCGTAAGACATTCATATACATCTTCCAAATGTTCGATACTGTATTTTTCTTCCAGCACTCCCGCATATTCTGCATTTAAAAACTTGATCAGTTCTGTGGAAAGTTCTTCTGTCTGAAGAATCTCATCTTTGATTGAACCGATAAACGCCAGTTTTTTTCCGACTTCCTGATCTTCAAACTTCGGCCAGAGAATTCCCGGGGTGTCAAGTAATTCTACATTTTTATTAAGCCGGATCCACTGTTTCCCTTTTGTAACGCCCGGCTTATTCCCAGTCTTCGCACATGCCTTCCCCGCGAGGGAATTGATAAACGTAGACTTCCCGACATTCGGAATGCCGACAACCATCGCGCGGACAGGGCGATTTAAAATTCCTCTTTTACGGTCGCGCTCTGTTTTTTCCTTACACGCCTCCTGAATCGCAGAACGGATCTGATTCATACCGCCGCCTTTTTTTGAGTTCACCTTTACGGCAGAATATCCTCTGTCTTTAAAGTAGTCGATCCATTCGTCATTGATCCGTTCCTCTGCAAGATCTGATTTGTTCAGCAGGATCAGACGCGCCTTATTTTTCCCGAGCTCATCAATATCAGGATTCCGGCTGCTAAGCGGAACGCGCGCATCTACAAGCTCTATGATCAGATCGATCAGTTTTATATTTTCCTGCATCATTCTGCGGGCTTTCGTCATATGCCCGGGATACCATTGAAAGTGCATGAATCTCCCTCCTAAAATCAGTCTGAAACAAAACCGATGTCTGACCACGGTTTTATAACAAACCAAACTTCACCATAAATCTCTTTTTTCTTAATATTGCCGATTTTTTCTTCACGACTGTCATCACTGGCAGTCTCATTATCTCCCAAAAGGAAATATTCATCTTTTCCCAGATGGACCGGTTCGGACGCTGTTCCCGCATATCCGATATCCGACACATACTCTGCTTTCAGCGGTTTTCCGTCGATAAGCAGTTTTCCTTCTTTGATCTGCACCGTCTCTCCCGGGAGTCCTACGATCCGTTTTACAAAATACCGCTCGTCTCCGTCTTTTTGAAACGCCGCTATATCTCCTCTCGAAGGATCTTTTATATTATAAATAAAGTGATTTATCATCACAACATTTCCGTTTTTTAAAACAGGCGACATCGAATCTCCGATAACATTCACTCTCTGTCCGAAAGCTGCTACGAGAAAAACCGCCGTCATACATACGAGCAAAAGTTCCACTGCCCACAAAACGATCCCTTTTGTATTTTTTTTATTTTTTCCCCAGCGTTTACCGGAAGACCGTTTCTCTCTTTTTTCGTTTTCAAATCTCAGTTCGCGTTGTCTGGAATTCTTTCCCTGCTTTCTTGCCGTGCCCCGTATGTTTGTATTTTTACGTTTCTTCCGAAAGTCTAACTCTCCCATAACCCCTCCGCTCTAATCGCTTCTGCCGACTGCCCGCCTCTGCCATCTTTCTTTTCCCTCTTCCGGAAAATTTAAGATCGTAAGCGGACGCCAAGATCTCGGCAAGCCCGGGCTTTCGCTCGCCGCAATTACAAAAAAGGGACAATATACAAATCTGTAATTGTCCCTCTCACTGGTTACTATTTTACTAATTCTTTTACTTTTGCAGCTTTTCCTACACGTTTTCTCAAGTAGTTCAGTTTTGCTCTTCTTACTTTACCTCTGCGGATAACTTCTACTTTTTCAACATGTGGCGAGTGGATCGGCCATGTCTTCTCAACTCCGATTCCGTTAGATGTCTTTCTTACTGTGAAAGTCTCTCTTGCTCCGCCGCCCTGTCTTTTCAGAACTGTTCCTTCAAAAACCTGGATTCTTTCGCGGTTTCCCTCTTTAATCTTCGCGTATACTTTTACTGTATCGCCGACATTAAATTCCGGTGCGTTTTCTTTCAACTGTTCTGCTTCGATTTTCTTAATGATATCGTTCATTTTGTGTGACCTCCTTCATATTTGACGTTCTTAACACTAAAAATGTGTCAGAGGACCATCGCTCTTCTTTTCACAACTTCTGTAGTCTATCATATTTTGTGCCGATTGACAAGTCCTAAATGTGTTTTCTCTTTACAAACACGATCGTTCCTGCCGCAAGACAAAGCATAGATGCCAAAAGCGTGATTCCCGCAAACGAATGATCTCCTGTAACCGGAGCTTTTGCTTCCTGCTTTGCAGCTTCCGTTCCTTTCGAGTCGCTTGTTACCGGTACAAGACCTTCTTTTGCTTTTGTCAAAGTTTTCAACGCGTTATCTACATCCGCCTGTTTTGCATTTTTCGGATCTGCAAGAATTGCTTTTGCATCTGCAAGCGCGTCTTTCAAAGCTTTCATAGACTCTTTTGTATATTCTGTCTTTGTCTCTGCAAGGAATTTTTCTACTTCTGCAACTTTGTCTTGCAACGCCTTCAGATTAACTGTTTCTTCCTGAACCAAAACAAGCTTGTCTTTCGCATCTGTCAACACCGTCAAAGCGTCATCCACATCTGCCTGGATTGCATTGTCTTTGTTTGCAAGAATATTTTTTGCCGCTTCAAGTGCGTTTGTAAGAGCCGTCATTGATTCTTCTGTGTATTTGTCTTCTGTTTTGTTAAGGAACTCCTCTACTTCTGCAACTTTAGTTTCCAGACCAGTAAAGACCGGCTCAATTCTTTCAACTGTTACGTTGATCTCATTTTCATATCCGTAACTGATCCATGCGCCTGTTGTATCTCCCGCAAGATTATAAGATGTTCCGATCAACGGAAGATTCGCATATTCTACAAGAACATTCTCGCCCCAATATCCTGTTGTTTCCGTCTCATACTCGAGCTGTTTTAAAATCGTTCCTTCTGCGTTTTTATAGTTTACAGTTGCCTTCGCTGTCACTTTTCCAAGAATATTCAGTTTGAAAAGATTTGTTACAACTGCGTCCATACCGAAATAATAGCTGGAGCTGTCCGCTGTTTTTCCGATATACAATCCCACAGTAGCTACATGCGCAAGGTTATCCAATGTCATATGTGCTCCCGACTTATCTACGATCGCATATGTACCGTTTCCGGCATCCTGGAAATTATACACAATCGGCTCTGTCGATTTTTCATAACGTGACATATATGTATTCTTGTGCAGGACAAATGTATCTTTGGAACCTGACGCCTTCATCGCCGCATTCAAACCATCCATATCAACTTTTGCGTAAACTTCGGCAGACACATTGCTTCCCGAAAGATCTACGCCCGGCTCTGTTGTAAGATCTGTCATCTTGTAATCTTTTCCATCGATCACAAAATAAAGATAATCGCGATAATTGATGTTTTTGTTTTCCAAGTCGTTACCGTTTTTAGCGAAAACAGAAACCGACATCGTCAGACAAATAGACACTGCAAGAGCCAGTGATGTAAACACTCTGCCAGCTTTTTTGAAAATGTTTTTCTTCATTTTCTCTTCCTCCCTATTATTATATAAAAGATATATTTGATAAAGAGATTCCCATATCCGGCAACCTCTCCAACGAAATATTCTACTCCTTTTATTCTTATACTTTCAAGTTTTCGGGAAATTCAAGCTAAAAAGTGTAATAATGTCAATTCGTGCACTCTGTCACATCTTCCGGCTCTTCGTGAACTGTTTTTTCCTTAACCGTCTCTTCCAGCCACTTTTTTTCTTTCCACGTTAACGAGCTTTTTTCAAGAAGATCCGGTCTTCTCTCGTAAGTCCGCAGAATCGACTGTTCTCTTCTCCATTTTTCTATGTTTGCATGATGTCCCGACAAAAGCACCGGCGGAACTTTTTTCCCGTGCCACTCTTCCGGTCTGGAATACTGAGGATATTCCAGCAGATTATCCTGAAATGATTCAAACTCTGCCGAGACGTCATTGTGCAGTACGCCCGGCACAAGCCTTGAGATCGTATCTACCATGACCATAGCCGGAAGTTCCCCTCCTGTGAGCACATAGTCTCCTATAGAGACGTAATCCGTCACGATCTCCTCCAAAACACGTTCATCAATCCCTTCATAATGCCCGCACAGCAAAACAAGATCTTCTTCCTCTGCCAGTTCTTCTGCCATTTTCTGGTCAAAAGTCTTCCCCTGAGGAGAAAGATAGACAACACGGAGTTTTTTATCCGGACTTACAGTTTCTGCATCTTGTATCCCTGCATTCTGCACTTTCACTTCCGCATCTTGTTCTTCCGTTTCTGCATTCTGCATTTTTGCATTCTGTATCCGCTTTTGGATCCGTTCCTCGATATCTTTATATGCCAAATACACAGGCTCAGCCTGCATCAGCATTCCCGCTCCTCCTCCATACGGATAATCATCTACACTTTGATGCTTGTTAAATGCAAAATCCCGTATATTGACAGCCTCGATCGAAAGCAGTCCCCCGGCGACCGCTCTCCCGATAATACTTGTTTTCAGTCCGTTTTCAACCATTTCGGGAAACAACGTAAGTATATGAAAGTTCATTCTTTTTGCTTCTCCTAACATTAAAATCTATCCGATCAGACCCTCTAACAGACGGATCTGCATTTTTCCGTTTTCTACGTCTACATTTTCAATACATTGCTTGATCGCCGGAACGAGCACTTCCCCATGAACGTCCGAATCTATAATATATACTTCGTTCGCACCGGTCTCCATCACATCTTTTACAATTCCGAAATGTCCTTCCTCTGTAAACACTTCCATGCCGATCAGATCGGCAATATAATATTCATTTTCTTCCAGACTTACCGCGTTTTCCCTTGAAACAAAAAGGGAACTTCCTTTATATTGTTCTACATCGTTAATATTATCGATTCCTTTAAATTTAACAATCACAAACTGTTTAAAAAAACGAACCGATTGAATCTCCATATCGATCTGACGTTTTCCTGTATCCAAAATCACTTTTTTCAGCTTTTTAAACCGCGCCGGATCGTCTGTCGTCGGAAATACTTTTACTTCTCCCCGAATTCCGTGCGTGGAAGTAATCGCTCCTACCTGCAAAAACTGTTCCATTCCACTTCTCCCTTGTTCCAATCAATTTTCTCTCTTTCTGCCATCGTATCGATTCTGCAAAATCAGACTGTTGCATAAAAAAAGGGGCAGGCTGTTCTTACCGAACGCTGTCCCCCTTACTTTCTTATTATATATTACATAATATCGACAACTACTTTTTTGTCTTCTTTTGCCGCTGCCGCTTTCACAACAGAACGGATTGCTTTTGCGATACGGCCTTGTTTGCCGATCACTTTTCCCATATCGCCTTCTGCGACATGAAGCTCAAGCACTATCGTACGTCCTTCATTTTTTTCATTAACAGAAACTTCTTCCGGATGATCTACAAGCGCTTTTGCTATGACTTCAACTAATTCTTTCATCTGTACGCACCTCCGCGGACATCTTATTTCTCAATACCTGCCGCTTTGAAGATCTTTCCTACTACTTCTGTCGGCTGTGCTCCGTTGTTAAGCCATTTTTTAGCAAGTTCTTCATCTACTTTAAACTCGCTCGGATCTTTTGTCGGATCATATGTTCCGATCTCCTCGATAAATCTTCCGTCTCTCGGGGATCTTGAATCAGCTACCACGATTCTATAAAAAGGAGCTTTCTTCTGTCCCATTCTTCTTAATCTGATCTTTACTGCCATTTTTTCCACCTCTGTTTTTCTTTTAATTTGTTTTGTTATCTATGTGTTAAAAGGGAAGTCTGAATCTGCCCTTCTTACCACCTTTACCGCCCATCATACCCGGAAGTTTTTTCATCATCTTCCGCGACTCGTTGAACTGTTTTACCATGCGGTTCACTTCGGAAATATCCACTCCCGCACCTTTTGCGATACGATGTTTTCTGGAAGGATTTAACAGATCCGGATTTTTTCTTTCCTCCGGAGTCATCGAATATATGATCGCTTCCATGCGAGCCATCTTCTTGTCATTTTCCGGAGAATCAAGATCCGGCAGTTTATTTTTCCCGCCTAATCCGCCTAATCCGGGCATCATGCTCATAATGCTTGACAGACCGCCCATCTTACGCATCTGTTCCATACTCATCAGATAATCTTCAAAGTCGAACTGAGCTTTTTTCATCTTATCTGCCATCTGCATCGCTTTCTCTTCGTCAAGCTCCGCTCCGGCTTTCTCGATCAGTGTCAGTACGTCTCCCATTCCGAGAATACGGGATGCCATCCTGTCCGGATAAAACTGTTCCAGATCAGAAAGCTTCTCACCCATACCGACATAGAGAATCGGTCTTCCTGTTACCGCCTTGATCGACAGCGCCGCACCGCCTCTTGTATCACCGTCTAATTTTGTGACGATCACACCGTCTATTCCTATTTTATTATGAAAGGATTCAGCCACATTAACCGCATCCTGACCTGTCATTGCATCTACGACCAAAATCGTCTGATGAACTTCTACTGCCTCCTTGATCTGCTGAAGTTCTGCCATCATATCTTCATCAATATGAAGTCGTCCCGCCGTGTCAAGGATCACGATATTATTTCCGTTTTTCTGTGCGTGAGCAAGAGCCGCTTTCGCAATATCCGCAGGACGGTTTTTATCTCCCATTGAAAAAACTTCCACGCCCTGCTTTTCACCGTTGATCTGAAGCTGCTTGATCGCTGCCGGACGGTAAACATCACACGCAACAAGAAGAGGTTTCTTTCCTTTTAATTTGTATTTTCCTGCCAGTTTTGCCGTCGTTGTCGTCTTACCTGCTCCCTGAAGACCTGCCATCATGATCACTGTGATCGCGCTTCCCGGCTGAAGTTTGATCTCTGTAGTCTCAGATCCCATCAGCTTTACAAGTTCTTCATTTACGATCTTGATAACCATCTGTCCCGGATTCAGTCCGTTCATAACATCCTGACCGACTGCTCTTTCCTGAACATCTTTTACGAATTTTTTTACGACTTTAAAATTGACATCCGCCTCAAGAAGCGCCATCTTAACTTCCCTAAGCGCAGCCTTCACATCGTCTTCTGTAAGACGGCCTTTACTGCGAAGGTTTCTGAATACATTTTGTAATTTCTCTGTTAAGCTGTCAAATGCCATTGTCTGACTCCTCTACATTTTACTTTTGCATCTGCCATGATCATCTTTTTTCTTGCCATCATAAACAACTATATTTACAATTCTTCGATGATCGTTGCCGACAATTTACGGAGACGCTCTATAATTTCTTCGGGGTTTTCTTTCTCTTCTTCCCATTCTTGCAATATCTCATCGATGCAGGAAACCTTCTCCTTTACAGCAAGAAATTTTTCTACAAGATGAAGTTTTCGTTCATATTCTTCCAGTGATCTTGCACAGCGCTTCACAATATCGTGGACGCCCTGACGGCTGATGCCCGCATCTGCCGCGATCTCCCCAAGCGAAAGATCGTCTAATACAAACTGTTCGTAAATTTCTTTCTGATGCGCGGTCAAAAGTTCACCGTAAAAATCATATAATAATGCCTGCTCTAAAATCTTATCCATTCTTGTCACCTATGCCATCATACACGAAACAGATTCAGGTGTCAAGTGTTTTTTCTTTACACTTTATCACAGCCTAACAATCTCCCTACATGAAGCATTCCCCATCCTGATTCTGTCCCTTTCATTTTCACACATGACTCTCTTAACTTTAATTTTATTTCCACATTTGTCATATCAGGGTACTTTGACAACAGACAGGCAGCGGCTCCCGAGACAACCGGAGCCGCCATAGACGTTCCCGTCTTCATTATATAAGGATGTTCTCCCGACATTCCATACATACTGTTACAGCTTACAACTCCTGTTCCAGGTGCAAAAACATCCGGTTTTACAACGCATTCTCCCGTCGGTCCTCTTCCCGAATAATTCAGACTCTTCCTGCTTTTTCTCGAATACGGAAGATTGCTGTCAGGCACGCCTACCGTAATCACTTTTCTGCTGTTTCCCGGAACTGCCACCGTTCCCTCCTCCGGTCCGTAGTTTCCGGCAGAGACAACAACGGTAAGACCGGTATCCCAGAGCAGTTCCACTGCATCAAGCAGCAGTTCTTTTTGTTTTTTTGCAAGTCCGGGATTCGTACCGACAGAAATATTCACAATTCGGATCCCATACTTCTTTCTTTCCTTTAAAATCCACTCAATCCCTTTCATCACATGAGAAACATCCCCGTTTCCGTCTTTATCAAGTACTTTTCCGACAACAAGCTTTGCTTTCGGCGCCATGCCTGCGTATGCTCCCGCTGACACTTTTCCGCTTCCGCACAAAATCCCAGCCACGTGCGTTCCATGTCCGCTGTCGTCATAACATTTCTCTCCCGGCAGGCTACCTTCTTTTGTAAAATCGCAAAACTTCACTACGCTGCCTTTCAGATCAGGATGTCTTGCTATCCCGGTATCCAACAGCGCCACGCACACTCCCTGCCCTATGCATCTTCCCTGTTTTATGTCATCACACCAGTATCCGACTGATTGTTTTACCCATTTCATAAGAAATCCTTTTTTATTCAGAATATTCCCGACACGAAACTTTTGCCCCTAAGGAACACTTTTCATCTGCCGGCATAATATAAAACTGTAAACAATAATCAATTCGGAGGATTTAACATGAGTGATTTAACAGCTACTAACTGCGGATGCGGTTGCGAAAACGGAAACGGAATGTCTTCTTGCCTTTGGATCATCCTTCTTCTCGCCTGCTGCGGCGGATGCGGCAATATGAACAGCGGATGCGGAAACGGATGCGGCAATGACAGTTGTCTTTGGATCATCCTTCTTCTTCTCTTCTGCGGCGGCAACAGCTTCGGCGGCGGATGCGGATCCAACTGCGGATGCGGATGCTAATCTGAATTCCACCTCTGTCTCAAAAAGATGCGCGGTCTCTTCCGCGCATCTTTTCCTGTTTCTGTTTATATTTTATTTAATCCTTTTTCATATCTTTATTTGCCGTCCCTTTTTTGTTCTCACTGCTGCCTTTTGTCGCCTCGGCATTTTCTTCCAATTTTCGTCTCAACATACACTGTTCATCAATCTCATACACTGCATTCCCATCGATAATTAATTTTCTTGACATATTCATTTCCTTTCTTGTACCCATTCTTTACTATTTTATGAAATATTTTCTAAAAAGTAACATTCCCAAAATACATATTTCTATACAAAGTCACATATATATTTACAACTCTATACAGTGGAGCATTTTGGAAATGGATCAAGACCAAACGGAACGAATGACGCCTTTTGATGAACTTGTCACATCGCCTACACTTCAGATCATGAAGCTTCTCATCCCTTACACCCCATTTTCCGGACGCCGGATGCTCGCCTCATTTATCAAGTTTATTGAACTTCAAAGAACGATCCGGCTTTTCGGACAACGCAGCCTGGCAGATCCTTTTTCCACCGGAAACAGCGATCAAAACATAAGTTCTCCTTTCGATCTTATTGACAGTTTCCGGCCTTATCTGAACAAAAAAGATGCCGAAATGCTCGATACTTTGATTCAATTAAAAGAAATGATGTCTTTTATGGAAATGATGCAGCCGCAAGACGGTCAGGGAAACGATTCTTTTAATCCTGCCGACCTGTTCTCGGGCATATTTCCCGCAGATCTTCAAGAACAGTTCCATATGTACAGCGACCTGTTTTCATCCGTTTCGCAAAATCAAGAGCACGATGAGACAGATGCACAGCAAAAGAAAGAAAACGAACTTTAAAAAATATTTAAAATCATTTATAGAAAGGAATTACCAATATGAACGACTGGATGAATAATCCCGCAATGAAAAATATCGACCCTATAAAATTAGAACTGATCAAAACAGCCGCCTCCAAAACTTCCGGAAAATCCGGAAAAGAGTTGGCTCCTATTATGATGGCTCTCATCAGCGGAGCTAACAAACAGGGAATCCGTTTTACACCGGAGGAAATGACCTTGATCCTTGACATTTTAAAAGACGGAAAAAGCAAAGAAGAGCGGGAGCAGATCGTTGCGGAGTCTCTGGGATATATGGAAGCCAACTGTGATGGCTGTACTTCGGGACTGGCGGAAATGTATCAGGCATACATTGATGGAGAGAAGGAACTCCGGGAGATTAATATGGAATTCAATGCCCGGTATGTAAGCGGCATGGAAGGACCGGAACGCCGGGGATGCCCGATGGAATAAAGGTGGTTTACATAATATAAAGGAGAAGAAAAAATGAGCAAAGAAAAAACAGAATACAGAT
>ERZ1106915.1947-NODE-1947-length-14111-cov-5.363048_pt1 | contig 14111 bp, 13 predicted proteins | sample MGYA00403653_ERZ1106915 | MGnify/ENA primary metagenome ERZ1106915 (study PRJEB35170, sample SAMEA104062404) | human gut metagenome | biome: human gut; feature: human-associated habitat; material: faeces | place: Denmark | collected 2012-06-06 ... | reverse complement strand
GTTATATTTTGTTATAGAAATCTCGTCAAACCCTTGAAAATACTAAACTTTTCACAGATGTCCGAAATTTGCGATCAGCTATGGCAATGGAAAAACGAACAGACATGGGCAGTATAAAAATCCGTATGCAAGAATTTAGGAGGAACTATGGTAAAAATACCATCTAGTTGGTGAAAAACTTATAAAAAATATTTGAACCATTAAAGTGGTGTGGTTGCAGACAGTGAGACTGTCATTTGTGACGAAATATTTTATACGACCAAAATAGAAGGCTCGCATACCACAAGAAAACGCACACAGGAAATACATGATGGCAGCAAGTTAGACTATGCTGACTATACAAGCGAAAAGATGGTGCAGAATGCTTTTCAGGCGACAAAATATATTAACATATTAGGAAACAAAGTGAACAAGAACAATATTTGAAAGATATGGAATATATTAACCGAAGATGTGTGTGATAATGAAGAAATCAAGGGTGAGCTGTATCGCACAGGTGAAGTGCAAATCAACAATGTTTACGGTTCTCATGCCGGAACAGTTAGAGGACGCGATGGACAATTGGTTTGCATATTATAATAAGATTTTTGCTTAGCGCTATTCATTCCACGGACTAAAGACCATGGGTTTTCTGGCGAATAATATAAAAAATCATTATGATTAGAATAAAAATTGCCTTTTAGAATAAAATATTGAAAAAAAAGCAAAGGTGGAGACTAAATTTTCAATAGATATTGACGTCTGTGTAATGTAGCCGTATAATTCTATTGAAAAAAATAAAGAAAAAGAGACTGGATTTTCAATAGAGGTGATTAGCGATGGAAAGAAATCTGTATTTGAATAGGCTGATTAGGCGAAAAAATAATGGTATGATAAAGATAGTTACCGGAATCAGAAGAAGCGGTAAGACATATTTATTATTTGAATTATTTTATGATTATTTATTAAAATCAGGTGTTGATAAAGAACATATTATAAAAATTGCATTAGATGATCGAATCAACAAAAAATATCGCGACCCGGATGTGCTGTGCGAATATGTTCATAATGCAGTAAAAGACGATGACATGTACTATGTATTGCTTGATGAAGTGCAAATGGTATCGGAGTTTGAAGATGCTTAATAGTTTTTTGCATTTAAAGAATGTGGATACTTATGTAACGGGTAGTAATGCGAAGTTTTTATCTAAGGATATCATTACTGAATTTCGTGGCAGGGGTGACCAAGTGCATATGTTTCCATTGTCTTTTGCAGAATATATGTCAGGAAGAGGCGTTGACATGCAGCAAGCATGGCGAGAATACACAATGTATGGTGGGTTGCCGAAAATACTTGAAATTGGGAGTGAAGAAGATAAGGCCGCGTATTTGAGAGATATTTTTAAGGAAACTTACATTAAAGATATTTTAGAGCGAAATGATGTTAGAAATCCGGTTGAAATGGAAGAGCTGTTAGATTACTTATCATCAGCAATCGGAGGCTTAACGAATCCGAAGAAATTGGCAGATACGTTTAAGACCGCAAAAAATGTATCAATACATCCTGACACGATAAAAACATATTTGGACTATTTTGAGGATTCATTTTTAATTAGTAGGGCGAACCGTTATGACGTAAAAGGAAAAAAATATATTAGTACGCCAATGAAATTTTATTTTACGGATTGCGGCTTAAGAAATGTTAGAATCAACTTCCGACAATATGAAGAAACACATATTATGGAAAATATTATTTACAATGAACTTCTCATAAGAGGATACAATGTCGATGTTGGCATGGTTGAATTTAACTATTGTAATGAGGATAAGAAAAAGGTACAAAAGCAGTTGGAAGTAGATTTTGTATGTAATCAAGGCTCTAAGAGGTTATATATTCAATCTGCATTGGCTTTGCCAACGAAGGAAAAAGAGGAGCAGGAGCAGTTATCGCTTCAAAGTATTGGAGATTCATTTAAGAAGATAATCATTGTAAAGGATGGACCTACCCATTACAATGAATCAGGAATTTTGATATTAAATTTATTCGACTTCTTATTAAAAGAGAATAGTCTAGAATATTAAAGGGGAAAAAACAGCTTAAAATAAGACTCTATTAAGCATGTCGTATGTGTTCTACATAGCCATAAAATATTCATGCACTGATGTGTCATCAGTCAGTTCAGGGTGGAATGCTGTGACAAGCTGTCTGCCTTGACGTGCCGCTACAATGCGTCCGTCAACAGTTGCGAGAACCTTTGCATTGTCGTAGACAGCTTCGGCAAAAGGTGCACGGATGAAGGTCATGGGAATAGTTCCGACATCATCGAAGCTGTCTTCAGTGTAGAAGCTTCCTAGCTGTCTTCCGTAGGCATTTCTGCGCACGCAGATGTCCATTGTGCCAAAGCAGGTACTTCCATCCTCGACATTGCGTGACAGAAGAATCATTCCTGCACAGGTGCCGAATACAGGCATACCGTCCTCAATCAGCTTCTTTATCGGTTCATACAACCCCAGTTCATGTAAGAGCTTGTTCATTACAGTGCTTTCTCCGCCGGGCAGAATAAGTCTGTCTGGCTTTTTTTCAAGGTCGCGAAGCTGTCTTATCTCAAAATGTTCCACTCCAAGTCTGTCAAGCATTTGTCCGTGTTCCGCAAAAGCTCCTTGGAGTGCCAATATACCGACTGCCATACTTAATCCTCCATATAATATTATTTTCCTCTTTCAGCCATAAGAAGTGCAATCTCGTTCTCATTTATTCCGACCATTGCTTCGCCAAGGTCTGCGGATAGTTCTGCGATGAGCTTTGCATCAGTGTAGTTGGTGACTGCCTGCACAATGGCGGATGCACGTTTTGCAGGATTACCGGATTTGAATATTCCTGAGCCTACGAACACGCCCTCAGCACCTAACTGCATCATAAGAGCTGCATCGGCAGGTGTTGCAACACCGCCGGCTGCGAAGTTGACGACCGGGAGTCTTCCGTGGTCATGTACATATCTTACAAGCTCCACAGAAACCTGTAACTGCTTGGCTGCTTCGTACAATTCATCTTCACGGAGATTCTGGATACGACGGATTTCAGCATTCATGGCTCTCATATGACGGACAGCCTGAACTACGTCACCTGTTCCGGGTTCACCTTTTGTACGAATCATGGATGCCCCCTCACTTATACGTCTGAGTGCTTCACCAAGGTCACGGGCACCGCAGACAAACGGAACCTTGAACTGTGTCTTGTCGATATGATAGACATCATCGGCAGGAGAGAGAACTTCGCTCTCATCTATGTAATCGATTTCAATGGCTTCGAGTATCTGGGCTTCAACAAAGTGACCGATACGGCATTTTGCCATTACAGGAATTGTCACGGCTTCCTGTATGCCGCGGATCATCTTAGGATCGCTCATTCTTGATACACCGCCTGCGGCTCTTATATCAGCAGGTATGCGCTCAAGTGCCATTACAGCACACGCACCTGCTGCTTCGGCAATCTTTGCCTGTTCAGGTGTTGTCACGTCCATGATAACACCGCCCTTTAACATCTGTGCCAGTTCCTTGTTAAGTTCATATCTTGTTGCCATAATATAATCTCCATTTCCGAGCAGTCCATAGCCTGGATTTTTATACCCATATATAATGCAGCAATGCTTACAGTATTGCCGCTGATAGGCAGTTTGAAGGATTTGCGTCCAAACTTATTTTCCGGATATGAACTGTATCTGATATTTATTTTGGTGTCTGTCATGCAGTGGCGCCGCTTCATGAATTTAGTGCTATAATACAGTAAAACTGGCGCGATTAAAACATCCAGTTTAGATAAAAATAAACAGTCCAGTTTGGAACGCTGTAAATCATATGTCAACTACAGCGGGTTTAACCGATGATGAAATTATTGAAAAGGCTGAGCTTGCAGCGCAGTAAGTGCAGGATAAATACGTCTGCATAATTGGCAGGAGGCATAGTAAGGCTGTTATTGATTTATTGAGAGGAATGTCATAATATGATATAAGATATCAGAAAAAGCAGGGTGGCGGTTTTGTCTCTTTAGAAACAGGAAATATATTTAAAGGTTAACATATATATAAAAATCGGTCAGTCAAATTATAAAAATACAGGCTTAATATCCGGAAGCAAAGAAAATCGAACAATCATCATCAAAGGAGAATTATGAATTATAATATAGCAATCTGTGACGACAGCGAAGCGGACAGAAAATACATATATGATATGGTAGACGAGTGGGCGCTTGTGCAGGGGCATAGCGTTCATATAACGACATTTGAGTCGGCGGAGAATTTTATGTTCTGTTATGATGACAGGAAGGATTATGATATACTTCTGCTTGACATAGAGATGGGAGATATGGATGGTGTTGCCATGGCAAAGAAGCTGCGCGAGCAGGATGACAATGTGCAGATTGTGTTTATAACAGGCTATTCTGATTATATAGCGGAGGGCTATGAAGTGGCAGCACTGCATTATCTTATGAAGCCTGTAAAAAAGGAAAAGATTTTGTCAGTGCTTGACAGGGCAGTAGAAAAGCTCTCTAAGAATGAAAAAATGATAAATATGGAACTCGGAGGCGAACTTGTACGCATACCGATATATCAGATAAGATATGTTGACGTGTTGGGAAATTATGTCACAGTTCATGCCGCACAGGAGTATACATTCAAGATGACGCTGTCGGATTTACAAAAGGAATTAGATGAGCGGTTTTTACGGGTAGGCCGCTCATGCATTGTAAATCTCACGCAGATAAGCCGTGTGACAAAGACTTTGATAAAACTTTCAGACGGTACGGAAATACCTCTTCCAAGAGGTGCATTCGATGTAGTTAACAGAGCGATAATAAATCTATAGAGGATAGGTATATTTGTGAAAGGAACAGGTTATGTCATTTTTTTCGAAGAGGATAGACAGACAGCTTGCCGCATATCAGCAGGAGCTTATTGAAACGCATTACAGGGAAGTTGATAATATGTATCGCCAGATAAGAGGCTGGAGACATGATTACCGTAATCATATACAGACCATGAAAGCTTATGCAGCAGCCGGAGATTTGGATGCGATAAGAAATTACCTCGATTTGTTAGATGAAGATTTGACAACGGTAGATACAGTGATAAAGACAGGAAATCCGATGACCGATGCTATACTTAATTCTAAGATATCTCTTGCAAAATCCAAGGATATCAGTGTCATTGCTGATGCACATATTCCTCTGAAATTAAAGACATCGGAGATAGATTTATGCTGTATTATAGGAAATCTTTTTGACAATGCGATTGATGCGAGCATGAAGCTGCCAAAGGAGCAGAGGATGATAAGAGTGTACATGGATATGAAGAATACGCAGCTATACATCTCGTTTACGAATTTTACGGCAGGAAAGAAGCTGAAGAAGGATGGAAGGCTGTTTCACAGCACCAAGGGAGAAGGACACGGCTTCGGACTTGTGAGAATTGATGCGATAGTGGACAGGCTTGATGGCTATCTTAGCCGTAACAGTGAGGATGGCGCATTCACAACGGAAATATTGCTGCCGCAGGTATGAAATGGAATGTCTTATTATGTCGGCATAAACAGCTTAAATGTTTTTTATATGCAGTTCATCACCTGAGATTTATAATTCGTCCCCGAAATACTTAGGGGGCGTTTTTTTGTGGTATATATTAAGCATGACATTTATAGAGGAGGGGATAATATTGAGCAATGAAAATACGCAGGAAGAAAATTCCAAGCCAAAGTATAACATGTTACAAAATTCATGGTTCATGATAAAGACGGCGTGGCAGATAAATGAAGGGAAAATGATATTCCTTTGTCTGCTGTCAGCGGTATTTGCGCTGGTTACAAACGTTTTGAATCTGTATGTAGTGCCTGTAATATTAGGTACAGTCACAAAGGGGGCGGATGTCAGAAAGCTGATTCTTATAATAACAGCATTTACGCTGTGTACAATGCTTGTGTCGGCGGCAGCGGCGTATGTTAAGAACAATATCGTTTACGTGAGAGCCACGATAAGAAGTGCGGTTCTGGGAATGATAAACAAAAAGGCTGCTACAACCTCTTATTCTAATATAATAAATGACAGATTTAAGAAGGATTATGACAATGCGTGCGAGAGCGTGCAGAAGCAGCGTTCATCTACAGAGGCAATATGTACGATATTTGAGGGGCTGATAACTGATATAGCAGGTTTTGTGATATATCTGAGCCTGCTTACAAGTGTACAGCCTGTTTTGTTTGTCATTGTGCTTGTGACGGCTGTTATAAGCTATTTTGCAGGAAACTGCTCTAACAGATATTCATATAAGCATTACGAAGAGAAGGCGGAGTATGAAAGCCACTTACGATATATTTTGAGGACTGAGGATGAGCTTGGTGCTGCCAAGGATATAAGGATTTTTGGTCTGCGTGGATGGCTTGAGGAGCTGTATGCTAAAACTATGAAGGCATATATTGCGTATAAATCGAGAAAATTGAATGTACTTTTATGTGTCACATTGCTTGACGTAATTCTTACATTCATAAGAAATGCAGCGGCATATATGTATCTTATTGGGATGGTAGTAAATGGAAAAATTGATGTTGCCACGTTTCTTCTGCTTTTTACGGCAGTGGGTGGCTTTGCACAGTGGATTACAGGAATTTTGCAGGAATTTAACAATCTGCACTTGCATTCAATTAATATATCCATTACGAGGGAATTCCTTGAATATGAGGAGCCGTTTCGATTTGAAGATGGTGAGCATCTGGAGGTTGATACGGATAAAAAGTATGAAATCAGGCTTGAAAATGTATCATTTAGATATCCCGGTGCTTGTAAGGATACGCTGACAGATATTAATCTGACAATTCATCCGGGTGAGAAGCTTGCTGTTGTGGGACTTAACGGTGCAGGAAAGACAACACTTGTCAGGCTTGTATGTGGATTTTTAAATCCCGATAAGGGAAGAGTTCTCCTAAACGGAAAGGACATATGCGGTTATGACAGAAAAGATTATTATATGATGTTTGCTGCTGTGTTTCAGGAGTTTGCGCTGCTTCCTGGTTCAATAGCACAGAATATTGCACAGACGGACGAGGATATAGATATGGCTCGTGTGAAGTCATGTGCGGTAAAAGCAGGTATTGCCGGGAAGATAGAAGAACTACCGGGTGGCTATGAGACACATCTTAACAGGCAGGTATATGAAGATGCGGTTATGCTGTCGGGAGGCGAGACGCAGTCACTTATGCTTGCGAGAGCTTTGTATAAAGACGCACCGTTTATTGTGCTAGATGAACCTACCGCTGCACTTGATCCTATTGCCGAGTCGAGGATGTATGAGAAGTATAATGAACTTGCAAATGGAAAAAGTTCGATATATATTTCACATAGACTTGCTTCAACACGTTTCTGTGACAGAATAATAATGCTTGGAAATTCAGGGATTATTGAGGAAGGCACACATGAAGAACTGTTAAAGAAGAACGGCGAGTATGCTAAGCTGTATGAGATACAGAGCAGGTACTACACAGAGGAGGACAATGAGGATGGACAAGAGTAAAAATAAGCTGTCATGTATTGAGTCGGTAAGACTTACGAGAAGGGCTCTTAAGACATACTATGCGGCCAGCTCGGTGCATGTAATAGTATACATTGCAATTATGGCATGGGAGGCTCTCACACCTTATGTCGGCATTTATTTATCGGCATGTTTGATTGATGAACTCACAAATGAGAGAAATCCGGAAAAGCTTAAAGCTCTGGTTCTCATAACACTTACATCGGCGGCAGTGATTGGTATTGTATCTGCCATATTGTATAAAATCAGAAGAATATACAACGACCATGTAACATGGGATAATTTAGAGCATATATACGCAAAAAAAATGCTGGATATGGATTTTGGAAAATTCGATGATACTAAGACGGCAGAGCAGCGCTCTTTGATAAGACAGTATCAGAGCATGGGTTTTGGAATCAGTACATCTTTAATAATATACGGCGGCATATGTAAGGCTGTACTCACTGCCATCGGTGGAATCGGTCTTACGATCTCTCTTTTTACTTGCCGTGTATCAAATACAAGCGGAGCATATGCGCTGCTTGACAATCCAGTTGTTGTGCTGCTTGTGATAATATCATTGGTATTAATCACTTATATATCACCTGTTCTTCTTAATAAAGCGGATAAATATCTGGTAAGGGATGACCTGCGGGTGGGAAATAATAAACTGCTTTTCTGGGGATTTCTTGGCGGTAAGAGTGATGTGGCGATGGATGTGAGGACGTACAGGCTGGATAAAATGTGCGTCAAATACTGTTTTGATAAGGAATCGGGCTTTAACTCTAAAAGCAGGATTGCTAAGATTGGCTGGGGTCAACAGGGACTTTTAAAAGCGGCATCGGCGGCAATCTCAATGATGTTCTCAGGCATAGTATATGTGTTTGTATGCCTGAAGGCACTTGCAGGTGCATTCGGCGCAGGAGCAGTAACGCAATACATAGCATCCGTACAGAAAACAGCATATGGTGTCTCAAGCCTTGTAGAGATGCTTGGCTATATGCGCAATAATGCGTTTATCCTGAAACAGATATTTGAATTCCTTGACATACCCAACGACATGTATCAGGGAAGCCTGACAGTAGAAAAACGCAGCGACAGGAAGTATGATGTCGAGTTTAGAAATGTATCATTCAAATATCCGGGAAGCGACAATTATGCGCTTAAAAATGTAAATATAAAGCTCAAGATTGGGAAGCGCCTTGCTGTAGTGGGCATGAACGGAAGCGGAAAGACTACATTTATAAAACTTCTCTGCCGTTTGTATGACCCTACAGAGGGTGAGATACTCTTAAATGGAATAGACATACGCAAGTACAACTATGTAGAGTACATGAATATATTTTCGGTTGTGTTCCAGGATTTTAAGCTGCTCGCATTAAAGCTTGGAGAGAATGTGGCATCGGGGATGGAATACGATGAGGAGCATGTAATGAAGTGCCTTAAGGATGCAGGGTTTGAGGATAATCTAAAGAAAATGCCGCAGGGACTTGAGACATACCTTTACACTGATTACGGCGAAAACGGGGTCAACATATCGGGCGGTGAAGCGCAGAAGCTTGCCATAGCAAGGGCACTTTATAAGGATGCACCTTTTATAATTCTTGATGAGCCTACAGCGGCGCTTGACCCTGTAACGGAAGCGGAGATTTATTCTAAGTTCAATGATATAGTCGGAGACAAGACAGCGATATATATAAGCCACCGCCTGTCATCGTGCAGGTTCTGCGATGAGATAATCGTGTTCAATGAAGGTGCCGTAATACAGCAGGGGACACATGAAAGATTGGTTGCGGATGAGAATGGCAAGTACTATGAGCTGTGGCATGCACAGGCGCAGTATTACATGTCATAGAAGGTCTCGTCATTGTATTTTAAGACGGAGGTGTAGGTATCGTGGGCAAGTTCGATAAGTTCGGCGACTCTATCGGCATTACCATCAATGGTCTCATCTAGCAGCTCGTCACATGTTGAAATAGCTTTGGCTATTTCGATTCATTCTCCTGTTTGAAGTGCAGCTTCGGATGCTGTTGCGACTTCATAATTAGGTATAAATGCTTTCTTTTTGTCTGAATCATATCCAAGATATCCAAGATGAATAAGTGCTGTCAGTGAGTCATCCTTAGATGCTATGGTTGAAAAATTATTTTTAAAGGTATTGGTTTTAACTCTTACCATGCCTCCGGCTAATATTGTCATGATATCGTCTTTAAGACCTGCATGGTTCAGTGTAATAAATGTATTAATTGATGCAACTCCAGTAAATACTAAGTGCACAGGATTTGTGTAATTATGGCTATTGGTGTACTTCTTATCGGACATGTAATGAGTATAATAAAAGTTATGAACGCTTTTGAAAGCACAAAACATTGATGTTGCTATTATTGTAATAATGTAATACAATGATATGAAGGTCAAAAGATATTTTGCCCATCATTTGATATCCTCGAATTGCTCCGCTGTAAAACAGCTCCCGCAATTCTAAAACATTCGGAATCCGCTGATTCCTCATGTTTTGCGGGTCCCAAGTTCAAAAGCCTAATCGTGCAAGCACGAACGGCTTTTTGACCTTTTGACCCTGATATCATACAATAAACTCATCATCATTATTATGCAGGTATGATTAAAATAGATGTGCAGAAAGAATATAAAAGGCATCTAAAATATACGAGAATACCGAAAGTTGGAGCGTATATTATGCAAGATTGAGGGATCGTTTTGGCACACAAGTGTGATATGATGACCTTAATGGAGTCAATGTGCTTACATGGCTAACGAGCATGAAGATTATTAAGTGGGATATATTTAAACATTATACAGGGAAAGATATTTTAAATAAAATGGAGAAAAGACATGTTGCCGGTAAATGTAAAAAATAAAATTGAACAGATTTGGCTTGATGTGATTGCAGGAGGTGTATCACAGCCAACAGAAGTAATAGAGCAGCTGACGTATCTGATGTTTGCAAAACAGCTTGATGAAAAAGAAGCAGACATCGAGACTGCAGAAATGCTTTCTGGTGAAGCACAGAAACATATCTTTGGAAATTCGAGGGAAGAACAGGCTCTGCGTTGGAGAAATTTTAAAGGAATGGAGGCAAGGGAACTTCATAAGCATTTTGTTGAGCATGTATTTGTATTCTTGATTAATTTAAACTCAGATGAAAATTCTGCGTTTTAAAGATATTTAAAACATGCTACGTTTAAGATAAATGAACCACTTGCTTTACAAAAGGTTGTAACAGGCCTTGAAGATTTGTTTGTGAATGATATAAAAGGCTTGGATATGCAAGGTGATTTGTATGAATATATGCTTGGAAAGCTAAATTCAGCAGGCAGACTTGGCGCATTCAGAACGCCAAAGCATATTAGAGACATGATGGTTGAACTTATGGAACCGACACCTGATATGAAAATATGTGACCCGGCATGTGGAACAGCGGGATTTCTTATCTCCAGTGCCGAATACATCAGAAACAATTATGGCAGCAGAATGACTGATGAGCAGTGGAAAAAGTATGAAACGGAGATGTTTACCGGATTTGATACGGATGAGACTATGTGCAGGTTATCATGTATGAATCTTATGCTGCATTCTGTAACGAATCCGCATCTAAATAAGCAGGACAGTGTTTCAAAAGATTTCCAGATTAGGGATGCGTACAATCTGATTTTGGCAAACCCGCCATTTAAGGGAACACTTAATAAAGAAAATATAAATGAAACATTGTCAGCAATTACGAACACAACAAAAACAGAATTGCTTTTTGTCGCATTATTTATAAGATTACTGCGTGCAGGTGGAAGATGTGCATGTATTGTTCCTGATGGAGTACTATTTGGTTCATCAAATGCACATAAAAGCCTGCGCCGTGAATTGCTTGAGAACCAGAACTTAGAAGGTGTAATATCCATGCCTTCGGGCGTGTTTAAGCCATACGCAGGAGTGTCAACAGCTATTTTGATATTTACAAAGACGAATTCAGGCGGAACAGACAAAGTATGGTTTTATGATATGAAAGCGGATGGATATTCCTTAGATGATAAACGCCAGCCGGTTGATGCAAATGACATTCCTGATATTATCGAGAGATTCCACAATAGGGATAAGGAGACAGGACGAGAAAGAAATGAACAGAGCTTTATGGTTGGTAAAGAGGAGATTGTCAATAACGATTATGACCTATCAATTAATAAATATAAGAAGATTGACTATGTTGCAGTAGAATATCCGCCTACAAAGCAGATTCTTGATGAAATAGATGAACTTAATGCTCAGATTATTGAAGAGACTAAAAAGCTAAGAGAATTACTTGGAGAATAGGCAGGAAAGGAAAAGCAAATTCATGTTTGCTGAATTGGATGTGGATGAAAAAAGTTAAATTAGGTGATTATATAAAGGAATATAAAGTTCGAAATAAAAATAGTGAAGATATTCCTGTATATAGTGTCACAAATAAGCAGGGTTTTTGTCGTGATTATTTTGGAAAAGAAGTCGCAAGTAAAGATAAAAGTATATATAAAATAGTGCCTAAGGGATATTTTGCATATAATCCTTCAAGAATAAATGTAGGTTCAGTAGATTGGCAGAGGAATGAAGAAAGAGTTATTGTAAGTCCGCTATATAATGTTTTTTCTGTATCGGATAAATTAGAGCAACAGTATTTATATTATTATCTGAAAAGTGGCTTTGCGTTGCAGCGTATCAATGCCATTGCTACAGGAAGTGTGCGCGATAACTTAAAATTAGATATGTTATGCGAATTCCCTATAAGAATACCTGACATTGAAGAACAGCGTTTGATAGTTGAAAAACTTGACACTATAAATAAAATAATAAGATTACAAGAACAAGAACTTAAAACATTAGACGACTTAGTGAACGCCCGATTTGTCGAGATGTTTGGGGATGTTAATGATAACCCATATAGATATAAACTGTTTCCAATAAAAGATGTAATAAAAAAATGTGAGGCTGGTTGGAGCGGTAATGGAACTCAGAGAATTAAAAAAGATGACGAAATAGCAGTTTTAAAGGTTAGTGCAGTTACAAAGGGGTATTTTATACCTGACGAATATAAAGTACTAAAAGACCAGTATAATATAAAAAAAATGATTACTCCTCAAAAGGGAGATTTAATATTCAGCAGAGCAAACACGCGAGAAATGGTAGGCGCTACGGCAATTATATATGAGAATTATCCAACACTAATATTACCTGATAAATTATGGAGAATTACATTTAATGAATATGTAAATGTGTTCTATATGAAATATATTTTAAGTAGTAAATCGATGCGGTATAAGTTTTCAGAAGCATCTACAGGAACTAGTGGTTCAATGTATAATATTTCAATGGAAAAGTTTATGGCGATTTCAATACCAATAGCTCCAATTGAATTACAAAATAGATTTGCTGACTTTGTCAATCAAGTCGCCAAATCAAAAGTTGCAATTCAAAAATCGCTAGAGGAAACACAGCTTTTATTTGATTCTTTGATGCAAAAATATTTTGGATAGGGGAGAGTGCAAAAAAATGTCAGATTTTAAAGAATGGCTGATTGAGCGTTTTATGATTGAGAGAAAAAGGTTTGACCGTTCAGGTGTTTATGCTTATACACAGCGTGCCATGGCATACAATTCCAATAAAATTGAGGGCAGTACATTGACACCGGAACAGACAGCCTCACTTTTTGACAATGGAACCCTGCCAAAAAGCGATGATTATTATAGGGCAAAAGATGTTGAGGAGATGAATGGACATTTTCTCATGTTTAATTACATGTTAGATACGTTTGATGAAGAATTGTCACAAGAACTTATCAAAAAGCTGCATTACGAATTGAAATCGGGCGTATTTGAGGATCGTGCTAATGGTTATGCTATTGGTGATTATAAAAAACGTCCCAATATGGTTGGAATGTATAGAACTGCGCTTCCGGCAGATGTCGAATCCGAGATGGAAAAGCTTTTGAAGTGGTATAGTGGGCAGGATAAGAACATAGAAACTTTGGCATATTTTCATGCGAGGTATGAGTCGATACATCCATTTCAGGATGGAAATGGAAGAACGGGAAGAATGCTGATATTTCGTGAAAGCTTGAAATATCCTGATGTAGACCCTTTTATAATTCTAGACAAAAATCGTAATGATTATATTGAAGGATTGAAAGAATTTAGAGAAGAAAATAAGGTTGATAAGCTTGTTGTTTTGATGAAGAAAGAAGCAACAGAATATTTTAATCAATGTAAATATTTTATGTGATAACAATGGTTGCAGGATGTTGGTACAGATTGGAGAATTTGTATCAACATGGATAACAAAATAGTATCAATATTGAATGAAATGTCAGAATATCTTTCTGTTCCGCAGATGAAAAAATTACAGGAAGTAATTTTGAAAAATCTAGCCGAGAATGAGCCTGATAAGGTGGAAATTTCTAATACGGAATTTTTAGATTTATTTCTTGATGCAAAAAAGGTAGAGGGTTGTTCGGAGAGAACAATTACTTATTACAAGGTAACCATTGAACATTTATTGAAGAACCTAGATAAATCTGTAAGAAAAATTACAACA
>ERZ1106915.1943-NODE-1943-length-14208-cov-3.174239_pt1 | contig 14208 bp, 15 predicted proteins | sample MGYA00403653_ERZ1106915 | MGnify/ENA primary metagenome ERZ1106915 (study PRJEB35170, sample SAMEA104062404) | human gut metagenome | biome: human gut; feature: human-associated habitat; material: faeces | place: Denmark | collected 2012-06-06 ... | reverse complement strand
TTGTATGCGGGGGAAAATGGTGGGAGATCGACAGGGCTGTAAATGCGGCAAAAATGCTGAAAAGCCGTGGAAAGGTGATCCTGCTCTTCAACCATATGGAGAAAAAAGAACGTCTGAAACTTCCAAAAGTTTTATCTGATATTCATTATTTCTTTCTTCCGTTCTTTTCGAATCCATTTAAAGAAGATAAAGCTGCCAACACCTGTTACCGGGAATTGTGGAATGATGGTACAGGGGGGACCAGATGGAAAAGAAAAAAATTATTGGCGGGATACAGGAGAAACGATGCAGGATGATTGGGATCGCGGGCAGCAATGTCGGAGTGGGATGCACACACTTTTCAATCATGCTGGCAAACTATCTCACGGGTTATCTCAGGAGAAAAGCAATATTGCTGGAATTTAATGAGTCAGGAGACTTTGAAAGACTCGAGCAGGTCTGTACGGGACAGACGGGACGGAAAAATCCATACAGGATCCTGGATGCGGATTATTATAAACATGCAGGGCCGGAGAATATAAAGGAGGTGCTGTTGGAAGGATATGACGATATCCTGATCGATTTTGGATCGGTCAAAGACGGTGAACATGAATCATACTGGAGATGTGATAAGAAATTTCTGGTGGGTTCCCTTACAGAGTGGCAGCAGGAAAGTTTCCGGGAATTCGAGATGGAGAAAAGAGCGAAGCAGAAAAAGAGCTGGCAGAGTCTCGCGGTATTTGGGAGCGAGGAGACCAGAAGAGAATTCTCAAGAAGATATCGGATCAATGCAGAACGGATTCCGTTTTCAGCGGATGCTTTCTCGGTCACGGAGGAATGCGGAGAATTTTTTAAACGGATCCTGTGATGGGAAGATGGAAATAAACAGGCTTGCTGAATGCTTACAAAGCAACATGATAAATGAGATCTGATCAGTCAATGACGCAGTATTGGGGAGAAACATGTCACAGAAAATACCTTCTTCTGCCGGGCGCAGATCTGACCTGAATTCAGATGCATTTAACGTAATTATTTAGTAGGTCTGCGCATCTACTGCGCTGACCGTAAGAAAACATTGGCTTGAAAGCAAAAATGGCAGAAATTTACTGACAGTGGATTGAACAGACGAAGAGCGACAACAGGGGGAAGATCGATGCGGGATGACGGAAAGACCATGCGCAGGATCAATGCGCGATATGAAAAAGGGAAAGGTATATATGAGTATGGAAACAGTAAATGGAACGTATGGATCAGAAGAGCAGAAGACCGAGGAGATGACTCGCTACCTGAACGGACTTAAGAGGTACACGGAAAAAGGGATCCCGATCTACATGGATGGAAAGCTTTCCGGTCAGAGAGAGTGGGAAAAGCTGTTTGAAGTGCGTGAGGACGGAATGTTCTACATGGGGGATTATGTGCAGGCAGAAGGAGGTGGATTAAAGGAGATCCGGTTTGATAAAGTATATCTGAGCGAAGCAGATATTTCAGAGACGAGAAATTCCGGACGGAGAAGAAGAACGAGAAGATAGAAAAAGTGTTGCCGCTCGCAGATGGAAAAACTGCCGGTTCCGGGTGAGGATCCTGGACAGACGCGAATAACGGAATACAGATTCAAAAAACAGGGGATCGTTCTGCCGGATGGTCCGTAAGATTGCTGACGGTAATTCGTTACAAAAAGTTAACAGACAGACATTTCGCGTTGTGGTATACTAAAACTATCCTTAAGATCCGGCAAAGTATACGTCCGTGTGTATTTTGCCGGATCATCCGTAATAAAATAACGATTCAGCATGTATACGTAGAGAGGCAGAAACAGATGCGGATCTTTGAAGAATAGCATGCGGAAAGAGTGATGACAAATGAAAAAAATAGTTCCTGTATTGACCGCTGTCACTCTGATCATCCTGATCGCAGCCGGCTTTGTCGGATTCCGGGTACTGGAGCGGTATATGCCGACGAAAGAGTGGGCAGATCTTGCGGAAGTTTATCATGTATCCGGGGATGAGACGGCGATCATTTATAATTATGAACAGCAGGAGCAGACAGGAATCTATGAAAACGGTCAGACTTACCTGCCTATCTCGTGGGTAAATGACCATATCAATGAGCGTTTTTACTGGGACAGTATAGAAGATCTTCTTGTATATGCATTGCCGGATCAGATTGTCTATGCCGATGCGGAGACAAAGGGCTCCAATGGTGCGCCGCTGCTTCTTGTGAAGGATGAAGAAGTCTACCTGACTCTCGGTCTGATCGCGAACTACACGGATGTGCAGATCCAGGCCTTTGATTCCGGTGATGGAAAACGAGTCCTGATCAATGACTGGGGGGCGAGAAACGTAGCCCGCGTAAAGAAAAATACCAGTCTGAGGATAAAAGGCGGGGTCAAGAGCAAGATCGTAACGGATCTTGGCAGGGATGATACAGTGACGGTCATCGATACGATGGAAAAATGGTCGCGGGTCGCATCCCCGGACGGAAATGTCGGGTATGTAGAGAATAAGAGACTGTCTGATGTGGAAAGTCAGAAATTTTCCGGGAATTTTGAAGCACCTGTATACAAGAGTACCAGTATGAGTGGGAAGATCGTTCTCGGATGGCATCAGGTGACGACCCAGGATGGAAATAATAGCTTTGACAGCGTTGTGACAAAGACAAAAGGAATGAACGTGATCTCCCCGACATGGTTTTCCCTGACGGATAATAATGGAAATTACAAGTCGCTTGCGAGCAAAGATTATGTGGCGAAAGCCCATGCAAAAGGACTTCAGGTGTGGGCACTGATTGATAATTTCAGCGCAGATGTTCAGACAGAGACGCTGCTGGCGTCGACTTCCACACGGCGAAAACTGATCGACAGCCTGATCGCGGATGTAGAAAAATATGATCTGGACGGTCTGAATCTTGACTTCGAAAGCCTGAAAAAAGAAGCAGGTGTCCATTATATTGAATTTATCCGTGAATTGTCGATCCCGTGCAGACAGAAAGGGATCATCCTGTCGGTGGATAACTATGTTCCGGCCGGATATAACAGTTTTTATGATCTGAAAGAACAGGGGATCGTGGCAGATTATGTGATCATGATGGGATATGATGAGCACTTTGCAGGAGGTGAGGCGGGTTCTGTATCTTCTATCAATTATGTGAAGAACGGGATTGCCGGAATGCTGGAGAATGTTCCGAGAGAAAAACTGATAGGCGGAGTTCCGTTTTATACGAGACTTTGGACGGAAGCCGGAGATGGAACGATCACGTCCAAAGCGATGGGGATCGCAGAGGAAAAAAGATGGGTGGATAATAATCAGGTGGAGCTCACCTGGCAGGCAGATACTGCCCAGTATTATGGCGAGGTGCAGACAAGTGATGGCGCTCAGTTCCTCTGGATGGAAGAGGAGAGGTCTCTGAAAGAGAAGATGAACGTGATCCGACAGAATGATCTGGCAGGAGTCGCATGCTGGAAACTTGGATTTGAAGATTCCGCTGCATGGGATTCAATCCAGTGGAACTGAGAAACTTTCGGAGGATCACACGGATCCTACCAGGTTACCATCTCATCCAGTAGAAGTTTTTGTTCTTTACTGGAACGTGTGAGGTAGATACGGGTGGTCTCAATGCTTTCATGTCCGAGAAGATCTGCCAACAGAGAAATATCGCCGCTTCTGGATAAAAAGTTTTTCGCGAAGCGATGGCGGAAAGAATGTGGGTACATGGTAGTGGGATCGATCCCGTACCGGATTGCATAATGTTTTAACTGGGAATGGATGCCTCTGGTCGTCACGGGGCGTCCATTTTTTCCAACAAAAAGAAAGCCGTAGGCAATGCCGCGGCGTTCGCACCATGTTTTTGCTTCCTGGCAGAGCAAATCTGGAATGTAGATGCGGCGGATTTTTCCGCCCTTGGAATAAAGATCAAGATACCCGCAGGCCAGATGCTCCACTTTGATCTGTACCAGTTCACTGACTCGGGCGCCAGTGGTTACCAGAAAACGGACAACAAAGTACCAGAAGTCATGATGCTCTGCCTTCAGCTTCGTCTGGAGAGCTTCACAGTCCTCGTTTGTGATGATAGAGTCCTGAAAGGTATCTCTGGGGGCTTTCACTGAATGAAGACGAAATCCGGCAAGTGCCGGATCAAGTGCAGGACACTCCTTTTCCAGAAACAGAAGAAACTGATTGATGGCAAAGATCCTTTGATTGATCGTGGCGGGACTATAATTGGAAATTAAAAAACTCCGGTATTTCCGGAGCTGGTCTTCGGATATGTACGATTCGATAGAGAAAAACTGACGGATCGCCCGCCCATACGCATTTTCGGTATTTTCCGACATATTCTTTTTTCTTAAGTATTCTTTGAAGGCTTCAATCAGGTTTTCCTGATCTTTAGAAAGTTCTTTCATATGGTTATCCTTTGAATCTTGATTGTGAATGTGGCTGCGGAGGTGTGGGAAAGCTGCAGATAAATTACCAGATTACGATCTGATTGAAGAGAGCCTGCTGTTCAGTGCTGCTCTTGTGAAGATAGATACGGGTCGTTTCGATACTTTCGTGTCCCAGGATATCGGAGAGGAGCGCAATGTCATCGCAGCGTTCCACGAAGTTTTTCGCGAATAAATGGCGAAAGGAATGCGGATGGATCACAGCCGGATCAAGATGATATCGAAAGGCAAAGACTCTTAACTGATCCCGGATCCCGGAGATGGTGATGGGCTCTCCAAGACGGTTCAGGAATAAACAGCCGGTATTCCGGCCTTCGCTCTGCAGCCATAAAAGGCATGGCTCCTGAACCGAATGAGGAAAATAGATCCGGCGGATTTTATTGCCTTTCTAATACAGATCGCACTGACCCCGGCGGATATCTTCCACCCGGATCTGAATGAGCTCGCTGATCCTGACACCTGTGGCTGCCATGATCCGCACTGCAAAGTAGTAACTTATTTTTCCATCACGGAGGAGACATTTTTTCAGATATTCATAATCTGCCTGACTGATGACATTTTCCAGAAAAGGTTTCTGCTGAAGACGGACCATGAGCACTCTGGATGTGGGGATTCCGAGAAATTCCATAAAACAGTTTATGGCGCGGATCCTGAGATTAACGGTACGGGGCTTATAGCGGTCGATCAGATAACACTTGTACAGCATCAGATTGTGATGGCTGGCCTCGGAATACAGGGATAGAAATTGCCTGGCGGCATAGAGATAGGAACGGATCGTCTGGAAGGCTTTTCCGTTTCGCAGCAACCAGCGTTCAAAGTCTGTAAGAGTCTGCCGGGAACGATCGGGGAGAAGATTGACGGGAAGTGCATGTTTTCTCATAGCATTAGATTTCCTTTCTTTTTTGACAAATATTTTAGCGCAGGAGAGGAAAAGGGCAAGAGAAATAGAGTAAGAGAAACAGAGTAAGAGAAACAGGGCAAGGAAGGAGACTCTGACAACAGAAAAAGCCGTCAGAGAGGACTGACGCTGCCTCTCTGACGGCCTTCTTCGATCTTGATCCACGCCTGGATCAGAGATCGTCAATTCTGGAAATCCACGATCGCATTTCCTTTTTCATCATATTTTACAGCATCTTTATCAAGGGTCAGTGCGTCGATGGCATCAAGGTATGCCTTGATAGACGGGTACTGTGGCTTGTAGTTTGCGATGATCTCTTTTGCTGCCACAGCATCGTTGGAGAGCAGGGCATCTACGAGGAAGAGCTGAACCTTTGCCGCGTTCACACACATGCGGTTCGGATCAGTGATCTGGAAGTCGATACCGTGGAGAGTGCCGACAGCGCCGCCTGCGTTGATCTGTACACCTGGCATTACGCAGGTAACATCGCCAAAGTCAGAGGAACCGGTGCTCCAGCCATTATAGTCGAAGACAACTTTCTTTCTTCCGCAGAGCGCCACGCAGCATTCCTCAGCAAGCTTCATGAATGCCGGATCATGATACTCCGGCGCATATCCGGGACGGTCACTCAGCTCTACGCCTGCGCCCATAGCCAGTGCGGCTCCGGTCAGCGCGCGGTTCACCTTGATATTCTCTCTCTTGATCGCGTCTAAGGATTTTCCGCGGACATAGCTCTCGATCTTCATCTCGTCCGGGATGATGTTTACGGCACAGTTCGCGCCCATAAGGATCGGATGGAAGCGGATCGTATCTTTCTCCTGGAATGTTTCACGCAGATCGTTGCATGCCTGAAGTCCAAGCATAGCTGCGTATTCTGCATTGACTCCCATATGAGGAGCTCCGCCTGCATGGGCAGATTTTCCCTTGTAGCGGATATTTTTTGCTATACAGCCGTTCATGCCGAGCAATGCCTGAAAGTCAAGATCGGTATCGCCGTCCTCGTTGACACCAGATCCCTTTGTCATGCCGTGAACCATCATAGCCATGTCGACACCGTCTAAGAGACCACGGTACATGAACTCGGTCTTACCGCCATTGTACTTAATGATTCCTTTCTGGCGGAGTTCTTCACGGAATGCCAGCTGGATCATCTCCTCGGCCGGAACGACAACGAGGCGGATGGATCCGCAGAGACCGTCAAGGGCATGGGGTTGTTTTAATGCGGCTGCGATTCCTAAAAGGGCAGCAGACTGCGCGTTATGTCCGCAGCAGTGGGTCATTCCATTTACGGATTCCGGATGGTTCGAGATGTCGAGGGCATCCAGTTCACCGAAGATCGCTACCTTCGGGCCAGGTTTTCCTGTCTCAACATCAGTGTAGAAGCCAGGAATGTTTCCTGCTTTGACGAGTGTGTATCCAAGTGCCTCGTATTTCTCTGCGAGATAGTCATGAGCCTGCCACTCGGTGTAGCCGGTCTGCGGATGAGCCCAGATCCAGCGCTCCGCGTCGAGGATGAGCTGTTTTGCGGTATCTACGTTGTTTACGATCAGCTGTTGTCTGTCAGTCATGGAAATACCTCCTGAAGTATGTAATATTGGATGGAGTCAGGCGCTGTACGGGAACAAAAAGTTCTATATGTTATAGCAGCGGTGCAAGTCTCATATTGAGACAGGAGACCTGATTCCGAATAGAGCCATATGCCGTTAAAAAATGTTTTCAGGTCAAGCTCGGTTTTCTTTTAAAAGCTCGATCAGCGCATCCGTGTGCTCTTTTGTTGTTGCCCAGCTTGTGGCAATCCGGATCACGGTGTGGGAGTCATCATAGTTCTCCCAGAAGCTGAACTCCGCATGTTTCTCCAGACGGTGCAGAGCCTCGTTTTCCAGAATAACAAAAATCTGGTTTGTCGGAGTCTCAAGGAAGAACTGGTAGCCGTTCTCCTTCAATGCGGATTTTATCGCGGCTGCGCAGTCAAGGGCGGATTTTCCGATATGAAGGTACAGATCATCCGTGAAAAGGGCATCAAACTGGATCCCCAGAATGCGGCCTTTTGCGAAAAGCGCGCCGTGTTGTTTTATGATCGTAAAAAGGTGAGGGATCAGCGCCGGATCCGGAATCACGACCGCCTCGCCGAAGAACGCTCCACACTTTGTTCCGCCGATATAGAAGACATCGCAAAGTCTCGCAAGATCCTTTAATGTCACGTCATTATCCGGGGAAGCGAGAGCGTAAGCCAGTCTTGCACCGTCCACATAGAGTGGAAGATGATACCTGCGGCATGCTTCGTTCAGAGCAGTCAGCTCTTTTCGGGAATACAGGGTTCCGTATTCGGTTGGCTGAGAGATATAGACCATGCCCGGCATGACCATGTGCTCATGGCTCTCATCGGATAAAAAGGTGTCCATGTAGGCAGAGATCTGTGCTGCGTTGATCTTTCCATCTGTATTGGGCAGCGGGAGGACCTTATGTCCGCCGAATTCGATGGCACCGGCTTCATGGACTGCGATGTGTCCCGTGTCGGCGCAGAGAACGCCCTGATAGGAGCGGAGCAGCGCATCGATTACGGTGGCATTCGTCTGGGTGCCGCCGACGAGGAAATAGACGCCTGCCTCCGGAGCACCGCAGGCTTTGCGGATCTTATCCCGGGCAGATTCGGAGAACTCGTCGAGACCGTACCCAGAAGTCTGCATCATATTTGTGGAGAGAAGCTCCTTCATGATGAGTGGATGGGCGCCTTCCATGTAGTCACATGTAAATTTTAATTTTTCGTTTGCCATGTTAGAAACCTGACCTTTCGTGTTGTCTGACTCTATTATACAGATGGTATATTGATGTGTCAATGCGGGAAAACACATACAAAAATCTGAAAATGCAGAGGAAAAATCGGGAATTCTGCTTGCGATGGAAGAAGGGACGGAACTGCGTGAGAACGATGTGAAAATGGGAGCTCCACTCATAAATGGACTCTGTATGAAATAGAGTGTTATGAAGATCAGATTTTCGGGGAAACAGAGCATGAAGCAGAGGGTGATAGAGCCGGTTCTTGGGATATGTCTGCTTGCCATGGTGATTCTGGCGGTAAAATATGGGAGCGTTCATATGACGGGGAGCGGTGATGCCCGTATAAAAGAAATACCGGTGGTGGTGATCGATGCCGGTCACGGTGGAACCGATCCGGGAAAGGTCGGAGTTGACGGGAGTCTGGAGAAAGACATCAATCTGGCGATAGCAGACCGGTTAAAAACTTATCTGCAGCAGGATGACGTGAAAGTCATTATGACACGGGAGACGGACATGGGGCTTTATTCTGAGACGGACAGCAGAAAGAAGATGGCGGATATGAAGAAGCGGTGTGAGATCATTGAGGAGAGCGGCGCGGACCTTGTAGTCAGTATCCACCAGAACAGCTACCATGAGGAATCCGTGTCCGGCGGACAGGTATTTTATTACCGGGATTCATCGAAGGGAAAAGCGCTGGCAGCGATTCTGCAGGACCGGTTTGACTATGTTTTAGGGGAGCAGAATCGGAGACTTCCGAAGGCGAATGCCAATTACTATCTTCTTCTGCATGTAAAATGTCCGATCGTGATCGTAGAGTGTGGATTCTTAAGTAATCGGCGGGAGGCGGCGCTTTTAAACAGCGGGGAGTATCAGGATAAGCTGGCGTATACGATCCATATGGGGATCATGGAGTACCTGAATAAAAAGCAATGAGATAGGAAAAATGTACAAATGAAGAGAAATAAAATCGTCATATTACACAAAATAGGCACACCTGTTTTTAATAATTGGGATGAAAAAATTAAAGGAGAGGATACCTTGACAAAAGAAGATATGAAACAGATTTCGGATCTTATGGACGAGAAATTCGTTGCCTTTGAGGGCCGAATGGATGAAAAATTTATTGCATCAGAAGACCGGATGAGGGCAGAGATTGCAGCATCGGAGGTACGGACAGGAGAAAAGATCGAATCCTGCGAGAAAAAGATCACGGCCTGCGATGAAAAGATTACCGCCGGTGAGGAGAAGATCACGTCTTGAAAAGAACAGATCACAGAATGTAATGAAAAGATCGATAAGGTGGAAAATGATCTGAGATCAGAAATAAAGAAGAATCGTATCAGCTTGACAAGGAGTATGCAGGAGCTGAATGCCAAATGGGTTGAAACAAATGAAAAACTGGATCGTATGCTTGCAAGGATGGAGGGAATGGATAAGAATATGAGCGCGATGCGGGCAGAAATGGACGCAGTGCCTAAGAGAGTCGACGCGGTAGAGACAAATCTGGGCAGAAAAATTTCAGAATCGGAGGCAGCTACCCGGAGATATACGGAAAAACTGTTTTTCCAGGTGGCAGAAGGCAAAAAGAAACGTTCTGTACGGTCATCTGGTCTGGAAGGATAAAAAATCCGCCGAAAACACGAATATTTCCGGCGGATCCTGTTATCAGAATTATTCAAGTACGAGTGTACCGTCGCCCTCAGAACGGATCGAGGATTTGAAGAACTCTTCAAATGCCTTCTCGAGGTAAGCCATATCCTTGGAGCCTGCAGTCTCATACGGGGAGTGCATAGCTAACTGCGGAAGTCCAACGTCTACCGTGTTTAAGGAAACCTGCGCGTTGGAGATATTTCCGAGGGTGGAACCACCGAGAATATCGGAGCGGTTTAAGAACTCCTGATACGGAACACCTGCGCGCTCGCAGAGGCAGCGCATAACAGCAGCGGAAACAGCGTCGGTTGTGTACTTCTGGTTTGCGCTGTGTTTGATCACGAGACCGCCGTTTAAGTAGGTGCGGTTTGTCGGGTCTGTCTTGTCTGCGTAGTTCGGGTGTACAGCATGTCCATTATCCGCGGATACCATGAAGCTGGAAGCGAGGGATGTAAGGTAATCTTCCTCTGTTCTTCCGAGACTGCGGTTGATGCGGCGGAGAATGTCGTAAAGGAATGTGGAACCTGCGCCCTGCTTTGTGCCGCTTCCGACTTCCTCGTTGTCAAATACGGCAACGACCGGGATGCAGCGGTCACTCTCACTGTTTAAGAGAGCCATTGTGGATGTGAACGCACACTGGAGGTCATCGAGACGCGGAGCGGAGATAAACTCGCCATCGCAGCCCCATACAGTACCTTCCATACGGTTATAAAGGAAAAGATCCATTCCCTTGATCTGCTCAACGGAAACGCCTGCCTCATCAGCGATCATCTCTTTGAAGGCCTTGCCTGAGTTGCTCATGCGGTATAACGGAAGCATATCCTTCTGGAAGTTGTACTTGTATCCGTCATTTACTTCACGGTTCATATGGATCGCAAGGTTCGGGATCATGAGAAGATCACGGTCAACGTTGATCAGTTTTGTTGTGAGACGGTTGCCGTCCTTTACAATGATACGTCCGGCAACGGAGAGCGGTCTGTCAAACCACGGTGCACAGAGCATTCCGCCGTACTTCTCAACATTTAATTTTACATACTGGTTCTCGACGTTCATCTCGGAAGACTCTTTGATCTTTAAGGTCGGGGAATCGCTGTGGCTTGCGGCAATATGGAAGCCGGAATAGTCCTTGCGGGATACCTTAAATGCGATGATCGCGGACTGGTTACGGGTCACAAAGTATTTTCCGCCCTCAACGAGGTTCCAGGTATTGCCCTCGGAGAGACACTCAAATCCTGCTTCGGTCAGGTAGTTTGCCAGCTCATGTACTGCATGGAAGCCGGTCGGACTCTTTTTGATAAAAGAAAATAATTCCTCATTCAGGTTCTGAATCATGTTTTTGTTACTCCTTTCGATAAATAACCCCTGTAAGTCATACTACTTTATTATATAAAAAAAATGCAGATCAGGCAAGCTTGCGCTATGATGTGCGCAAGTGTTAAAATAAAATTATGATCTGCAGGTGGAAAAAACGGGTATTGTCTGCACAGTACATGGCGGATAAAACAAATATTCCATCGGGAAATCTGCATTGGAATGAATTTTCGCGCGGAACTGTGAAGGTACTGAATAGCTGCAGAGAGAATAAAACATACCGGGAGGAAAAATGCATGAAAACATATCGGCCGCTTCTTGCTAATGTACTGGCCCAGACGATCTTCGGACTGGGATATTTCTTTATAAAAATGGGGATGGAGGTCGTAAACCAAGACACAGTAAAGTTCCTCTCATTCCGGTTTACACTGGGCTTTCTCGCCATGACGGTGGTGCTTTTACTTGGAATCCAGAAGGTGGACTACAAAAAGGGATTCGTGGGGCTGATTATCCTGTGCGGTCTGTTTAACCCGTCCATCAGCCAGATCCTTGAGACCACATCCACATCTTATGCGCCGACATCCCAGATTGCCATGTACAACAGCATGCTGCCCATCGTTATGCTGATCTTCTCCGCCCTGATCAATAAGGAATACCCGACAAAACGCCAACTCATGTTCGTGCTGGTCTGCGTTGCTGGAGTGTTTATCGCGAACATGGTAAAGCCGGGGACAACGGGGATGACGAAGATCGGACTGATCCTGATCATCGCCACGAATATTGCGGTGGCAATCAACCGTGTCCTTGTACGGCGGGCATCCGCGGTGTTCACGTCCTTTGAGATCATCTACATAACGACGGGAATGGGAGTGATGTTCTTTAATATTATTTCAGTGGGCAAGAGCGCGGCAACAGGAATTCTCCCGGAATACTTTAACGGGCTTATCTGCCCGCAGTTTGGGATTGCGGTGCTCTACATGGGAATCGGATCCTGCGTGATCGCGTTCTTATCCATGACATACGCTTCCGCAAACCTGCCCTTTGCGGTGTATGCGTCGACTTGTACGCTGAGCACGGTGATTGCCATCATCTCTGGCGTTGTCCTTTTACATGAGGTATTCACCCTGGTTCAGATCGTGGGCACGGTCGTGATCCTCACGGGAATTATCGGAATCAGCCTGTCTTATGATAAAGGGGATCAGGAGAAGAACAGGTTTCACCTGGAAAAGAAATAGATATGATATTTGTTTGAAAAAGGAGTTCAGAATCATTTGAGCGGATGATTTTGAACTCCTTTTTTGTGAGATATAACAAATTTAAAATGAAAGTTTTGGCACAATTGCTGATTGCAAATTCAAAATGTAAATGATAATATATAGCTACAAAGCAACCTAGCGAACAAGCTATCAAGCGAACAAAACCCGGGGGAAACACACAACATGTAAGGAGGCTTTTTATGTCAGAAAAGGTAGAACATAGACTTCTCAGCAAAAGGGGAACGCTTGGAAAGAGTGAACTGTTGGCATTGGGAGTCGGTCAGGTTATTGGTGCTGGAGTTATCACATTGGTTGGTCAGGCCGTAGGTGTAACTGGAAGATCCGCGTGGCTGGCTTATGGTATAGCAGTAATTATTGGCTTTATCATGGTCATTCCATATGTATTTCTTTCCAGCACAATTATAGTAAAAGGAGGCGCATATTCAGTTATTAAAGCGATGAGCGGTGAACGTTTGGCGGGAATGTATGTAGTGTCCTACATTACACAATGCTTAAGTCTGTCGCTGATGGGAACATCGTTGGGAATTTATTTGAATTCTTTGTGGCCTGTGTTGAATCCTAAATTATGTGCTGTATTTTTCCTGATCTTTTTTTATTTGATTAACTTAATGGGAATTTCAAGTATGGCAAAAGTTCAGAAGATAATGTCGGCAATTCTTGTTGCATGTCTGATGCTTTTTATTGTTACAGGCGTTACAAAACTTGACAGTGCGGTTATAAACTTCTCCAATAGTGAATTTTTCATGAATGGACCGAAAGGATTTATTGACGCTGTATTTCTCTATATTTATTCAGTCACCGGATACTGGATGAATATCAACTATGCATCAGATGCAAAAGATCCGAAGCATGACGTTCCGTGGTCGATCATTATGGTTGTACCGATTATCATGGCCGTATATGTAGGGGTCGCATTAGTAGGCGGCGGAGTTCTTCCACTTGCGGATATTACAAATAAACCGTTAACAGAGACAGCCAGAGCGATCATGCCGACAGCATTGTTCGTGGTATTCATGTTAGGTGGACCGATCATGGCACTTCTCACAACGATCAATTCCTGCTATGCAGGTTTTGCAGCCCCGCATATTCAGGCGGCTAAAGACGGCTGGTATCCGGAATTTGTTGCAAAGACGAATAAACGCAATGCACCTTATATCGTGCTTACCGCAATCATGGCAGTTAGTATTGTTCCGGTACTGCTCAATTTCAGTATTTCTACAATTACACGAAACTGTACGATGGTACAGACTGTTACAATGGCCATGAGCGCCTTTGTGGTATGGAATCTTCCGAAGAGATTTCCGAAAGAGTGGGCAAAAGCACCGTATCATGTTTCAAATGGAGTTTTTTATGCGATTATGGCTCTGAGTATTTTTGCATATATTGCCGTTGCAGTGGCATCAGCAGCAAGTTTGACACCAACGATCGTAGGAGTGAGTGCAGCAGTTCTTATCATATGTTCTTTATATGCAAACATTCGCTATAAGGCAGGAAAGACCAACATTACAGTCAGCTATTGGACAGATCTCGAGGACGAAAATAAATAAAAGTGATAATAGAGAAAGGGATATTCTATGAAAATTACAAGTGTAGAGGTATTTGCAGGTTATGGTATTGTCGTTAAAGTAAACACAGATGAAGGTATCTCTGGATTTGGAGAATCTGGTCTTGCATACGGAAACAGTGCGGAAGCGGCTTTTAGCCAGTGCCTTGACTATGGAAAACTGGTTATTGGAATGGATCCAATGAATACAGAGGAAATTTGGAATCATCTTCATCGCCATACATTCTGGGGCATGGGCGGAGGGACCATTGTATTTTCAGCCATCAGCGCCATTGATATCGCCCTCTGGGATATCCGTGGAAAGGCTTTGGGCGTT
>ERZ1106915.1939-NODE-1939-length-14259-cov-3.096663_pt1 | contig 14259 bp, 14 predicted proteins | sample MGYA00403653_ERZ1106915 | MGnify/ENA primary metagenome ERZ1106915 (study PRJEB35170, sample SAMEA104062404) | human gut metagenome | biome: human gut; feature: human-associated habitat; material: faeces | place: Denmark | collected 2012-06-06 ... | reverse complement strand
CAAAAAGGCGTCGGGCTAAGGGAAAGATCTCCTCGGACAGAGCGCCGTGTTCGTCGAGCAAGGTCCCGTCGAGGTCGGTGGCGATAAATTTGATCATACAAAATCCACTGCGGCGTTTGCCGCGTACCCGCATGTGCGGGAGGGGACATACGTCCCTTATTTGAGAGACGGCCCGCCTCCCAAGGCTTGAAAAACAAATTTGACGGCGATAAGAGGCGCATTCCGCTTCCCAAGGCTTAAAAAATAAATTTGACGACGTCGATTTCCTCGGGCAGGGGAACCCCCTCCGCCGTGAGAGCGGCGTATTTTTTCAGCAGCTCGGGCAGTTTTTCCTCGGGAAAATTGGCATAGGCGAATTCGGAAAAATTCACCGCCTTGTTGGCCAGAATGTTGATGGCGGTAGAGACAAATTCGCGGCTTTCGGTGATTCCCTTGACGGTGACGTTGTTTTTGAGCGCGTTTTCGAGATTGACCGCAAGGGGCTTTCCCGTCATCGCGCAATAGGCGACGTACGCCTCCCGCGCGACGAGCGAAAAGACGGTGGAGGGCTCGCTCTTGTTGGAAAAGGCGAGATAGACCGCCGCGTCCGCAAGCTTGCCGCCCGTCACCTGAAGGATATGCTCCTTCAGCGTATCGTCGTTGGGATACGTATAATAGATGCCGCTCTTTTTGGCGCGGGCCAGACGTTCGGCGTTGTTGTCCGCCAGAATGGGCACCGCGCGGTGATAGATGAGGATCTGGCAGAGCACGTTTCCGTAGAGTCCCCCGCCTACGACGAGGATATGCTGGCCGACGGACACATGCATTTCATCTACCACGCGCTCCGCCATGGCCACGGCGTCGATGAGAAAGGCCGCCTCGTCCGAGACGGAAGCGGGAAGCACGTACGCCTCGTCGGCGCCCGCGGCGACAAAATCGCGGTAAAAGCCGTTTGCCGTTTCTCCCGCGAAGCGCAGCCCGTCGGGAGCGCACTCGTCCTCCGTGACGCCCGCAAGATAAACGCGGTCGCCCTTTTTCATGTACGAATCCTCGGCCGCCTCCGTCACCTGCCCGATGGCGAATCTGCCGGGAACGACGGGGTATTTCACCCGCGTGGCGCCCGAATAGACCGCCACATCCGCTTCGGAGAGGAGCGCCTTGGTGATTTTGACCTTTACCTTGTCTTCGGTGAGTTCGAGGTCCGACGCGTCGGCGCGCTGTAAATTGTTGGGGGAGTTTAATTGCCAAACTTTCATGAATACCGCTTACTTCCTTGCTTTTTACCGCTTAACAGAGCGGCGGAAACTTTTCTCAAAATCAGTATAACGCATTTCGGGCAATTTTGCAACTATTTTTTGCAAATTCCCGCAAAAACAGTTGACGGAGGGTAAAAAAAGCGTTATAATGGGAAAGCATCTGAAATGGAAAGCACACGAAACAGCGAGGTGATAAGAATGAAAGCTGATATACATCCCAAATATCACGAAGTAACAGTAGTCTGTGCGTGCGGAGCTACCTTCAAGACGGGCACCACCAAAGAGGGGGACGTCATGAAAGTGGATATTTGCAGCAATTGCCATCCTTTCTTCACGGGCAAACAGAAGCTGGTGGATACCGGTGGACGTATCGATAAGTTCAAGAAAAGATACGGTATGTAAAGGAAGAAACGAAACGGGCTTTAAGGTGTCTTTTCATCTTAAGGCCCTTTTTTTTGAACCGTGCGCACGCGGCGCGCGGGGCACGGCTACGGACGTATAAAGCATGAAAAAGAAAAAAAATCTTAAAAAAACTTATACTTATATCGGCGGTCAGGCGGTAATGGAAGGGGTGATGATGCGCGGAAAACAGGCGATGGCCACCGCAGTGCGCGACCCCGAAGGCAATATTCAGATAGAGGCGCAGCGTATTCTGCCGCCCGAAAAAAAGAGCCGTTTTTCCCGTCTGCCCTTTGTGCGCGGGATTTTTAACTTCGTCTCCTCTCTGGTCGTCGGCAACCGCGTGCTTATGCGCAGCGCCGAAGTGGCGGAGGGAGAGGCCGAACAGCCCTCGAAGGCGGAAAAATGGCTGGCGGAAAAGCATAAAATCAACCTCAACGGACTGCTCAACGGCGTGGCGACCGTGCTGGGAATCGCGCTGGCGATCGTCATTTTCGTGCTTCTGCCGCAGTGGCTGACGGGGCTTACGAAGTTTAAGACCACGGGCCTCGAGGGGCTGTGGTTCAACCTCATCGAGGGCGCGATCCGCATCGCCGTCTTTGTCCTGTATATCCTCCTGATGTCGGTGTCCAAAACCCTCCGCCGCGTGTTTATGTATCACGGCGCGGAGCATAAGACGATCACCTGCTACGAGAGCGGGAAGCCTCTGACGGTGGAAAACGTGCGCGGCTGCTCCCGCGTGCACGACCGCTGCGGCACCACCTTTTTGTTCCTCGTCATGGTGGTGAGCATCCTTGTCTTTTCCCTCGCCAACGCGGCGGCGGGGACCTTTATCTATACGGGAAACGAGACGCTGGATTTCTTTATCCGCATGGCCTTCAAATTGCTGATGCTGCCGATCGTCGCGGGCGTTTCCTATGAAATTTTGAAGGCGCTGGCAAAGACGAAAAATAAGTTTTTCCTCGTTTTCAAGGCCCCCGGCCTGCTCCTTCAGCGGATTACGACGAGGGAACCCGACGACGGAATGATGGAGTGCGCCATCGCCGCCTTTGAAAAGGTGGTGGCCATGGACGCCGATCCGTCCGTTCCCGAAACGGTGTTCGCCACCTCGTGCAAGATGACGGAGCTTCTGGGAAACACCAAAAAACGCTTTCGCGACAACGAAATCGACGAGGAGGAGGCGGAGTGGATTTTTTCCATTCTCATGGATATTCCCAAGAGCGCGATTAATAACGAGGAGCGCATTTTGAAGGTGAGCCAGGCGAAGGAAATTCTGCGCGTGGCGGACGAACGTCTGACGGGGCGGCCGCTGTGGTATATCATCGGGGACGCGGATTTTTACGGCTATAAAATCAAGGTGGACGAAAGAGTGCTGATCCCCCGCCCCGAGACGGAGGAGCTCGCCCAACAGGTGATTTCCGCGGCGGAGGAGGGAGACAATATTCTCGACCTTTGCACGGGCAGCGGCGCGATTGCGATTTCCGTTTATAAGGAGCTGGAAAAGAGCCGCCGCAAGGTGACGGTCACCGCGTCGGACGTCAGCGCCGAGGCTTTGGAGCTCGCAAAGGAAAACGCGGAGGCGAACGAGGCGAATATAAATTTCATTCAGTCCGATCTCTTTGCCCGCATACGCGGCAGATACAACATTATCGTCAGCAACCCGCCCTATATCCCCTCGAAGGAGATCGACGCGCTTCAGCGGGAAGTGAGGGATTTTGAACCGCGTTCCGCGCTGGACGGCGGAGCGGACGGGCTGGATTTTTACCGCTTCATCGCGTCTCAATGGAAAAACGCCCTGCGGCTGGGGGGGACCCTCCTCTTTGAAGTGGGGATCGGACAGGCCCCCGAGGTGGAGGAGATCATGGCTCAGAACGGCTTTGAGCAGATCCAGACCACCGCGGACACCCAGGGGATCTGGCGTGTGGTGGAGGGGACCATCAACGGTTAAATTTGAAAAAGCAGGACCGGCGGCCGGCTGAGGTGTGTCCGGTTTATGGGACTTTTAATTTGGTAAGCTGGTAAGCGAAAAGCCGGACCGGAGGACTCCGGACCGGTGGGAAAGGATGGGATCAGATGGCAACAAAGAAACCGGCGGTGGAGAGCGCGGCTCCCGCCGCGGATAAAAAGAAGGCGCTGGAGACCGCCATGGCGCAGATCGAGCGCAATTACGGTAAGGGCTCCATCATGCGGCTGGGGGAGAATCTGGGGGTGATGGTGGAGTCCATCCCTACCGGCTCCCTCTCCCTGGACCTGGCGCTGGGGATCGGCGGCCTGCCCAAGGGCCGGATCATTGAGGTCTATGGACCGGAATCCTCCGGTAAGACCACCCTGGCCCTCCATGTGGTGGCTGAGGCCCAGAAGCGTGGGGGCGAGGTGGCCTTCATCGACGCCGAGCACGCCCTGGACCCCACCTACGCCCGGGCGCTGGGCGTGGACATCGACTCCATGCTCATCTCCCAGCCGGACACCGGCGAGCAGGGCCTGGAGATCTGTGAGGCCCTGGTCCGCTCCGGAGCCATTGACGTGGTGGTGGTGGACTCTGTGGCCGCGCTGACCCCCCGGGCGGAGATCGAGGGGGACATGGGCGACTCCCATGTGGGCCTGCTGGCCCGACTGATGAGCCAGGCCCTGCGGAAGCTGGCCGGCTCCATCGCAAAGACCAACTGCATCGTTATCTTCATCAACCAGCTGCGTGAGAAGGTGGGCGTGGTCTACGGCAATCCGGAGGTCACCACCGGCGGCCGGGCGCTGAAGTTCTACTCCTCGGTCCGTATCGACGTGCGGCGGGTGGAGGCGCTGAAGAGCGGCTCTGAGATCATTGGCAACCGCACCCGGGCCAAGATCGTCAAGAACAAGGTGGCGCCCCCCTTCCGGGAGGCGGAGTTCGACATCATGTACGGCGAGGGCATCTCCAAGGTGGGCGAGCTCATTGACCTGGGCGTCAAGCTGGATCTGGTGCAGAAGAGCGGCTCCTGGTTCGCCATGGGCGAGCTGCGCCTGGGCCAGGGCCGGGATGCGGCCAAGCAGTTTTTGCGGGACAACCCGGACATGGCGGACGATTTGGAGGCCAAGATCCGGCAGAATGCCTTCAAGCTGCTGTCCAAGCAGGGGCAGGCGGCGGCCCGCGCCGCCGGACGGGCGGTGGATGTGTCCGCCGACGATTTTGAGGACGGCGAGGCGTAAATGATCATTCAGGAGCTGAAGCCCTCCAAACGGGTCCGGGGCCGCTGGCTGGCGGTGCTGGAGGACGGCTCCATCCTCCGGGTGGGGGAGGGAGAGGTGCTCCAGTTTTCCCTCTGTGCCGGCCGGGAGCTGACGGAGGAGGAGGCGGAGCGCCTCCAGGCCGCTGTCCGCACCGGCGGGCTGAAGGAGAAGTCCCTGAACCTGCTGGCTGGCCGCCCCATGTCCCGCCGGGAGCTGGAGCGGAAGCTGGAGAGCTGGGAGGCTGCTCCGGAGGAGGCGGCCGCCATCTGCGGCCGGCTGGAGGAGCTGGGCTTTCTGAACGACGCGCTCTATGCGGAGCAGGTGGTGCGCCACTACTCCGCCAAGGGGTACGGCCTGCGGAAGCTGCGGGATGAGCTGTACCGCCGGGGGGTGCCCCGGGAGCTGTGGGACGAGGCCCTGGAACGGGCGGAGGACCCAGCAGAGGCCATCGACGCCTTCCTGGCCAAAAAGCTGGGAGACACGCCGCCGGAGGACCGGCGGGCATGGAAGCGGGCGTCGGACGCTCTGGCCCGGCGGGGCTACGCCTGGAGCGACATCAGCGAGGGCCTGCGCCGCTATGGCGCGGAGTGGGAGGAGTGACTGTTCTCTCCCGGCAGGGTGAGAGCCAGCTGGCCGCCCAACTGAGCGCAGTGCGGAAAGCTTCCGGTTCCAGACCTCGCAGGGCCCAGCAGAGATTCGATAGAAACTCTGCTGGAGGAAGCTGACCCTGTTGGCACATTTTTTTAGGTTTCCACAGACTATCTGCTGGGGATCACCGATGACCCTGCCTGGCGGGGAAAGTAAGAAGGCCGGACCCTCCGGTCAAACCAATATATTGGAGCGATGATGATGCCATATAAAATCGCATTTGTTTCCCTCGGCTGTGCCAAAAATTTGGTGAACACCGAGCAGATGATGGCCCTGTGCCGCCGGGCGGGGCACACTGTCACCGGCGACCCGGACGGGGCCGACGTGGCGGTGCTGAACACCTGCGGCTTCATTGAGTCCGCCAAGAGCGAGGCCATCGAAAACATTTTGGAGCTGGCGGAGCTGAAAAAGGCCGGGCGGCTGAAGAAGCTGCTGGTGACTGGCTGTCTCTCTCAGCGGTACCCCGACGACATTCGCGCCGAGCTACCCGAGGTGGACGGGATGCTGGGCACCGGCAGCTACACCGACGTGGTGGCGGCGGTAGAGGAACTGATGGCGGGGGAGAATGCGGAGCACTTCGGCAATATCCACCGCACCTTTGAGGACGGGGAGCGCCTGGTGACCACTCCGCCCTACACCGCCTATCTGAAGATCGCCGAGGGGTGCAGCAACGGCTGTGCCTTCTGTATCATTCCCAAGCTGCGGGGCCGCTACCGCAGCCGCTCTATGGAGGCCCTGCTGGCCGAGGCCAGACAGCTGGCGGACAGCGGCGTGAAGGAGCTCATCGTCATCGCCCAGGACATCACCCGGTACGGCATGGACCTGGAGGAGCCCTCCTCCCTGGCCCAGCTGTTGAAGGGACTGTGCAAGCTGGATTTCCACTGGATCCGCCTGCACTACCTGTATCCTGAGGTCATCACCGACGAGCTCATCGACACCATTGCCCGGGAAAAGAAGATCGTCCACTATCTGGACATCCCCATCCAGCACTGTAACGACGGGATCCTGAAGGCTATGCGCCGGAGGAACACCCGGGCGGAACTGGAGGACCTCTTTGACCGGCTGCGGCGGGCCATCCCGGATCTGGTGGTCCGCACCTCGCTGATCTGCGGCCTGCCTGGAGAGGGCGAGGCGGAATTTGAGGAGCTGTGCCAGTTCCTCAGGGAGCAGAAGCTCCAGCGGGTGGGCGTGTTCCAGTTCTCCCCGGAGGAGGGGACCCTGGCTGCCGCCATGGAGGACCAGGTGGATCCGGAGACTGCCGCACGCCGGGTGGAGCTGGTGGTGAATCTCCAGTCCCGGATCATGGACGAGTACAACGAGGCCCGGCTGGGGACCGTGATGGAGGTGCTGTGCGAGGGCTTTGACGCCCAGGCGGGCTGCTTCGCTGGACGGACCTACGCCGACTCGGTGGAGATCGATGGCCGCGTCCTGTTTACCGCCGCCAGAGCCGTCCCTGCGGGCAGCTTCGTCAACGTCCGGATCACCGGCGTCTCCGACGGAGAGCTGACCGGTGAGATCGAGGAATAAATTTTTTGTCGAAAAAGAGGAGCTGACCATTTTCCATGAACACTGCCAATAAGCTGACCATTCTCCGGGTCTTTCTGATCCCGGTATTCCTGCTGGTGCTGTACTTACAGGTTCCCGGAGCCAACTACTGGGCGCTGGCCATCTTCATCGCCGCCAGCCTGACCGACACCCTGGACGGATATATCGCCCGCCACTACAACCAGGTCACCGACTTCGGGAAATTTATGGACCCCCTGGCGGATAAGTGCCTGGTGGTGGCCGCTATGCTGTGGTTCGTCGAGATCGGGCAGATGCCCGGCTGGGCCCTGCTGGTGGTCATCATCCGGGAGTTCAGTGTGTCTGGCCTGAGAATGGTAGCGGCGGACAAGGGGCGCGTGATCGCCGCCGGCTGGTCCGGCAAGGTCAAGACGGCCTCCACCATGGTGTGCATCGTGCTCATGTTCCTGCCCATCGCGGTGTGGATCAACCACATCTGTGTGGCGGTCATCGTGCTGACCACCATCTACTCCGGCGTGGAGTATTTTATGAAGAACCTGGACATCCTCTCCGAGGTGAAATGAGCAAAACAGGGACCATCCGTCAGCGGATGGTCCCTGTTTTGTCTCGGAATGAAAAGCGGCTGTCCCGCTAAAATATGAGTTGTTCCAGCGGCATTCGACCCAGGGAGAAAAGAGAAAGCGCCAGCACCGGAGGCTCTCCGGTGCGGGCGCGGGTTGATTAGGAAGGGTCAGAACAGGCCGGTGATCTTGCCGTTTTCGTCCACGTCGATCTTTTCAGCGGCGGGGACCTTGGGCAGACCGGGCATGGTCATGATGTCCCCAGTGAGGGCCACCAGGAAGCCGGCGCCGGCGGACACCTTTATATTCCGGACTGTGACAGTAAAACCATCAGGGGCGCCCAGAAGGCTCTGGTCGTCGGAGAAGGAATACTGCGTCTTGGCCATGCAGATGGGCAGATCGCCGCAGCCCAGCTCGGTGAGCTGCTTGACCTGCTTTTTGGCGGCGGGCGTGAGGACCACGCCGTCGCCGTGATAGACCTTTTTTACGATGGCGGCCAGCTTGTCCTCAATGGGCTGCTCCAGTTCATAGGCAAAGCGGAAGCGGTTCTCCGCCTCACACAGACGGATGACCTCCTCGGCCAGAGCGATGCCGCCCTCGCCGCCCTTGGCCCACACCTCGGACAGGGCCACATTGACCCCCAGGGCGCGGCATTGATCCTCCACCAGCTTCAGCTCGGCCTCAGTGTCGGTGGGGAAGCGGTTGATGGCCACCACGCAGGGCAGGCCATACACCTGGGTGATGTTCTCCACATGGCGCAGGAGATTGGGCAGGCCCCGCTCCAGGGCGGCGAGGTCCTCCTGGTTCAGCTCCGCCTTGGCTGCGCCCCCGTGATGCTTCAGGGCCCGGACGGTGGCCACCAGCACCACCGCGTCGGGGGTGAGGCCGGCCATGCGGCACTTGATGTCCAGGAACTTCTCCGCGCCCAGGTCGGCGCCGAAGCCGGCCTCGGTGACGGCGTAGTCCCCCAGCTTCAGGGCCATCCGGGTGGCCATCACAGAGTTGCAGCCGTGGGCGATGTTAGCGAAGGGGCCGCCGTGGATAAAGGCGGGGGTGCCCTCCAGGGTCTGCACCAGGTTGGGCTTCAGGGCGTCTTTCAGCAGAGCGGCCATGGCCCCGGCGGCCTTGAGATCGCCAGCGGTGACCGGTTTCTCGTCATAGGTGTAGCCAACGATGATGCGGCTCAGGCGCTCCTTCAGATCGGTGATGGAGGAGGCCAGGCAAAGCACCGCCATGACCTCGCTGGCCACAGTGATGTCAAAGCCATCCTCCCGGGGAACGCCCTGCATCCGGCCGCCCAGGCCGTCGACCACGTTGCGGAGCTGGCGGTCATTCATGTCTACGCACCGCCTCCAGGTGATGCGCCTGACGTCGATGCCCAGGGCGTTGCCCTGCTGGATGTGGTTGTCCAGCATAGCGGCCAGCAGGTTGTTGGCCGCGCCGATGGCGTGGAAGTCGCCGGTGAAGTGGAGGTTGATGTCCTCCATGGGGACGACTTGGGCGTAGCCGCCGCCGGCGGCGCCGCCCTTCACACCGAACACAGGGCCGAGGGAGGGCTCCCGCAGGGCCACCAGGGCGTTTTTGCCCAGACGGCGCATCCCATCGGCCAGACCCACGGTGGTGGTGGTCTTGCCCTCTCCGGCGGGGGTGGGATTGATGGCGGTGACCAGGATCAGCTTGCCGTTGGGGGCCTTGCTCTCCTGGAGCAGGCGGTAGTCGATCTTGGCCTTGTACCTCCCATAAAACTCCAGGTATTCCTCATCCACACCAGCGGTCTTAGCGATGTCCGCAATGTGCTGCATTTGGGTGCTCTGGGCGATCTCAATGTCAGTTTTCATCTTTACCACGTCTCCTTTTCTGTGTCGGGCGCTCTTTCAATAAAAAAAGAGCGCAACGGGTTTGATTCCGTGCGCCCAGACGGTCGGCATAAAGGCGGAGGATCCGCCCGCTATACTCCATGTGGTTGCTCCACTTCCGTCAGTCGTATAGCTTTTGATCGCTCTTAGTGTAGCATAGCTTCTTCCCGCCGTCAAGAGTTGGACAGGGCGGAACCCCGGTCAAATTGGCGGTAATATTCCTTGATCAGGTCCATAAAGGTGCGGGCGGCGGGGGAGAGGAAGCTGTTTTTCTTATAGACCACCGCCAGGGGGCTGGTGAGAGGCGGGGTGCCCACAGTGAAAAAGGAGAGGCGGTCCAGATAGGGGGTGCGGTGGATGCCGCTCTCCGGCAGGAAGGTGAAGCCCATATTCTCCGCCACCAGATTGATGGCGGTGGTGTTGTTGGTGGTGGTGAGGATGTTCAAAGGCTCCACGCTCTGGACGCTGAAGGTGTTGTACAGCAGCTTGGACAGCCGCCAGTCCTCCGGCAGCATGATGATACGCTCGTGCTCCAGGCGGCGCAGGTCCCCAAAGGGGAGGGGGGCGGAGCAGGGGCTGTCCAGCCCCTGGGCCAGGGGGTGGTCCCGGTGGCTGATGAGGAGGATGCGCTCGTGCATCACCAGCTCATAACTCAGGTTGGTCAGGTCGCTGGGGATGTGCATGAGACAGAAGTCGGTGACGCTGCTGGCCGCCAGGTCGCCCAGCTGGGGGACCGGGGCCTCGTGGAGGACCACCTGGACGTCCGGGTCCCTCCGCACAAAGGTGGGGAGGATATCCGGCAGAAGGGTGGAGCCCCGCCAGGTGGACACCCCTATGCGCAGCTGCTGCCGCTTTTGAGTCTGGAGGGACCGCAGGTCGCTCTCCAGCTGCCGGTCCAGATAGCCCTGGCGCTCCAGATAGGCATGGAACAGCTCTCCCGCCGCAGTGAGCTGGAGGGGAGTGTGGGAACGGTCCAGCAGGGTCACCCCCAGGTTGGCCTCCAGCTTGGCCAGATACTGGCTGAGGTAGGGCTGGGAGAGATAGAGGCGGTCAGCGGCCCTGGAGATGCTGTGCTCCTTCACGATGGTGAGAAAATATTCCGGATTTTTGACAAACATGGGGACCTCCAAAGCGGCGGGATCTGGATCGACGCCTTTCTTTTCCGCCATTGTACCATGAAACGGCCGCTTTATCAACAAACACCGGCAGAAGAATCGGTGGACAGCGGTGTGCTTGCCAGAGGCGGCCAGGTGTGGTACACTGCTTAAAACAGGAGGCCCGGCAGTGTGTGGGCCCAACTTGGATGAGAGAGGAGCGGCTTGAAATGAAGAAAACGATGCAGGCTGTGGTCTATCGGGAGAAGGGGCGCTTTACACTGGAGGAGCGTCCGGTCCCGGAGCTCCTGGACCCAAGAGACGCGGTGGTGCGGGTGACGCTGGCTTCCATCTGTTCCAGCGACCTGCATATCAAGGGCGGCTTCGTGCCCCGGGCCAAGCCTGGGATCGTCGTGGGGCACGAGATGGTGGGCGTTGTGGAGCAGGTGGGCGAGCAGGTGACCCGGGTGGCCCCCGGCGACCGGGTGGCCGTCAATGTGGAGACCTTCTGCGGGACGTGCTTCTTCTGCCAGCGGGGGGCGGTCAACAACTGCACCGATCCCGCCGGAGGCTGGGCGCTGGGCTGCCGCATTGATGGGGGACAGGCGGAGTATGTCCGGGTGCCCTATGCGGACAATGGGTTGACCCGGATCCCGGACGGCGTATCCGACCGCCAGGCCCTGTTTACCGGCGACATCCTTTCCACCGGCTTCTGGGCGGCCCAGCTGGGCGAGATCCGTGAGGGGGACACGGTGGCTGTCCTGGGCGCAGGGCCCACCGGTCTGTGTGCCATGATGTGTGCCCGCCTGTACCGGCCCGCCTGCATCGTGGCGGTGGAGCCCAATCCGGCCCGGCGCGCGCTGGCCCTGTCCCGTGGGTGGGCGGACCTGGCCCTGGAGCCGGGGGAGCAGGCCCTGGAGCGGATCCGCACGCTGACTGGAGGACGCGGCGCGGACGTGGTCATCGAGGCCGCAGGCGGCCCGGATACCTTCCAAACAGCGTGGCAGGCGGCACGGCCCAGCGGGATCGTGGTGGTGGCCGCCATGTACGAGGAAAATCAGATCCTGCCCCTGCCTGAGATGTACGGCAAGAATCTGACCTTTAAGACCGGCGGTGTGGACGCCTGCCGCTGTGGGGAGATCCTGGGTCTGATCGCAGACGGACAGCTGGACACAGAGCCATTGATCACCCACACCTACCCGCTGTCGGACGTGATGGAGGCCTACCGGATGTTCGAGGCCAGGGAGGACGGTGTGCTCAAGGTGGCGGTGCGGCCCTGAGCCGCCCGCCGGACCGCAGATACGAGAAAATCCCCTGTGCCGCAGCACAGGGGATTTCATCTTGCCATATACCGATCACACAGCGCGGGTGACCTTACCGGAACGGAGGCATCTGGTGCAGACGTATACGTGGGTGGGAGCACCTTTCACGATCGCCTTCACGCGCTTCACGTTGGGCTTCCAGGTACGGTTGGAACGGCGGTGGGAGTGGGAGACCTGGATGCCGAAGGTGACGCCCTTGTCGCAGAATTCGCATTTGGCCATGTTGCTTACCTCCTCGCTATGAGAGTTCGCTTTCGATGAAGCATCGTCTGACATCATAGCAGATATTTCGGAAAAAAGCAAGGAGTTTTTGAAAAATAACAAAAATTTTTTCTGATGGACTGATTTCGGGCCGGCGGGGGCGGAGGAAAGAAGAATTTGGGGCCGCCGCCGCTTGCGAAATGGAGGGGGATGGGATATACTGAACACAGTCTCGTTACTTCTATTGATGAATGGAGGAGCGCCAATGTCAGATCACAGCAACAGCGTGAAGCTGGGGGAGATCATTCAGGAGTTCGGCCTGGAGATCCTGCATCCCGGGGCCAATTACGCATCCATTCCCCTGACCACTCTGGACGTGAACCGTCCGGGCCTGCCTCTGACCGGCTTTTTTGAACATTTTGATCCCCGCCGCCTGGTCGTCATCGGGCTGGCGGAGACCACCTTTCTGGAGCAGATGGACGCGGACCTGCGGCGGGAGCGCTTTGACCAGATGCTGGAGTATTCGGTCCCAGCGCTGATCCTGACCCGAGGCCTGGAGCCCTGCCCGGAGTGCATGGAGATGGCGGAGAAGCACGACCGGACGGTGCTGCGCACCCAGGCCCATACCTCCGCCTTTATGAGCGCCCTCATCGGCAGCCTCTACAACTATTTGGCGCCACAGATCACCCGTTCCGGTGTGATGATGGAGATCTACGGCGAGGGCGTTCTGTTCCAGGGGGAGTCCGGTGTGGGCAAAAGCGAGGTGGCCATCGAACTGATCCAGCGGGGCCACCGCATCATCGCCGACGACGCGGTGGAGATCAAGCAGACCAACCACGGTACGCTGGTGGCCACCGCCCCGGAGCTGATCCGCCACTACATGGAGCTGCGGGGCATCGGCGTGGTGGATGTGCGCCAGCTGTTCGGTATGAGCGCCATCAAGATCTCTCAGGAGATCGACATGGTCATCAATCTGGAGCCCTGGGATGACCACGCGGTCTATGACCGGCTGGGCCTGGAGGGCGCGGTGACGGAAATCCTGGGGGTGTCGGTCCCCTCCATCACCATCCCGGTGAAGCCGGGCCGGAACCTGGCCAGTATCGTGGAGGTGGCCGCCATCAACAACCGGAACCGGAAGATGGGCCACAACGCAGCCCTGGAGCTGACCCGCCGGATGGACGAGCACTTCAAAAAGCTGTCGGAAGAGGAGGACGGGGCGGATGTATATCGGACTTGACGTAGGCGGCACCAATCTGGTGGCCGGACTGGTGGACCGGGAGGGGAAGATCCTCCACAAGGCCGCCTGTCCGGTGGACCGGAGCTGGACCGCGGAGGAACTGTCCGCCCGTCTGGCCCGTCTGGCCCGGCAGGCGGCAGAGGAGGGCGGCTGCCCGGTCTCTCAGCTCCAGGCGGCGGGGGCGGGGCTGCCCGGCCTGGTGGACAACCGGGAGGGCGTGGTGGTCAAAACGCCCAATATGCCCTTTCGGAACACCCCGCTCCGGGCTCTGTTCCAGCGGGAGCTGGAACTGCCCCTCTATCTGGGCAACGACGCTGACTGCGCGGCCATCGGAGAGTACTGGGCCGGCTCGGCCCGGGGCTGTGATCCGGCGGTGGTGGTCACCCTGGGGACCGGGATCGGCAGCGGCATGGTCCGGGGCGGCAAGCTGTACACTGGCTTCGGCGGCGCGGGCCTGGAGGCGGGACACATCGTGATCCACCCCGGCGGACAGCTCTGCGGCTGCGGGAACCGGGGCTGCTGGGAGCAGTACGGCTCCGCCACCGCTCTGATCCGCATGGCCCGGGAGGAGATGGAGCAGAGCCCGGACAGCGCCCTGTGGCAGCTGTGCGGGGGAGAGAAGGCGCGCGTGGATGGCCGCATCGTGTTTCAGGCGGCCCGCCAGGGGGACGCCGCGGCCCGCCGTGCGCTGGACCGCTATCTGGACGGCCTCTCCGTGGGCCTGATCAATTTGGCCAATATACTGTTTCCAGAGGTGATCTGCCTTGGAGGTGGGATCAGCGCCGCGGACGACGATCTGCTGCTGGATCCCCTGCGGGAGCGGTTCCATCAGGGCTGCTTCAACAAAGACAATCCGCCTCAGCTGGTGAAGGCCAGTCTGGGCAACGACGCCGGCGTGGTGGGGGCCGCCCTGCTGTGCGACATGGTATGACGGGCCCTTCCCGTGCGCCCAGTAAAACCGGCCGCCCATGAGGCGGCC
>ERZ1106915.1925-NODE-1925-length-14365-cov-8.452690_pt1 | contig 14365 bp, 9 predicted proteins | sample MGYA00403653_ERZ1106915 | MGnify/ENA primary metagenome ERZ1106915 (study PRJEB35170, sample SAMEA104062404) | human gut metagenome | biome: human gut; feature: human-associated habitat; material: faeces | place: Denmark | collected 2012-06-06 ... | reverse complement strand
TTGTCAGAAATACCCGTGGTGTTACCGGATTTGTTGGTCCGGGAAGCAAGCCGGTACCGCTTACCGATATGGAAATGAAACCATTAGGTATCAAGACTGAGAACGTTGAGGTTGATTTTGCAGAGGGTGACACAGTGACTGTTATCGGCGGTGTCTGGAAGGATACTGTTGGTGTGATCCAGTCCATGAACCACAGCAAGCAGATCGTTACCATCAATGTGGAACTTTTTGGTCGCGAAACACCAGTAGAAATAAGTTTCGCAGATATTAAGCTTATGAAATAAGCAGACTTGTATGACAAGTTCAAAATTTATTAAGGAGGCAATTTTCCAATGGCAAAGAAAGTAGAAGGATACATCAAATTGCAGATTCCTGCGGGCAAGGCTACACCTGCTCCTCCAGTTGGACCTGCTCTTGGACAGCATGGCGTTAACATCGTTGAATTTACAAAACAGTTCAACGCAAGAACCGCTGATCAGGGAGATCTTATCATCCCTGTAGTTATTACAGTATACGCAGACAGAAGCTTCAGCTTCGTTACAAAGACACCACCTGCTCCTGTATTAATTAAGAAAGCCTGCAACATCAAATCTGGTTCTGCTGCACCGAACAAGGCAAAAGTTGCTACACTTTCCAAAGCAAAATTACAGGAAATCGCAGAATTAAAAATGCCAGACTTAAATGCAGCATCTCTTGAGGCAGCTATGAGCATGATCGCAGGAACTGCAAGAAGTATGGGTGTTACTGTAGAAGAATAAGATTTTACAGTACAGGCCGGACGGTTTAACCACACCGGCAGATAGTCACTATGAACGATTATGTGGGAGGGACCTCTCCCGATAATACCACCAGGAGGTTTTTTAGAATGAAAAGAGGAAAGAAATATCAGGACGCTGTTAAGAATTTCGACAAAGCAGCTCAGTACGATGTTGCTGAAGCTATCAGCTTAGTAAAGAAAAACGCAACAGCTAAATTTGATGAGACAATCGAACTTCACATCAGAACAGGTTGTGATGGACGTCATGCAGAACAGCAGATCCGTGGCGCGGTTGTATTACCACACGGAACAGGAAAAACTGTTAAAGTATTAGTATTCGCAAAGGGTACTAAATTAGATGAAGCACAGACAGCTGGAGCTGACTACGTTGGTGGAGAGGAATTAATTCCAAAGATCCAGAACGAAGGATGGTTAGATTTCGACGTTGTTGTTGCTACACCTGATATGATGGGTGTTGTTGGACGTTTAGGACGTGTATTAGGACCTAAAGGTTTAATGCCAAACCCAAAAGCTGGAACAGTTACTATGGACGTTACAAAAGCTGTTAACGACATCAAAGCTGGTAAGATTGAATACAGATTGGACAAAACAAACATTATCCACGTGCCAGTTGGAAAAGCTTCTTTTACAGAAGAACAGTTAAGCGACAACTTCCAGACCCTTATGGGAGCTATCAACAAAGCTAAGCCTTCAAGCTTAAAAGGTCAGTACATTAAGAGTGCAACAATCACTTCTACAATGGGACCTGGTGTAAAATTAAACGTAGTTAAGATTGCTCAGTAATCAGAATTATTTTTAATTTTTGTTGACAACCCCAATATACAATGTTATAATGCACAAGGCGTTGTGAGAACAGCGTCTTGCATATTGCCGAAGACAGTAGGTGCCTGACAGGCGTAACACTAGACCTACCGAGGAGATCTTATAGATGAATTTCATCTATAGCAGAATCATTTATGATTTTATACCTCTCTGTCTTTGACAGAGAGGTTTTTTAGTGATAAACCTCAACGTCTTTTATGCAGTCATGCAGTGGTTTTTGATCACTGCCCAAAATAATAAAAGGAGGTGCACGATTCGTGGCAAAAGTAGAACTTAAACAGCCTATCGTACAGGAAATTTCTGAAAACATCAAAGATGCACAGTCAGTAGTAGTTGTTGACTACCGTGGACTTACTGTTGCAGAAGATACTCAGTTACGTAAAGCATTAAGAGAAGCTGGTGTTTCTTACAAAGTTTATAAGAATACATTAGTTAACCGTGCTATTGCAGGAACTGAATTCGAAAGCTTAAAAGAGTCTCTTGAAGGACCAAGCGCATTCGCTATTTCTAAAGACGATGCAACAGCTCCAGCAAGAATCTTAGCAAAATTTGCAAAGACAGCTCCAGCTCTTGAAATCAAAGCCGGTGTTGTAGAAGGAACTTTCTACGATGCAAATGGTATGAAAGCTATCGCAAACGTACCATCAAGAGAAGAACTTCTTTCCAAATTACTTGGAAGCTTACAGTCTCCTATCACCAACCTTGCCCGTGTTCTTAACCAGATCGCAGAGAACGGTGGTGCAGTAGCTACAGAAGCTGCTCCGGCAGAAGAAGCAGAAGCTCCAGCTGAGGCTTAATCAGCAAACAGAGATCCTGTCAGACAGGAATGAAATCAAGAATCACCGGTAACAGCCGGTCAATAATTAAATTTTAATGGAGGAAATTAAAATGGCAAAATTAACAACAGCAGAATTTATTGAAGCTATCAAAGAGTTAAGCGTATTAGAATTAAATGATTTAGTAAAAGCTTGTGAAGAAGAATTTGGCGTATCTGCAGCAGCAGGCGTTGTAGTAGCAGCAGCAGGCGGAGACGCAGCAGCAGCTGAAGAGAAGACTGAGTTCGACGTAGAGTTAACAGAAGTTGGACCAAACAAAGTTAAAGTTATCAAAGTTGTTCGTGAAGCAACAGGATTAGGATTAAAAGAAGCTAAGGACTTAGTTGATGGAGCTCCTAAGATCCTTAAAGAAGCAGCTGACAAAGCTACAGCTGATGATATCAAAGCTAAACTTGAAGCTGAAGGCGCTAAAGTTACTCTTAAATAATTTCATTATTTTTGAAGAATTAGCTATTTTAAAGCCATGGTGTGTGTGCACCATGGCTTTTTGTGTACTTTATGCAAAAATATGTTATTTTTTTATTTTTGTCGGTAAAAATAACGAATAACCATTGCTTTCACTGAAAAAAGAATGTACAATAGTGATAATACGAAAATAGAAAAGGTGCGGACCACATGAAGAACAAAACGCAGGAAAACGAAAAGAAAACGATAATTCCAAAACAGAAAAAACAGCGGTCAGTGAAAAAGGAGAAAAGCGCAGCGACAAAGAAAACTGCTAAAAAAACCAGAAACAGCAGCATGGCAGTCAAACTGGTGGCGATTCTTGTACTGATGGTAGCTGTGACCATGGTATCAAATGTGATCAACTATGAGGCAATGGTGAAGATGAACCATTCGATCAAAGATGTCACAGACAGCAAAGTGCCGGATCTGCAGAATGCTTACAACATACAGTATAGTCTTGAAGCAGTACAGAAGGATTTCTATCGTTATCTTGCGACAACAAAAGGTGAGACAAGCCATACAGAAGCCAGAAATGATTATGCAGCGGATCGGGAGGCTGTGGCTGATCTTGTGCAGCAGATGTATGATGCCACAGAGGGTGACGGACAGAAGCAGATTATGCAGAAAATCTATGATGGTGTGAACAACGTTCTGGAACGTATGGACAATGCCATGGAAAAATACGACGATGGAAAGAGCGGAAAAGTTTCCATCGAAGTCAATGTGATCCGTGTCTGCATGGAAGAGGTGAATGCTTATATTACCGGAATCCAGCAGAAGAGCGTGAATGAGATGGATGAGGCAACAGCTCAGGCACATGCTACTTATCAGGCAGTTTCCAAGGTGTGTGTTGGAATGGCCGTGGCATCTATTCTTGTTGGAGTGGCAGGAATTCTTGTTATTCTGATCGGCGTTGTGAAGCCAATGCGCGCAGCAACCAGAGATCTCATGAAGATGATCACTGAGATTGATGGGGGAAGAGGTGATCTTACTGCACATCTGAAGGTCAGAGGCAATGATGAGATCGGACAGATGGTCCGGGGATTCAATCAGTTTATAGATGTGTTGAGAAATCTGATCGAGAAGATAAAAAAAGGTTCCGGAGAACTCGAACATACAGCGGCGAGTGTTGACAACGGAGTCCGCGCAGCGGGCGATAAGATCACAGGTACATCTGCAACGATGGAACAGCTGGCAGCCAGCATGGAGGAAGTATCCGCAACCGTTATTAATATTACTGAAAATATTGAGAGCATCCGAAAAGACATCACAGTTATGGCAGATAAGACAGGAGAAGGACTTGAACGTGTGGACAGTATCCGCCAGAAGGCAGAGGGTATGAAGGCAGATGCAACTGCAAGCCAGGTGTCTGCAGCCGATATGGTGGCGCGTATTTCAGGAGAACTTTCCACTGCGATTGAACAGAGCAAACAGGTGGAAGAGATCAATAAGCTTACAGATGAGATCTTGTCAATTTCTTCACAGACAAATCTTCTTGCATTGAATGCTTCCATTGAAGCTGCAAGAGCCGGAGAAGCCGGAAAAGGCTTTGCGGTCGTTGCAGATGAGATTCGGAAGCTTGCGGATGAAAGCAGAAATACAGCTAATGGAATTCAGAATATCAGTAAGATGGTAACAGAATCGGTAGAAAACTTAGCTGGAAATGCGGGCAAGATGCTTGATTTTGTAAATCAGGACGTCTTGAATGACTACAAGGGAATGGTTGAATCCGGTGAGACTTACAATGAGGATGCCGTACAGATGAATGAGATGATGCAGGATCTTCAGAGTGTAGCAGAGAATCTCCGCCGGGCTGCAAATGAAATTTCGGAGGCTGCAGATGGCGTATCCAATGCAGTGAACCAGAGCGCAGCGGGCGTGTCTAATGCGGCAGAGTATACTTCTGAACTTGCAGGTCATATGACCGGAATCAACGAATCTGTCGAGAAGAATGTGAACATCGCAGAATCATTGAAGAATGAAGTCGCAGGATTCCAGTGTGAATAAATGATAGCGACTGCAGCTTTGAAATAATACATAAGACAAAATAGAAATATAAGACACTATATATAGAAGAAACAGATACACAAAATACTACAAGTAGGTATCTGTTTCTTCTTTTTTATAAATACTAATAAATTTATTAGAAAAAATGAAATTTGTCTTGACGATTTTACTTGACTTGATATATAATATACGTTGCACTATTGTGGTGCAGTAGGCTTATAGCCATAAGATGTGAGTGTTCACATACCGTATATACAGGCGGTAGATGCAATACAACAGGCAATTTGTTTGTTGAGAATAAAAACGAGAGGTGAAACGTCAATGGAGAAAAACAGAATACGTCCGGTGAAAGCCGGAAAAGGCATGCGTATGAGTTACTCAAGACAGAAAGAGGTATTGGAAATGCCAAACCTTATAGAAGTTCAGAAAGACTCCTATAAGTGGTTTTTGGACGAAGGCTTAAAAGAAGTTTTCGACGATATCTCTCCGATTGCAGATTACAGCGGTCATCTGAGTCTGGAATTTGTGGATTTTACATTATGCGAAGATGATGTAAAGTACACAATCCCTGAGTGCAAAGAAAGAGACGCAACATATGCAGCACCTTTAAAGGTAAAGGTAAGACTTCACAACAAAGAAACTGATGAAATCAACGAGCATGAAATTTTCATGGGCGACCTTCCTTTGATGACTGAAACTGGAACTTTCGTAATCAATGGTGCAGAGCGAGTAATCGTCAGCCAGTTGGTTCGTTCCCCTGGTATCTATTATGGTATCGCTCACGATAAAGTGGGTAAACAATTGTATTCTTGTACTGTAATTCCAAACCGTGGAGCTTGGTTAGAGTATGAAACAGACTCCAATGACGTATTTTACGTTCGTGTAGATAGAACCAGAAAAGTGCCGATCACAGTATTGATCCGTGCGCTTGGTGTTGGAAGCAACCAGGAAATCATCGATTTATTTGGTGAGGAACCTAAGATCGTTGCAAGTTTTGGCAAGGATGTTGCTACAAATTACGAAGAAGGACTTCTTGAATTATATAAGAAAATCAGACCAGGCGAGCCGCTTTCAGTAGAAAGTGCGGAGAGCCTTATTAATGCTATGTTCTTTGACCCAAGAAGATATGATCTTGCAAAGGTAGGACGTTATAAGTTCAATAAGAAGTTAGCATTAAAGAACCGTATCAACGGACATGTTCTGGCAGAAGATGTTGTTGATGTGACAACTGGTGAGATCATCGCAGAAGCAGGTACAGAAGTAACCCGTTCTTTAGCTGATGATATCCAGAATGCAGCAGTTCCATATGTATGGATTCAGACTGAGACAAGAAACGTAAAAGTTCTTTCTTCTATGATGGTAGATTTAAGACATTACGTTGACTGCGATCCAAAGGAACTTGGCATTACAGAATTAGTTTACTACCCAATTCTTGCACAGTTAATGGAAGAAAATCCGGATGTGGAAGATTTAAAAGAAACAATTAAGAAAAATGTACATGATCTGATTCCAAAGCATATTACAAAAGATGATATCTTCGCATCCATCAATTACAATATGCATTTAGAGTATGGTATTGGTCATGATGATGATATCGACCATTTGGGTAACAGACGTATCCGTGCGGTTGGCGAATTATTACAGAACCAGTACAGAATCGGACTTTCCAGATTAGAGAGAGTTGTCCGTGAAAGAATGACGACACTTGACCTGGATGGTATTTCTCCACAGAGTTTAATTAACATCAAACCGGTAACTGCAGCAGTGAAAGAGTTCTTCGGTTCTTCCCAGCTGTCTCAGTTCATGGATCAGAACAACCCTCTTGGTGAGCTGACTCACAAGAGACGTTTATCTGCATTGGGACCTGGTGGTTTGTCCAGAGACCGTGCCGGATTCGAGGTTCGAGACGTTCATTATTCTCACTATGGACGTATGTGTCCAATTGAGACGCCTGAAGGTCCTAACATCGGTCTGATCAACTCACTGGCAAGTTATGCGCGTATTAATGAGTATGGTTTCATTGAAGCTCCATACCGTAAGATTGATAAATCAGATCCAAAGAATCCTCGTGTCACAGATGAAGTAGTCTACATGACAGCGGATGAAGAGGATAATTACCATGTAGCACAGGCGAACGAGGCACTTGATGCAGAGGGACATTTTGTTCGTAATTCTGTATCTGGTCGTTATCTGGATGAGACACAGGAATATGAGAAGACCATGTTTGATTACATGGACGTATCTCCTAAGATGGTATTCTCTGTTGCGACTGCATTAATTCCGTTCTTACAGAACGATGATGCGAACCGTGCGCTGATGGGATCAAACATGCAGCGTCAGGCAGTACCTCTTCTTACAACAGAAGCTCCTGTTGTTGGTACAGGTATGGAGACAAAAGCGGCCGTTGACTCAGGTGTCTGCGTTGTTGCAAAAAAAGCAGGTACAATTGAAAGCTCTGAGTCCAATCAGATCATTGTAAAAAATGATGATGGAACAAGAGATGTATACAAACTTACAAAGTTTTCAAGAAGTAACCAGTCAAACTGCTACAATCAGAGACCAATCGTATTCAAGGGTGACCATGTAGAGGTTGGTGAGGTTATCGCAGACGGACCATCTACTTCTAACGGAGAACTTGGACTTGGTAAGAACCCATTGATCGGATTTATGACCTGGGAAGGTTATAACTACGAGGATGCTGTTCTTTTAAGTGAGAGACTTGTACAGGATGATGTTTATACATCCATCCATATTGAAGAATATGAAGCAGAAGCACGTGACACCAAATTAGGACCGGAGGAGATTACTCGTGACGTTCCAGGTGTCGGTGATGATGCATTAAAAGACCTTGATGAAAGAGGTATTATCCGTATCGGTGCAGAGGTTCGTGCCGGTGATATCTTAGTCGGAAAAGTTACTCCTAAGGGAGAGACAGAACTGACAGCAGAAGAGAGACTTCTCCGTGCAATTTTTGGTGAGAAGGCAAGAGAAGTACGTGATACTTCCTTAAAAGTTCCTCACGGCGAATATGGTATCGTTGTGGAAGCCAAAGTATTTACAAGAGAAAACGGAGATGAGTTATCTCCAGGAGTAAACCAGGCAGTCCGCATTTACATTGCACAGAAGAGAAAAATCTCTGTCGGTGATAAGATGGCCGGTCGTCATGGTAACAAGGGTGTCGTTTCCCGTGTATTACCTGTAGAAGATATGCCATTCCTTCCAAATGGCCGTCCTCTTGATATCGTATTGAATCCATTAGGTGTACCTTCCCGTATGAATATCGGTCAGGTCCTTGAGATTCACCTGAGTCTTGCTGCAAAAGCATTGGGATTCAACATTGCAACACCGGTATTTGATGGTGCAAAGGAAATTGATATCCAGGATACACTGGAATTGGCTAATGATTATGTAAACTTCGAATGGGAAGATTTTGAAGCAAAATACAAAGATGTACTTGGCGAAGAAGTTATGAAGTACTTATGGGACAACAGAGACCACAGAGCACTGTGGAAAGGTGTTCCAATTTCCCGTGATGGAAAAGTTCAGCTGCGTGATGGACGTACCGGAGAACCATTTGATTCACCTGTAACAATCGGACACATGCATTACCTGAAACTGCACCACCTGGTAGATGATAAGATCCATGCACGTTCTACTGGTCCTTACTCCTTAGTTACCCAGCAGCCACTTGGTGGTAAAGCGCAGTTCGGTGGACAGCGTTTCGGTGAGATGGAGGTTTGGGCACTGGAAGCTTACGGTGCAGCATATACCTTACAGGAAATCCTTACAGTGAAGTCTGATGACGTTGTAGGACGTGTTAAGACTTATGAGGCAATTATCAAAGGTGATAATATTCCTGAACCGGGAATTCCAGAATCATTCAAGGTATTACTGAAAGAGTTACAGTCCTTAGGACTTGATGTCACAGTATTAGATGACGAAGGAAATGAAGTTGAATTAATGGAAACAAGTGAGTACGGTAACACCGACCTGAACTCCATTATTTCAGGCGATAAAGATTTCGCTTTTGAAGACAGTGAATCATTCTCCAAGATGGGATTCACAAAGAAAGAATTTGATTCTGAAAACGAAGAACTTGTTGACGTAGAAGAAGAGGAAGACACCGATGCAGATGATGACTCTGATTTTTACGATGATATGCCGGAAGACAATTTCGAAGAGTAAATAATCAATAAGCATTTAAGGTCTGTGCATCCGCACAGACCGATAAAGAGAGTCGATTCTGTAAAGTAGAGAAAGGGAGTGTCATAGATGCCAGAAACAACAAATAAAGAGGCAATTAACCAGTCTGTTTCATTTGATGCCATCCGTATTGGTTTAGCATCCCCGGAAAAGATCAGAGAATGGTCCCGCGGTGAAGTTAAAAAACCGGAAACAATCAACTATAGAACATTGAAACCGGAAAAAGATGGTCTTTTCTGTGAGAAGATTTTTGGACCTAGCAAAGACTGGGAATGTCATTGCGGTAAATATAAGAAAATTCGTTACAAGGGCGTTGTCTGCGACCGTTGTGGCGTTGAGATCACAAAATCCAGCGTTCGTAGAGAGCGTATGGGACACATCGAGCTTGCTGCACCTGTATCCCATATCTGGTACTTCAAAGGAATTCCATCCCGTATGGGATTGATCCTTGACTTATCTCCAAGAACATTGGAGAAAGTTTTATACTTTGCTTCTTACATCGTATTGGATGCAGGCAATACTGCATTACAGTACAAACAGGTACTTTCCGAAGGAGAATACCAGGATGCAAGAGAACAGTACGGCAATGCATTCCGTGTAGGAATGGGTGCTGAGGCAATTCAGGAATTATTACAGGCGATTGATCTGGAAAAAGATTCTGCTGAATTAAAAGCAGAGTTAGAAGATGCAACTGGTCAGAAACGTGCCAGAATCATTAAGAGACTGGAAGTTGTAGAAGCATTCCGTGAATCTGGAAACAAACCAGAATGGATGATCATGACCGTTGTACCGGTTATCCCACCAGATCTTCGTCCAATGGTTCAGTTGGATGGTGGACGTTTTGCTACCTCTGATTTGAATGATTTATATAGAAGAATTATCAACAGAAATAACCGTTTGAGAAGACTTCTTGAGTTAGGAGCTCCTGATATCATCGTTCGTAACGAGAAACGTATGTTGCAGGAAGCTGTTGATGCCCTGATCGATAACGGTCGTCGTGGACGTCCGGTTACAGGACCAGGAAACAGAGCATTAAAATCCTTATCCGATATGTTAAAAGGTAAATCCGGTCGTTTCAGACAGAACTTACTTGGTAAACGTGTTGACTATTCAGGACGTTCCGTTATCTGTGTTGAGCCAAAATTAAAGATTTATCAGTGTGGTCTTCCAAAAGAGATGGCAATTGAATTATTCAAACCTTTCGTTATGAAAGAACTTGTTGCCAACGGATCTGCACACAACATCAAGAGTGCTAAGAAAATGGTCGAGAGACTCCAGACAGAAGTTTGGGATGTCTTAGAAGACGTTATCAAAGAGCATCCGGTTATGTTAAACCGTGCTCCTACACTGCATCGTCTTGGTATTCAGGCATTCGAGCCGATCCTCGTAGAAGGTAAGGCAATTAAGTTACATCCATTGGTATGTACCGCGTTCAACGCCGACTTCGATGGTGACCAGATGGCTGTACATCTTCCATTATCTGTAGAGGCTCAGGCTGAGTGTAGATTTATGCTTCTCTCACCGAACAACCTGTTAAAACCATCTGACGGTGGTCTTGTAGCAGTTCCTTCACAGGATATGGTCCTTGGTATCTACTATTTAACACAGGAGAGACCGGGCGCTAAGGGAGAGGGCAAGATCTTCAAGAGCGTCAACGAAGCAATCCTTGCATACGAGAACGGAGCAGTAACACTTCACTCCAGAATCAAAGTCCGTATGACAAAGACAATGCCGGATGGAAAAGAAATCACAGGAGTTGTTGAGTCCACATTAGGACGTTTCATCTTCAATGAGATCATTCCTCAGGATTTAGGATTTGTTGACAGAAGCATTCCTGGCAATGAATTAAAACTGGAAGTAGATTTCCTTGTTGCCAAGAAACAGAACAAACAGATTCTTGAAAAAGTAATCAATATCCATGGTGCTACCAAGACAGCAGAAGTTCTGGATGCTGTAAAAGCTATGGGTTACAAATATTCCACAAGAGCAGCGATGACCGTATCCATTTCCGATATGACGGTTCCACCAGAGAAACCTGCAATGATCAAAGCAGCTCAGGATACAGTAGACAGAATTACAAAACAGTACAAACGTGGTCTTATTACAGAGGAAGAACGTTACAAAGAAGTTGTTGAGACATGGAAAGAGACCGATGATGAGCTTACAAAAGTGCTTCTGGAAGGTCTTGATAAATACAACAACATCTTCATGATGGCGGATTCCGGAGCCCGTGGTTCTGATAAACAGATCAAACAGCTTGCTGGTATGCGTGGTTTGATGGCTGATACAACCGGTAGAACAATCGAGCTGCCTATCAAATCCAACTTCCGTGATGGTCTTGATGTATTGGAGTACTTCATGTCTGCGCATGGAGCACGAAAAGGTATGTCCGATACAGCGCTTCGTACAGCCGATTCCGGATACCTTACGAGACGTCTTGTAGACGTATCACAGCATATGATCGTTCGTGAATCTGACTGCTGTGAAGGCAAGAACAGAGAGATCCCTGGTATGTGGGTAACTGCATTCATGGATGGAAAAGAAGAGATAGAAAGTCTTCAGGAACGTATTACAGGTCGTTTCTCCTGCAATACAATTTGTGATAAAGATGGCAATGTCATTGTAAAGGCAAACCATATGATCACACCAAAACGTGCAGCAGAAGTTATGAGCTGTGGTGTTGATGAGAATGGCAATCCAATCGAGAAAGTGAAGATCCGTACCGTATTATCCTGCCGCTCCCATATGGGTGTATGTGCAAAATGTTATGGAGCAAACATGGCTACCGGTCAGGCAGTTCAGGTTGGTGAGGCTGTTGGTATCATCGCAGCACAGTCCATTGGTGAACCTGGTACACAGCTTACCATGCGTACTTTCCATACAGGTGGTGTTGCCGGTACCGATATCACACAGGGTCTTCCTCGTGTCGAAGAAATTTTTGAGGCAAGAAAACCGAAGGGACTTGCCATTATCACAGAATTTGGTGGCGTAGCTAACATCAAAGATACTAAGAAGAAACGTGAGATCATCGTTACAAACAATGAGACTGGTGAATCTAAGGCATACTTAATCCCTTACGGTTCCAGAATCAAAGTAATGGACGGCGCAGTGCTTGAAGCTGGTGACGAGCTGACCGAAGGTTCTGTAAATCCACATGACATCTTAAAGATCAAAGGTGTCCGTGCCGTTCAGGATTACATGCTTCGTGAAGTACAGCGTGTATACCGTTTGCAGGGTGTTGAGATCAACGACAAACATATTGAGTTGATCGTACGTCAGATGTTGCAGAAAGTCCGCGTTGAGACAAACGGTGATTCTGATATGCTTCCGGGAACATTAGTAGATACTCTTGATTTTGAGGATACAAATGAACTGCTTGAGAGTGAAGGAAAAGAAATGGCAGAAGGAAAACAGGTATTACTTGGTATTACCAAAGCTTCCTTAGCTACGAACTCCTTCTTATCGGCAGCTTCCTTCCAGGAGACAACAAAAGTTCTGACAGAAGCAGCTATCAAAGGAAAAGTTGATCCACTGATCGGTATGAAAGAAAACGTAATCATTGGTAAACTGATCCCGGCTGGTACAGGTATGAAGAGATACCGCAATATCAAACTTGATTCTGATGTCAATGAAAATGACGAGATTGATTTTGATGACGATTCTTTTGCAGATGAAGAATTTGCACCAGTAGAAGAATAAGATATTGAAATAAGAGAGGAATGGATGAAAATCTGTTCCTCTTTTTTCGTAATCATAATATCTGGTATAAAAAAGCCAGATATTGGAAATGCTTTAAAAGCGTAAGAAAAATCTATGTAAAAGTGCTTGACATCTGGGATGGACACCTATATAATAATTTAGCGTGCACAAAAAGGCATGCAGTTTGAACTTTTTTGTTCACATAATATTAACAGGAGGTGAAAATAATGCCAACATTTAACCAGTTAGTAAGAAAAGGACGTCAGACATCTGTTAAGAAGTCTACAGCACCTGCACTTCAGAAGGGTTACAACTCTTTACAGAAGAGACCTACAGATGCTCCTTCTCCACAGAAGAGAGGTGTTTGTACAGCTGTTAAGACAGCTACTCCTAAAAAACCTAACTCAGCTCTTAGAAAGATCGCCAGAGTACGTCTCTCTAACGGAATCGAAGTAACAAGCTACATTCCAGGTGAGGGACACAACTTACAGGAGCACAGCGTTGTTCTGATCCGTGGTGGTCGTGTTAAGGACTTACCAGGTACAAGATATCACATCATCCGTGGTACACTTGATACAGCAGGTGTTGCTAACAGAAAACAGGCTCGTTCTAAATACGGCGCTAAGAGACCAAAGGCTTCTAAGTAATTTTTGATTACAGAATGAAGTAAAACCAATAGTATCACAAACAGAACTAAAAGGTTTAGTGTTGGAATTGTTTCACTAGAGATATATTTCCGCACGAACACTAAGGGGGAACAAGATTTTGTTCCGAGATGGGCTTGCCCATTTTACACATGTGAGTACCGTTGAATTAATCGAAATGAAGTTCACTGACAACATGTTGCATTGAACTTTCATTGCAAATGTTGCAGAGCCGGGAAACCGGACACAGTAAATGCAGGGAAGACCTGTATAGTAAATTATGATTAAGGAGGGAAGAACCGTGCCACGTAAAGGACATACTCAGAAAAGAGACGTATTAGCAGATCCAATTTACAATAACAAAGTCGTTACAAAGCTTGTCAACAACATTATGTTAGATGGTAAGAAAGGTGTAGCACAGAAAATTGTATATGGAGCTTTCGCAAGAGTAGAAGAGAAAACAGAAAGACCTGCTCTTGAAGTATTTGAAGAAGCCATGAATAACGTTATGCCTGTTCTCGAAGTAAAGGCTAGACGTATTGGTGGTGCAACATACCAGGTACCAATCGAAGTTAGACCAGACCGTCGTCAGGCTTTAGGACTTCGTTGGTTAACAACTTTCTCACGTAACAGAGGTGAGAAGACCATGGAAGAAAGACTTGCAAATGAAATCATGGATGCAGCTAACAACACAGGTGCATCTGTTAAGAGAAAAGAAGATATGCACAAAATGGCAGAAGCAAACAAAGCATTCGCTCATTACCGCTTCTAATATCATTTGCCATATGAATAGATACCGGGAGCAAAGCAACTTTGCTCTCAAGTATTATAAAAATGTTCTGCGCATATCGGCGTAGTAAATTAAGGAGGAAAAACCTTGGCTGGAAGAGAATATCCATTAGAGAGAACCAGAAACATTGGTATTATGG
>ERZ1106915.1921-NODE-1921-length-14380-cov-3.856684_pt1 | contig 14380 bp, 18 predicted proteins | sample MGYA00403653_ERZ1106915 | MGnify/ENA primary metagenome ERZ1106915 (study PRJEB35170, sample SAMEA104062404) | human gut metagenome | biome: human gut; feature: human-associated habitat; material: faeces | place: Denmark | collected 2012-06-06 ... | reverse complement strand
ACATAATGCGGCACAAGACGCCGCATAAGTACCGGCCGCTCTAAAAGCACCTGCTTATGCCTTGCCGCCTCTCCCCGCTGTGCGCATCCAGCCACAACAAATATATTATATAGCCAGGGGTGGGTGGGGTTGCCGTGCATCCAAGATGCACGCACCCCCACCCGGCTGTGATTTGCGTGTGGTCTGCGGCGCACTATGCAGGCGCCGGTACTTATGCTGCGTCCTTTGCAGCATTAGTATCCGCTGCGTCTGCATCGTAGCGGGAGCGGGCGCCGCGGATCACACACAAATCACCCATCACCTTATATAATTGGTCGCAATCTTCTTCTCATACTCCGGTCTTTCAATTCCGGCCTTCTTACCTGCCTCAATGCACTTCAGGAGCCATGCCATATTCATTCCGAGCGTACGCATCGTCTGCATGCCTTCCTCATCCTGAACGACCTGCTCAGGCGTGTTGCCGTGAACCTGATTCCAATATTGTGAAGTAACTATAGGCATATTTGAAATAGAAAAATATTTGTTAATCTGGTCAAATGCTGCCGTTGCACCTCCACGTCTGCAGCTTACAACTGCCGCTGCCGGCTTGCCTGCAACAAGGCCGCCTCTGCCGTAGAATGCTCTGTCCATAAAGCTCGTAAGCGCGCCCGAAGCAGATGCATAATGAACAGGGCTTCCGAATACAAATCCGTCTGCCTGTGACATTTTCTCTATAAATGTATTAACTACATCATTACGGAAGCATCTGCCGCTCTTAAAACAGGCTCCACATCCGATACAGCCTGCAACAGGATCATTGCCAAGCCACATTATCTCAGTCTCTATCCCTTCTTTGTTAAGAATCTTCTCCACCTCAGTAAGTGCCGTATATGTACAGCCCTTCTCGTGTGGACTTCCATTTACAAGAATTACTTTCATAATTGACCTCCGTTAATTGAATAGTTGTTATTCCCAATCTGTCTGCCGGACACTTATAATATATCCAAAATATCCTGCCGGACTGTATCTAAAATATTATTATACAACCAATGAGTTTTTTTCTCAACTATGTGCTTATAACCATATCTGCCATCATACCAATTAAGGATAGAGCTTTCTGCTCCCATATTCCTGCCTGCCGGCATTACCGTCTGCCGCCTCCGTTGCCGCCTCCGTTTCCGCCGCGTCCGCCGGCACCTCCGAAGCCGCCGCCAAAGCCTGCACTGCCGCTTGTTGTTGCTACCGAACTAAGTGTTACCTCTGTCTGTGTATCTCCTGTTACAAGTGCATATGTGCTGCCCTGAGCAAGTTCCGCCGTACTTATCACAACGCTTGAGAACTGCTTAGGCGAAGTCCATGATATCAGCACATTTTCTGATGAATCCTTAAGACTTATTACTGAGCCTGCAGCTATTGTCTCTGAAAGATTAACAAGCATTGAGCACTGTGTTGAATTGCTTCCCATGCCCTGAGCCATTCCGCTTGAGCCTGCAGCTATGAGTGTTCCGCCTGTAATTGAGGCCTCTTCTTCATAATCAAGCGCACCGTCACCGTTGCTTGTAGGGCCTGCAACATATACTGTTCCGCCTGTAATATAGAGATTGCCGTTTGAATCAATGCCGTCACCGCCTGCATTGACCGTTATTGTTCCGCCCGTAATCTTTACATATACATCATCATCGGATGCAGACCGGCTTGCAGGTGCCTGCATTTCCTGTGGCTGCTGTCCGTCCTGCGGCATCTGCATTTCCTGTGACTGTACATCAGCCCCCTTCTGTCTGCCAAATCCGCCAAATTCACCCTTCTGTCCGCCCGGCATCCGCTGTTCGTCTGAGCTTCCGCCCGTGGCTGCATTTATTCCGTCATCACTTGCCGTAAGATTAATTGTGCCGCCGCTTACAGTAATCCTGCGTCCTTCAATGCCCTCATAGCTGTCCGTGATTGTTATGCTGCCGTCCGTGATTATTGTATCGTAACTAGCATGGATTCCGTCATCGCCCGCAGCTATCGTGTATGTTCCTCCGGCGATTATGCAGCTTCCGTCTGCATGTATTGAGTCATCCTCCGACTTAATTGTAAATGTTCCGCCGGCAATATATATGCTTCCTTCCTTGGCATCGTCATCGTTGCCTGAGTTCAGTCCCTTGCTGCCTGCCGTAAGAGTAAAGCTGCCATCAAGTATCTTAATTCCGTCCTTGCCTGCAAGACACGTCTTAACGGCATCAATTACATATGTTCCTCCGGTTATGCACAGTGTATCTTTTGTCACTATGCCGTGCCTGTAATCGGCATCAATCTTAAGAGTACCTGTTCCGTTAAGCGTGAGGTCACTCTTGCTGAATATTACGCCGTCAACCGTATTATCATCTGTCTGGACATACTCCGTACCACCTCCAAGGCTGTTTGTTGTGCCTGCCGGAAGTGTTACAAACACCTTATCCGCACTCTTTACATATATTGCGGCACTTGTATTACAATTAATCTCCGCATTATTAAGCACAAGCTGAACCTTGTCTGAATCCGATGCCGCGATAACAATCTGTCCGTCACTAAGAGATCCGCTTATAATATATGTTCCCGCTGACGTAATTGTTACCGTGCTTCCGCTTATGTTTACTCCGCTGCCGCTTACAGCGGCACTGCTGCCGTTAAGCGTAATCTTTACCGCGCTGCTTTCATCATATTCGCTGCTTTTATCCCTGTCGGTAAAATTGATATCAACATTGGAATCTGTAAGCTCTATGTTCTTCTGATTTTCCGATACAGCCGTTGTAATGTATGCGCCGTTTGAAGAAACATCCGGTGAACTTCCTGCAGTGCCCGTCTGACCGCAGCCTGCAAGCGCTGCCATGACAAGCGCACCTGACATGACAACCGCCGCGGCTGCATTTTTATTTATCAATAACTTTGTCATTATAATTCCTCCCTTGCCTGATTGGCTGCCCTGCTGCACATAATCTCAAGATTACCGTTGCGGCATCTCAGCTCATCTATCATATCCTTTTCCGTTCCCGAATCCTTAAGCCTGATGCGGTATTCAAGCTTGAACAGGCTTCCCATGCTTGAAGTCTTAACATTTACAAGCTCACATTTTGTAACATACTTATCAAATATCTCTTCAAATACATCCGTGTAATCAAGTGATTCCGGTATTGTTATTCTTAAGCTTCTCTCAAGCTCAGGCCTGTCGCCAAAGCTGCTGAGTGTAAGCACAACATTTACAAGCTCCATAATAATTACAAATACCACTGCTGCTCCGATATAGCCCATTCCGCAGGCAAGACCTACTGCCATTGCAAGGAAAATGCTGTTAATCTCACGCGCTGTTCCCGGTACCGAACGGAACCTCACCAGTGAAAATGCACCCATAACCGCAACTCCTGCGCCGAGATTGCCATTTACAAGCATAATCACAAGCGCCACTATTGCCGGCATAAGCACCAGCGTTCCCACAAAGCTTTTTGTGTATGTGTTGCGGTACATATGCGTTGACGCTATCACCACGCCAAGCACCACCGACGCTATTATACATATTAAAAATGTCTGAATTGTAACCGTTCCTGTTGTTGTATCTGCTATTGACTGAAAAATTGTTATCATATTAATCTCCATTCCGCCCGTTTTTCAGGGCATCTCTAGTTTGTGTATATCTTAACCTACCTGACTTAAGTACGCCCTTCCGTACTTTGAAAATGACGCAGGGTATATCCCCAGCTCATCAAGTACTTTTGTAAGCCACACCGGAATTGCCCCGCCGGCCTTAAGCTCCATAAGATGCTGCCCCGGTTCAAGTATGCTCTCACCTTCAACTCCCGCCGCAAGACTTAAGTTATATGAGCGGTACATAATATTCCGGTCAAATGTAATCCTCAGATCCGGATTTTCAAGTGAATAATATGCCTCGCGCTCATATGAAATGTACATCGCCGGTTTAAGATTCCCGTAGTAATCCCTGAACCAGTCTATTTCACGGAAAATCTGTGTATCGCAAGGTGCCTTCGTGTGACCTGCCAGATATTCATCAGATTGTGCGAGTGTCAGCGTCTCACGCCTCTTATATACGATTCCGTTGTACTTCTTTTTCAGTTCAACAAAAACCTTATCCTCCGCTCCTGCCGTTCCGTAGCTTCTGAGCCTGAGCTTCTCCTTGTACACAGGCTTTTCAAGAGATTTCCTTATAATCCTGAAATCGGGAGTATCATAATAAATGTTGCATATCGTTGACCTGCCATGCTCATCCTCAACAAGCCTTGCCTGCAGGCGCTCCTTCAGACTGTTATACTCATCGTCATCCAGAAGGTATTTTATTTCGCGCCTTTTAAATGTCATTATATTGTTCATAATGCCTCCTGTCTCTTATTTTAAATATTAAAAAAAGTGGATATATGGTTGTTTTTCCTTTCCATATATCCACTATAAAATACAAACTTAAATTGAAACTTAATTTTGGAAATTTGTGTAAAATAAATTTTACCCACTCCCACTACGCCCGCACAAGCGTCACCGTGAAGCATGCGCCGCCGTCTTTTTTCTCTGCGCTTATCCTGCCTTTGTGAAGCTGTACGACAGCCTGTGCCACCGAAAGACCTATGCCGTAGCCTCCCGTGCTTCTTGAACGTGATTCATCTGTCCTGTAGAATCTGTCAAAAAGCTTATTCATATCATCCGGCAGCTCTCCATCATAGGAATTATACACAGAGAATACTGCCTTGCGTCCGTTTATCCACAATTTCACGCTCATGCTTCCGCCATCTGTGCAATACTTTATCGCATTGTCGATAAGAAGTGACACAAGCTCGGCAAGTCTTCCCGAATCTCCCATAACACGCACATTATCAGCTATATCGGTACTGCATGTAATATTTTTCTTCTGCATCATAGCCATGAAGCTGTCCGTACTGCTGCGAACCGTTTCGCTCAGATTAACATTTACAAATTCAGGTTTTTCGGACATCTCATCCATGCGGCTTAATTCAAGCATGCCCTTAACCAGGACATTCAGTCTATCGACCTGATTGCAGATACTCTTCGTCCACTCAGTCTCACCATTCATCGTCTCAATAACCTCTGCGTTGGCAGATATTATTGCAAGCGGTGTCTTAATCTCATGTCCGGCATCCGTTATAAATCTTTTCTGCTTTTCTATACTCTGTGCCACCGGCTTTATCGCACGCCTTGAGAATATCATAACAAGTACTGTGACGAGTGCAAGACAGACTACTCCTATAATCACCGATAACAGGGCAAAATTGCGCATCGTACGCAGGCTCTCATCACAGTCAAGAAATACAATAAGCTTCCCATCGTCTTTTACGGTAACCTTGAATCTGTAATTACCATTGTAGCCTTCCGTTCTTCCACCCTTGAGCACACTGTCAGCCATCTGCCTTGCGCCATCCCGGGACACCGCCGCTATGCTGTCGGTATTTATATCACAGGTGCCGTCATTTTTAATATATACAGAGAAATATCGCGTACGGAACTTAGCCTCAGGGGACGCAAGTGCTCCCGGTCTGCTGCCGTTTTTCTGCCATGCATCACCCTGCTGCGGACTGTCCTGTTGCGGATTGTCCTGCTGCGGATTGTCCTGCTGCGGACTGCCCGTCTTTACCTTCATTGAATCCTTATTATTATCCGGAAATCTTCCATCGTTGTCACTGAGCATGTGAAGAATCGTGTCCGAATCCTGCTCTGTCTGTATCATATTAGCGGCATTAATTCCGGCAAGAAGCACTATCATTACGATTGCAACTGACAATGCCGTTATCATTACAAATTTTCTCTGGAGACGTTTTATCAACCTACTGCCCTCCGTTCTGCTCTCCCGTACCTTCAAGCCTGTAGCCAAGCCCCCGCACTGCCTTAATCTCAACCGGAGCATTAATCTGTGTAAGCTTGCGCCTGAGATTGGATATATTGACCCAGACAACATTTACATTGATATCAGTCTCATACCCCCAGACATGCTCAATAAACTGCTCTGACGAGACAAGCCTGCCCTTATTTCTCATAAGCATCTCAAGCATCTGGTATTCCTTGTTGACAAGCTGCACTTCGCCGCCGTTATACTCGAGCATGCAGTTCCCGCGGTTAAGCTTCATTCCGTCAACATCGAGCGTATCAGGCGCATATGATGCCGTACGTCTCGTCATTACACGTATCCTTGCAAGCAGCTCCTTCATTGCAAATGGTTTTGTAAGGTAATCATCCGCTCCCGTATCAAGTCCAAGCACGCGGTCTTCTACCTCCGACTTTGCCGTAAGAAGCAGCACAGGTGTCTTTATGCCGTCCTTTCTCAGTTGTGCAAGCACATCAATGCCATTGCGCTTCGGCATCATTATATCAAGTATAATTCCGTCATAATCATCCGTCACTGCCCAATCATATGCATCTGCTCCGTCATATACGGCATCAACTATATAATTATTGGCTTTCAGCACAGCCACAAGTGCATTGGAAAGCTCCTTCTCATCCTCAGCAAGTAAAAGCTTCATTATAATCCTCCATTTGCAGTTGCAAAATGCATTCTCTATCTTCCCATATGCTGATAAAGCGTTGAAGGAATCTCGCCTGACGCACCTGTATTAACAGCTTTGTCGAGTATTGAAACCTTAATAATCTGCTTTCCCTCATACTGTACCTTACATTCAACACCGGCACCCGATGCTTTTGCTTCTACAACATCCGCAAAATCCTTATATGCAATCTGCTCTCCGCTGTTATTATAGAAAGTACATCCGTCTGCAAGCGGCTGCTTTGTTACTTCCTTCCTGCTGCCGTTATCCATCGTATATCCACCAAGCACCTTAAGACTTCTCTCTGCTGTTGTAACATTCATCACAAGCTCTGATGAAGCTGTAACCTGTGCTGTGCTGACGTTATTCCCCACATTGCTGCCTTCACTGACGTTTCCTTTGGCAGCACCGCAGCCTGTCATAATAATCATTGCACACGCACATGCCATTGCTGATAACATTTTTCTTTTCATTATAGTTCCCTCCTAAGCACCCTGATTCTCCGCCCCCTAAAAAAGGCAAACAAAAAACACCGCCCCCGCAGCTCCTACGTCTGCAAAAACAGTGCTTTTCTTAGTGCGCCTCCAGGGGTTCGAACCCTGGACACCCTGATTAAGAGTCAGGTGCTCTACCAACTGAGCTAGAAGCGCATGTGATAAATTTTACTGTTCAGGAAGCTTTCATGTTTTGTTCACTTGCTGAACACAATGGTTATTATATATGATGGTTTCAAAAAATGCAAGTACTTTTTTAAAATTTTTTAAAATTCTTCGTTTTCCGCCTTTTTTTTCATCGTTTTTAATGCCCTGTTCAGGAGGTCATTTACACTCTGCTGTTTGATTCCCAGATAATCTGCAACATCCTGCTGACGCATTTCCTCAAAATAAACCAGATTGAGTACCGTCTTTTGTCTCTCTGTTAACTCTTTGATCAAAGCGTTCAGAATTTCTCTGTCGATAACATCGTCAACAAAATCTTTTGAAGATCCTCTCATAATCTCCGCATCATCTGTAACATCGCTGTTAGAAAATACACCATGATTGGTGCTGATTTTGCTCTGGCTGTATGCCATACGGTCTTCAGCCTCCATCAGCAGACGGATATACCAGTTTTCATTATCAAAGAACTCTTTATTGAATTCCTTGTTATCGCCAGTTACACTCACATATTCATAGTCATCACAACTATGAAGTGGAAATACGGTTGATTGATTTCCTGCTGTATAAAGTACATATCCGTGATCATAAACAGAGATTGTTGTATCTGCATTGATCATTTCCTTTACTACAACTTTGTGTTCCTTCAAGGATTTCACGCTTGGGATTCTCTTCTCCATATCAGCAACTTTCACGATTTTTTTCAGTTCTTTTAATGTCAACATAAAGGCCACCTTTCTGCCTTTCGGCTCCGGGTGGTCCATTCCATCTTTTATAAAATTCCTGCACAGACATAAAGAACTGCAGCACAAGAGGTCACGAACTCACCCGTTTTTTTTGAACGGGAGTCCGCGACTCCTTTGTAACGCATGTATCTGCGTTTAGATTAAGTTTGCCAGATTGCCTGGCTTATTCAGTTGCTATGTGCATCTTCTGATTTATTCTCTGTTTGCTCTTTGCGAAACATGGAATAATCGCCCATAGCATCGTAAGGACAATGCCTTACAAATTCCTGGTATTCGATTTCAGTCATCTTTGCTTCCTCCTTTGCGTCATGTTATCAAAATCTCTATTTACAATTATTTTTGCAAAAAAGAATTCAACCTCTATATAACGAAACGCTGAGAGCCTGTTTTACAGTGGGGTACGACAAAAAAATTTAAAATTTGTCGAAATACGTCAAAAAAGCCCGACAAAACAAATACTTCAACAATCTCCAAAACCAGAAAATACTTCTGATCTTGCAGTGTATCCGTAAATGTTTTGCCGGGCTCTTAGTGATTCCAGTCAGGTTCAGCTCCTTGACAAACTCTTGCTGTCTGGTGCGTTCTTGATGGTTCCTGCCAAATCCAACGCTTACTACAGACAGCTCATTCTATTCTGTTATGATCCCTGATTCATCATCTTTCGGGAATACGTCCGCATCCTGGACTTTAATTGTTCATCTCGGATGTGGATCGGACGAACCGACACCATATCATCCTTTACAAATATCTCCAATGTACTGCGACATTTTTTGCACTCCACTTCTGAATCGCTTTGTGCGCTCTTTTCAATAAATGCTCCGCATACAGAGCAGTGTACATGCCATTTAATAGCACCTGATCCCATATAGGCTTCCTCCTTTAAGCAATAAGATATTTCTCCATTTATTACTCAACGGACCAAAGGGAAATCAAATCCGCCTTATGAGCATCATGCCATCCATTCCGTAAGTGCCAAAGCTGCACGAACAGCACGATTTCTATTCTGATCAGATCTGCTTTGTCGATCTGTGCATCCTTTTTTATCCTTCCACCAGCTACCACTCACTCTTTCCAGTATAAAAAATTCTGCTGTGATTCATTAACACGATATTTCTATAGTTTCAAATACATCACCAGTCAGATCACAGATATCCTGGATCTGAATCTCGGTATCATCGATCCGTAAGTGAACTGATGGATCAAAAAATTCTACGGTTCCGGATAATGTATGGTACTGGCCAACTGATGGATCCTTCCAGGACTTTTGAAAATAAGTTGCCTGTATCTTCATCCCATATGCCAGGATCCTTAATTTCATATCCAGCTCATTTTTCTTTTCTTCGGATAAATCTCTTTTCGATTCGTAAATGATTTCCTGTTGCCGGATCGTTTCATCCAGTCCACGAAGTGCCGCAAATGGAGCAAACTGTTTTGCCCTGCGTCCTACATCCATGGGATGTCTCTTGGAAACCGGTCTTGGTAAATATAAATACGGTTGATATGCACTTGCCAGCACTTTTTGCACCTCCTCTAAGCACGGTGACCACCTATTTGTTCATTGCGTTCTCGATAAGTAGAACACTCTAGCAGGTTAGATCCACGCATGATCGCATTCTTTCCATAACGCTGCTTTACATTCAATACTGCTTCCTGTAAATGCCGTTCCTTATCGGTCTGTTTTGGATCATCAAACAGGCTGTACTGCACATAACTTTCAGGAGCAACCCTGTTCGCACACACCTCGATTCTTCGGATTCCAGTATATCTGTCTGCAATCCTGAAATATAAGTCTTCAACTGCATCTATAATCTTCTTGGAACTATTACTTCCTCTTTCGAGTTTTACGGTTCCTTTGGATGCCTCATGCTCATACCTGTGGTCATAGGCGATCCATAAGGTGAGGGAGCTTGTTACCAGCCCCTTTTCAAACAGATCCAGGACCAGGTTGTCTGTCATTTCCCTTACGATCACAAGTGCTTCGTCAAAAGAATAATTTCGCATCAGCACCTGGCCATTCGATAGGCTGTGTTCCTCAGAATGATAGTTCTTGATATCACTCATCCGGCATGTTTCATAACCCCATGCATGATCGATCAACAGCTCTGCATCAATCCCCAACATCTTATACAGCCAGTCCTCGGATCTTAAAGAAACCATTGCGATATCTCCCATTGTATGAATCCCGTAACCAGCCAGTTTCTTTTCTGTCCGGGATCCAATCCTCCAGAAATCACTTAATGGTTTATAATCCCATAGCTGCTCTCTGTAAGAGAATTCATCCAGGATTCCAATATGGTCATCCACATGCTTTGCTACGATATCCATTGCGATCTTAGCAAGATACAGATTGGTTCCCACACCTGCAGTTGCAGTGATACCAGTTTCCTCCATGACCGCCTGCATAAGCTTTACCGCCATTTCTTTTGCAGTGAGATGATAAAGCTGCAGATAGTTTGTCACATCAATAAAACACTCATCAACACTGTACACATGGATATCTTCTTTTGAGACATACCGCAGATAGATTCCATAGATCTTTGCGGAATAATCCATGTACAACTGCATCCTCGGCATGGCTGTGATGTACTTCACACAATCCGGTATCTCATGGATCCGGCACCGGTTCTTGATGCCAAGAGACTTCATAGCCGGAGTGATTGCCAGGCAGATTGTTGACTTTGATCTGGTCGGATCTGCAACCACCAGGTTTGCTTTAAACGGATCCAGTCCACGTTCTACGCATTCTACAGAAGCATAAAAGGACTTTAGATCAATACAGATAATAGAAGTCTGATCCTGACTCACATTGTCACCTCCCATACGTCTTTCCTCTTTTTGTAACATGTATCCCATTTTGACTGTCAATGACTGTGCATCCTTCCTGTTTTCTTTAAAATACAGGAAATTCATTTCACATATTCATTGACAAAAGAGGAAATATTGTGTATCTTATAGGAAAGATGTTTCCCTTATCTGTGATTCACATTATAGGAGAGATATTTCCCTTTGTCAAGATTAATTTTTGATTTTTAGGAGACACATTTCCCGTTTTGCCTTGAGGCGGCTAATGAAACTTATAAGACAAGGCTTAGAAAGAGGTATGTTTATGACATTCGGTGAAAAAGTAAGATCATTAAGAAAAGAAAAAAAGATGAGTCAGCAGGAACTGGCCAGTATGGTTGGTGTTTCATATAGGACCATTCGATCCTGGGAAGTAGAAGGACGTTTTCCAAAACAAAATGTTCTGTATCAGAAACTGGCAGATGCATTACAATGTGACGTTTCTTATCTCATGAGTGAGAATGAAGCTTTTATCACAGAAGCATCCGAACAGTTTGGTAACCGTGGTGCCAGACAGGCTCAGCAGATTCTGGAACAGGCTGCAGCTATGTTTGCCGGTGGATCACTGACAGACGAAGATAAAATAGCTTTTATGGATGAGATTCAGAGCCTTTATCTGGATTCCAAAAGACGTGCAAAGAAATTTACACCGAAAAAATATCTGAAAAACCAAGAGGAAAAATAATAGAAGGCGGGATTATTGTACACCTAATCTGTTACCTTATAGTTACAAGGATATTTCTGCCCTTTTTATTTTTTACTTTTGAGGTGATTTATTTGAGAAACACTTACATATATACAGAAACAAAGAAATTAATCAAGAAATATGGAACCCGAGATCCATTTGAGATCATGGATCAGATGAACATTGTGGTCGGTGAAACTTCCAGATATAAGACACTGAAAGGATACTGTTTTATGAGCTGTAAGACAATCTATGTCATGATCAGCAGTTTCCTTTCAGAAGAAGAAAAGATGATCGTTGCCGCCCATGAATTAGGGCATATCATTCTGCATCGTTCCCAGCTGAAAATGGCTCCGATGCAAGATGATACCCTCTACAATATGACGGATAATACAGAATACCAGGCCAATCTGTTTGCTGCCGATCTACTGATTGAAGATGAAGACATTGAAGAGATGGTTCAGAACGAAGACCTGGATTATTTCGGACTCTGCAGCTCTTTGAATGCGACTCCGGAACTCATGAGCTTTAAACTATACAGCCTGACAAAACGAGGCCAGGCTTATCATATGCCAATGGAGATACAAAGTAATTTCCTGGCAAAATAATAAAGGATAAGCGCATTCTACAATAAGAAAACTATAGATTTATCTCACTGAAAGGGGGATTATTTATGTCAAAACATCATATGGAAAAGATAACCTGCCCTTCCTGCCATCATGAGGGGGATTTTGAAGTCTGGGACAGCATTAATACTGTACTGGATCCTGAAATGAAAGAGAAGGTACTTAATCAGTCTATTTTCCTTTATACTTGCCCGAACTGTGGAGAGACCTTCCGTTTAAACTACCCTACACTCTATCACCAGATGGAAGATCTTGTCATGATTTATCTGGTTCCTGAATCAGAAGTAGAGAAAACATATGAAATATTTTATGAAAAAAATGCTTTGGCTGATTTTCATACCGAAAAGTACTTAAACCGGATTGTGACATCAGCAAATCAGCTCGTTGAAAAGATCCAGATCTTTGATGCTGGTAAGGATGACAGGATAATGGAACTTGTTAAATTGCTTGCGACAGATTCTATTCTCAAAAATGATCCTGATAAAGAATTTGATGAACTGCGCTTTGCTGTCGACAACGACGGAACAAATATTCTTGTAATCATTAATAAGGGTGAGATTACTGGTGCAGTTGACATTGACAATATGTATGAATTTGCTTCTTCACACTGCGATAATTTCAAGGATCTCCGCGATGATGAGGATATTGTTATCAATCAGGAGTGGATCCTTAACAAACTTTCTGAAAATGAATAATATATTTGGTGGCTACACCCCCAAGCCCCTGTGGAATCAATAACGCCGGTACTGGATATCAAAATCCCGCACCGGTGTTATTGATTGTAATTATCTTACTTTGATATAATCATAAACTGTCAGCTATGCAAACTTGAATTTATCTGCTTATGTTACGTACTTTCGTTGCTAACCTTTTCCTCCCTTACCAATCCTTTTTTTCTTTTGTACAGTCATGGTTCTTTTTGCGTTCTTCCACCATATTTGCAAACCATTCCACCTTAGCCGGGTCATAGTGGGAAAAGAAAGCACTCATTTTCGTGTCCAGTGCGGCAATTCTTGCCATATCCTCCGCAGAGAGTGCAAAGTCGAATACATTCAGGTTTTCCTGCATTCGTTCAATATGTGTGGACTTTGGAATCACCACTACGCCTCGTTGCAAATGCCAGCGTAGAATAACCTGTGCTGCACTTTTACCATACTTTTTGCCGATTTCATTCAGCACAGGATTCTGAAACATATTCCCTCTGCCTTCGCCAAACGGAGCCCAGGCCTCAATCTGTACGCTGTACTTGTCCATCCACTTCTTTGCCTCTTCCTGCTGATAGAAAGGATGTACCTCCACCTGATTTACCATCGGTTTAATGCGGGAAAAGGAGCAAATATCCACCAAACGGTCAGGATAAAAATTAGATACACCAATGGCACGAATTTTTCCTTCTTCGTATAGTTCTTCCAGTGCCCGCCATGCCCCGTAATAATCCGAATACGGCTGATGCAGCAGGCAAAGATCAAGATAATCTGTACGTAGCTTTTCCATAGAGTCTAAAACCGACGCTTTAGCTTTCTCATAGCCGTAATGCTCGATCCAGACCTTTGTGGTCAGGAAAATATCTTTACGGTCAACACCGGTTTTTTCGATTGCTACACCGACCTGCTCTTCATTAAAATAGCTTTGTGCCGTATCAATGGCACGATAGCCGGCCTTTAGTGCATCCAGTACGCAACGTTCGCATTCCTCCTGTGGCACCTGAAATACACCATAGCCCAACTGTGGCATTTTCACACCATTGCTCAAAGTAATATAGTCCATAACAAAAACCTCCTGTTGTATTAAATTTTATTCTGTGATATTATCGTAACAGCCGGTAGTTACTACCGGTCAAGGATTTTTTTCAAAAACAGGAGGCTTTTTTGTGTATTCTATGAAAGAGGCTTGTACTCTCACCAATATGACCTATGAAAATCTGAAATTCTACTGCAACGAGGGATTGGTCCCCAATGTCAAGCGAGACAGACGAAATTATCGTGTCTTTGACGAACATGACATCAAATGGATTCAGAGTCTGAACTGCCTGAAAAGCTGTGGAATGAGCATTGCAGAGATGAAGCAATATCTTGCTTTGTGCATGGAGGGCGAAGGCACAATTCCAGAACGTAAGGTGATTCTTGCGGAAAAAAAAGAAACCTTGCTCCAATCCATTGTTGAACTGCAAAAGGCAGTGGCATACATTGACTGGAAGCAGAGATTCTATGACGATGTGCTGTCAGGCAAGACAGCGTATTACAGTAATCTTGTTCCGGAATTGCTGAAGTGATATATTGGTACAGTTGACACAGCAACTCCCGATTTGCACTTCAAATCGTTTCCTTCATTT
>ERZ1106915.1920-NODE-1920-length-14391-cov-3.278948_pt1 | contig 14391 bp, 14 predicted proteins | sample MGYA00403653_ERZ1106915 | MGnify/ENA primary metagenome ERZ1106915 (study PRJEB35170, sample SAMEA104062404) | human gut metagenome | biome: human gut; feature: human-associated habitat; material: faeces | place: Denmark | collected 2012-06-06 ... | reverse complement strand
TATGAAAAAGAAATTTTTTGCTAATTTATGGTTGACTTTTCATAGCTGGTCTCCTGACTGTTTTTCTCTGTCGTACGGCTAAGTATTAGAAATCCATTTCCTTCGACATTTTTTAGGTAAAATTATCCTCTAAAACGCTTTTTCTGTCAAGTATTGTTTCTTCAAACGACCGAAAATACCAAAAGCACATTTTGGATTTGCAAACGAGTGGCAAGAACTTAGATAAATTTAACCCCCTGTTCGGCGCTGCTGCAAAAAAACACAAGACGAAACGAATGTCCGTCTTGTGTTTTTATATGTACCTCTTACTATGTCTTATTCCCCGATCAAGCTCTTGTATAATTCCTGATATTGTCCGGCAGAATTCTTCCATGAAAAATCTTTGCTCATCGCACGTTCTACGATCTTATTCCAGTCACGTTTTCTGTCATAATAAATTCTTTCCGCATAACGAACTGTATTAAGCATCTCATGTGCATTATAATTAGTAAAGCTAAATCCTGTTCCTGTCTTGTCAAATTCATTATACGCTTCAACCGTATCTCTAAGTCCGCCTGTCTCACGCACAATCGGAATCGTTCCATAACGCAGGCTCATCAGCTGACTTAATCCGCACGGTTCAAACAGTGATGGCATAAGAAATGCATCGCAGGAAGCATAAATCTTATGTGAAAGTTCATCCGAATAAAAGATGTTTGCGGATACTTTTCCGGAGTACTTCCATGCAAAATGACGGAACATATTCTCATATTTCACATCACCTGTTCCAAGCACAACGATCTGAACCGCATCCTGACAAAGTTCATCCATAACGTAATCGACAAGATCAAATCCTTTTTGATCTGTAAGCCGTGAGATCATTCCGATCATCATCGTTTTTGTATCTTTCTCTAAACCGAGTTCTTCCTGCAGCGCTTTCTTATTAAGAACTTTATTCTTCCTGAAATCTTCAACCGAAAAGGTTTTTGCAATTCTAGGATCTGAAGCCGGATCCCAGTCTGTATAATCCAAGCCGTTGACAATACCGCAAAGATCATTTGCCCTTGCCGACATTAATCCGTCAAGACCTTCACCGTAAAACGGTGTTTTGATCTCTTCTGCATAACTGTTACTTACCGTTGTCACTTTATCGGCATATACGATACCGCCTTTAAGCAAGTTTGCATCTTTATATGCCTCCATCTTATCCGGAACGAAATAGTATTCCGGAAGTCCGGTAATTTCGCGAACAGATTTCGTATCCCATACCCCCTGGAATTTCAGATTGTGGATTGTCATCACAGTTTTAATTCCGCGATAGTATTCTCCCAGATATCTGAAATTATCAAGATAAACCGGTATCAGTCCCGTCTGCCAGTCATGACAATGAATCAGTTCCGGACGAAATCCGATCACCGGAAGTATGCTCAGCACTGCTTTTGAAAAGAAGGCAAACTTTTCTATATTCCACTTCGGATCCCCATCATACGGAGCAAATCCACTGAAATAATATTCATTATCGATAAAATAGAAAATAATACCGTTCAATTCAATCTTCAGTACTCCGACATACCTGTCCTGACCTGCAATGTCCATATAAAAATGGGCAACATACTCTAACTTCTCTTTCCACTCCTGTTTCATGCACATGTAATTCGGAATAACAACACGAACATCATATTTTTCTTTGTCGAAATCTTTCGGAAGCGAACCGACAACATCTGCCAGACCTCCGGTTTTGATAAACGGTACACACTCCGATGCAGCAAACAAAATATTTTTCATATCCTGATCCTCCCATTCTTCACATAAATTCCCGGAAAGAATTCTGTTAATTGTTATTATACCCTATTCTCTGCGCAATGAAAAGGACTTTCCTAGTTTTTATGCCTGTATTCAAGCTGAATTGTATCGGCAATCAGCGCAATAAACTCTGAATTGGTCGGTTTCCCCTTTCCTGTACTCACAGTATATCCAAAAAGCTCATCAAGCGTATCCAATTTTCCGCGGCTCCATGCCACCTCGATCGCATGTCGAATTGCCCGTTCGACGCGGCTTGACGTTGTCCGGTATTTTTTTGCAACTGTAGGATACAATATTTTTGTAATTGCATTCAACACATCCATGTCGTTTACTGCCATCATGATCGCATCCCGCAGATAATGATACCCTTTGATATGCGCCGGTATTCCAATCTCATGAAGCATATTCGTCACTCTGCTTTCCAGATTTTCCCGTCTTGATGAAACTTCCTGTATACTCTCTTCATTTTTCTTTTCAAAAACCGCCGGCTTTTTTCGGATCGATTTGATCCGATCCAATAAAATCGTATGATTAAACGGTTTCATAATATAGTAATTTGCACCTTTATTAAATGCATCTTCTGTAATTTTTTCCTGTCCGACAGCAGTAAGCACTATAAAATACGGTCTTTTGTCGACAAACTCCTGCTTGTTTACTTGCTCCATTACTGTCAATCCATCCATTTTCGGCATGATCAGATCAAGCAGGACAACATCCGGCTGTCTGTCCTTTATGATCTGACACATCTCTTCTCCATTTTTCGCTTTTCCGACGAGATCCAGTTCCTTGTCCGTTTGTATGATGTCGTCAAGCATATCTAGAATTCTCTGGTTGTCGTCAGCGATCGCCACACTCAAATGCTCCATTCTCGTCTCTCCTTTAGTTTTGAGACCATCCCTTTAAAACGCCACTCGCTTATTATATCTATGCCATTTTGCATAATCAAGCGAATCTTGTAGTAACAATTCGACATTTATCCACACATTTCCGGTAAATTCACCTGTTTTAACATATTTTCTATGAATATTCCGTAACCTTTTGTCGAGTCTTGTACGAAAACGTGGGTTACTGCTCCGATCAATTTCCCGTTTTGTATGATCGGACTTCCGCTCATCCCCTGAATAATCCCTCCTGTTTTTTCAAGAAGTTCTTCGTCCGTCACCTTAATCACAAGTCCTTTATTGATCTCCTGAGACATCATGTCGACTTGAGTCACTTCAATATCAAATTCTCTAACTTCATTATCTACAAAACATCGGATTGTAGCAGGTCCTGTTATAATTTCTTCTTTTTTTGCAGTCCTGATTGCCGTCTGTTCTGTGAAAAGTTCATCAATTTTGTCGATTTTCCCATAAATCCCAGCCTCTGTATTTTTATCGATTGTACCGAGAATATTATAATTGTTATAAATGATCATACCCTCCATACTTCCCGGAGATCCGCTCTGTCCTTTTGTGATATCTCTGATACTCGTGCGGTATACATTTCCTTCCGCAATCGACATAAGAACACTTGTATCCACGTCATGAATCCCATGCCCAAGCGCGCCAAACCGACTTTGATCCGTTAAAAAAGTAACTGTTCCCAAGCCTTGTACATTATCGCGAACCCATATACCAAGCCGATATTCTCCCGTTTCATATTCAACCGGCTTTATTTTCAAATCTATCGTCTCCCCATTTCGTCTGACCGTCAACACCACGAACGTTCCGGTTAGATTTCCGACAGCCTCCAAAAGCTCTTTTTTTCCCGTAATTTCACAATGATCTACTGCCATAATATAATCGCCTGCTTTAACAATTCCTTTTGCTGGTTCATGCTCCTTTCCATCCGCTCCGGCAATCTGCTCTGTATTAAGAACCATCACTCCGTCCGTTTCCATATAAATACCAATCGGCATTCCTCCGACAAGCACCGTATCATTATTCATCGCTTCTATTCCCGCATCTGTCGAAACCGGTTTCTTTCCACGAATCATTTGATACTGCAAAATACCCATAGCCGCAAAGAAGAAGGAGAGGAATAGACAGAATACAGCGGTCACATACTTTTGTTTTTTCAACATATCCACACCCTTTCTCTGATATCTCGATAATTTTTTATCCGCATCCGCTCCTTCTTTCCTATATAAAAAGAAACGGATACTTCTCTGTATCCGTTTCTAGTATATGTGGTTTCTTCTTTTTCCACACTAGTATTATATTTCACTCTTTGCCATTTCTTTCATTTCACGGGCACTTTCCATAATACTGGATGTAATCTTATCTCCACCCAGAATACGCGCCAGTTCTTTTACCGAATCTTCTTCGTTCAATAGACGAATCCTTGTTTTTACGCTTTCGTTTTCCGCAGATTTTTCAATCAGAAAATGACTGTCTGCCACTGCTGCTATCTGTGAAAGATGAGTAATGCAAATCACCTGCCTGCTTTTACCTATCAGCTTTAGTTTTTCTCCGACTTTTGCTGCCGTAACTCCCGATATTCCGGCATCAATCTCGTCAAAAATCAAAGTCGGCGTATCTTCCGCATCTGCCAGAACCGTTTTTATCGCAAGCATAATACGGGAAAGTTCTCCGCCTGATGCAATATTCTCAAGCGGCTTTACAGGCTCGCCGGGATTAAGCGCAAGATAAAATTCCGCTTCGTCTTTTCCGTTCGCGCTAAACTGTCCTGCATCTTTTAAATGTATCTCAAACCTTGTATCGAGAAAATTTAATTCCTTCAGATGAATACAGATTTCGTCAGCAAAAACTGTTTTATATCGATTTCTTACATCATGAAGTTTTTTCGTTACACGTTCTACTTTTTTTAACGCTTTTTCTTTCTCTTCTTCAATTTGTTTTATATATGCATCATAATCATTAAGCTGTTCTATTCTATGGCGTTTTGATTCGCAATATGCAAGGACATCACTTACAGAACTTCCATATTTTGCTTTTAAATGATTGATCAGATTCAACCGTTCCTCTGTCTCTTTGAACTCTTCTTCTGAAAATTCAAATTTTGAGGCATATTCGGACAGTTCTCTGTTAAAATCATTCAGAAGGCTGTCCACATCCATAAGCAGAGCGCACAGACGGTCTCCCTCTTCATCAAATTCCGCCGCCTCCCGAAACGCACGTATCGCCCGAGTAAGACAATCACCTGCATTTGCCGAACTGTCCTCGCATGTATAGCGATAAGTCTGCGCAACTGCATCCGTGATTTTTCTGCTCTCCGTCATCCTTCGGTATGTTTCCTCTAATTCTTCATCCTCATTTTCCCGAAGAGCAGCCTCTTCGATCTCGTGTACTTCAAATTCATAAAGAGAAAGTTCTCTTCGCCTTTCTTCATCATTTAAAGAAGTTTCTTCCTCCTTTTTACAGATCGCCCGATATTCTTTATAACATTTTGACATTTCTGATTTGATCGGAGCAATCTCTTTTCTCCCAAAAAGATCCAGAAGCACCAAATGATTCTTCCTTTGAAGTAAGGTTTTATTATCATGCTGACCATGAATGTCAATCAAAAGCTCTGCCGCTTCTTTCAACTTTCCTGTATTCACTGTCTCTCCATTAATGCGGCTTATGCTTCTGCTTCCTGTAAACTTTCTTGTTAAAGTAACCATACCGTCATCCGGAATAATATCCATCTCTTCCAGTTTTTGTCTGATCTGTCCGTCGTCAACCGAAAAAGTCAGCTCTACCAGACCATTTTCCGCCCCGTTTCTCAAAAGATCAGAACTATACTTTCCTCCAAGAGCCAGTCCGACAGAGCCGAGCAAGATAGACTTTCCCGCCCCGGTTTCTCCTGTCAATATATTCAATCCTTGTCCGAAATCTACTTCTGTCTCATCGATCAAAGCAATATTTTTCACATGTAGATTTTGTAGCATACCATTCACCTATACTTCTCTTGAAACGATCTTTCTTATCTTATCCATTACGGCCGCTGTATCTTCTACAGTTCTGATTGCACACATGATCGTATCGTCTCCTGCAATACAGCCTACGACCTCATGCCATTTCATTGCGTCTACAGCGGCAGCCACAGCCATTGCCATACCGGAAACAGTCTTGATCACTAGAATATTCTGCGCCATATCCATCGCCACATACCCATCTTTTAAGACACGTATATATTTTTCACTCATTCCGGGTTCTTCGATCCTGTGAAGAATATATTTCTGATGTCCGCTTCCTGTAGATACTTTTGACAACTTCAGATCACGTATATCTCTCGACACAGTAGCCTGCGTCACTTTAAACCCCGCATTATTCAGATATTCTGCCAGTTCTTCCTGTGTTTCAATATCATACTGACTGATAAGTTCAATAATTTTTGCATGACGGCTGACTTTCATATGTTCAATTTCCTTTCATTTTTTTACGCATTGTTTTCATAAAGCTTTCTTTGCTTAATTTGATCAGTTTTGCCGTATGAGACGACCGCTTAATACAAACTCTTTCTCCCGTGACAAGAGTTGTCTGTTCTGCACCGTCAAAGCAAAGAGAAACCTGTTCCTGCCTTCCATAACGTCCTTCGCACACTTCTACCTCAATCAAATCATCGGCTGACAGAACAATACTGCTTGTATTAAGCGCGTGTGAACAAATCGGAGTGATCACGATCATCTGTGCTGTCGGTTCAACGATCGGGCCTCCCGCCGACAGATTATAACCTGTACTTCCGGTTGGAGTCGATATGATCACTCCATCTGCGTGATAAGTATTCAGAAGCGCCCCGTTGACATAAATATGAAAACTTACGATACGAACCTTTCCTTCTCTTGCAATGACAATATCGTTCATCGCCATATCTTTCCGAGAATTACGAAAGCTTCCTTCCAGCATCATCCGTTCTTCAATAACCGGAGTCTCTGAAAACAAATGATCCAATGCACTTTCAAAATCTTCCAGATCCACATCTGTAAGATATCCGAGCGTTCCAAGATTGATCCCAAGCAGCGGAAGGCTTCGCTCTCCAAGATCTCTGACCGCACGGATTAAAGTTCCGTCACCACCTAGTACCAATCCGCATTCTGCTTCCTTAGGAACAGTTCCCGGAATAATATGGCCCTCACTGTCTTTTTCCGACAAAAAACATTTTTTACCGGAAGATTGAATATATTGTTCAATCTGACTCGTGATCGCATAATCTTTATCTTTTAATTTATTTGTAATAATATAAAAGCAATCCATTTTAGTCCTCTTGTTTTTACAAAATACTGCATCGCATACATTACTTAAGCGTGCTGCTTTGCCAGCGTCTCAAATGCTCTGTCTGAAACAATAACAGGATCAAGTCCGCCGAGATTTTCACCGGCCTCATTTTCACTCTTTTTTAAATGAATCAAATACTCTATATTTCCTTCCGGTCCTTTGATCGGAGAAAAATCAAGAGCACACAGATCGAAACCGATCGACATAGCATAATCCATAATTTTCTGAATCACTTCCCGGTGTGTGCTCTTTTCTCTTACGACACCTTTTTTTCCTACTTTTTCCCGTCCTGCCTCAAACTGCGGTTTAATAAGAGCTACGATCTCACCGTCTTTTGCCAAATAATTACGAATCGGCTCCAATACTTTCGTAAGCGAAATAAATGAGACATCAATAGAAGAAAAATCAATTTCTTCTCCCAAATCTTCAGGTGTCACATATCGAATATTCGTCTTTTCCATGCAGATAACTCTCGGGTCGTTTCTCAGTTTCCAATCAAGCTGTCCTCGTCCCACATCGATCGCAAACACCTTTTTTGCACCGTTTTGAAGCATGCAATCTGTAAAACCGCCCGTTGAAGAACCGACATCCGTACAGACTTTATCTTTTACGCTGACATCAAAATTTGCGATCGCTTTTTCTAATTTCAAGCCGCCTCTGCTTACATACGGAAGTGTATGCCCCCGAACTTCGATACTGACTTCTTCCGGGAACGTGCTTCCCGCTTTATCTTCTCTTTGTCCCTCCACAAAAACATTTCCGGACATAATGATCGCTTTTGCCTTTTCCCTTGACTCCGCCAGATTTCTTTTTACAAGTAATACATCCAAGCGTTCTTTCATATTTTTTTCCTTTCAGTTACACATATTCATCAATTATCTGCTTTACGATCGTATCTTTATCAAGACCTACTTCCCTGCGGAGCAGATCTACATTTCCATGTTCTACATAGTCATCGGCTATCCCGAAATTTTTCACGCGTACATTAATACCTGCTCCTGAAATATAATCAAGAACCTGTTCCCCGAATCCGCCTGTCAGCATGTTTTCTTCAATCGTTACATACAGATCGTGATTCTCCGCTAATCTTTCCAGCAATTCTGTATCAAGAGGTTTTACAAACCTTGCATTTACAAGAGAACAGCAATATCCTTTTTCTTTCAGGCCTTTTCTCACCTGATCTGCAAGTTCTGCCATATGACCTACAAATATGATCACAATCTTTTCTTCTTCATACAGCAGTTCACTTTTCCCGTAACAGATCGGACTGCGGAATTGTTTCATTCCTTCATATGCCTCGCCTCTTGGATACCGCACTGCGATCGGATATGGAAAATCTGCCGCAAACCGTATCATATCTGCCATTTCCCATCTGTTTTTCGGAGAAATGATCGTCATATTCGGGATCATTGATAAAAATGACAAATCAAACACCCCCTGATGTGTTTCACCGTCACTTCCGACAAGTCCTGCCCTGTCTACCGCGATCACAACCGGAAGATTTTGCAGACAGACATCATGAAGCGTCTGGTCATACGCTCTTTGCAAAAACGAAGAATATACTGCAAATATCGGTTTCATTCCCCCCGCCGCAAGACCTGCCGCAAATGTCATCGCATGTTCTTCCGCGATCCCCACATCAAAAAAACGATTTGGGAAATGCTTTGCAAACGGAGTAAGACCTGTTCCGTCCGCCATCGCAGCCGTAATCGCAACGATACGCTCGTCTTTTTTTGCAATATCAAGCAGCACTTTAGAAAATACTTCCGTATAAGTATCCGCCCCTTTTGATTCTTTCGCATCTCCGGTCTCAAGATGGAACGGACCTGTCCCATGAAATTTTGCCGGATTTTCCTCTGCCGGAAGATACCCTTTTCCTTTTTTCGTAAGTACATGTACTAAAACGGCATGATCCACCCTTTTTGCCTCATTGAACACACGCACCATCTCTTTAACATCATGTCCGTCCACAGGTCCTAAATATGTAATATCCATATCTTCAAAAAACATTCCCGGAACAAATAACTGTTTAATCCCACTTTTTGTCTTTTTCAGCCTGCTGACGATCCGATCGCCTGTCCCCGGTATTTTTTTTAAAGTATCTTCAACACCCTTTTTCAGATCAGTATACGCCTGTGCTGTCCGCAGGCATCCCAAATATTTCGATACTCCGCCGACATTTTCAGAAATTGACATATTATTATCATTCAGCACGATAATAAAATTACTTTTCAAACGGGAAGCATTATTCAATGCCTCAAATGCCATTCCCCCGGTCATTGCTCCGTCTCCGATCACTGAAACGACATTGTATTTTTCCCCTTTCAGTTCTCTTGCCGCAACATACCCCAGACCTGCCGAAATAGATGTAGAACTATGCCCTGTATCAAAAGCATCACATTCACTTTCTTTTCGTTTCGGAAATCCACTCATGCCGCCATATTTACGCAGATCGTCAAAACCATCTTTTCTTCCTGTAAGAAGTTATGCGTATAAGATTGATGACCTACATCCCAGATCAATTTATCCTGCGGAAAATCCAGTGTAAGATGAAGCGCCATCGTCAATTCTACAACACCCAGATTTGAAGCCAGATGTCCTCCTGTACAACTGATCTTATCAAGAAGAAATCCCCGGATCTCTTCTGCAAGTTCTTTTAGCTGTGTATGATCAAGTTTTTTTATATCGTTCTCTTTCTGGATCATTTCAATTATCATGATTGATCCTCCTAGTTCTATTTTTCTCTGTATACAAGTCTTCGGAGCAGTTCCTCCATAAATCCGCACTCTTTTCCGATAGAACGAAGTTCTTCTACCGCCTCTTCCGTCAGACGAGCAGCCTCTTCTTTTGCCTTTTCAAGCCCCTTCCAAGTAACGTAAGTCGTTTTTTCGTTTTTTTCATCGCTGTGCACCGGCTTTCCGAGTATTTCTGTCGTACTCGTCACATCAAGAATATCGTCTTGTATTTGGAATGCCAGTCCTATTTTCCCGGCGATTTCTTCCATTTTTCCGATTTCCTCTTCTTTTGCCCCTGCAAGAACAGCTCCGATCATTACAGACGCCTCAATAAGCGCTCCTGTTTTCAATCTATAAATAAACGCAAGAAGTTCTCCTGATATTTTGCATCCTGCAGATCTTACATCGACCACCTGACCTCCGATCATTCCGTAAATTCCGGCTTTGCCTGCAAGAATTTTCAGAGCTCTTCCGATCAGGATGCTGTTTTGAGGATCTGTTTCAAAGGCGCTGCATGCAGTCTCAAATGCGTAATTCAAAAGTGCGTCCCCTGTCAAAATTCCCATATCTTCTCCGTATACGACATGAGTCGTCTTCCGTCCTCTTCGATAATCATCATTATCCATGGCCGGAAGGTCATCATGAACAAGAGAATATGTATGGATCATCTCGATAGCGGCCATAAACGGCTCGATGACCCCGCCTTTTCCGCCAAACAAGTCAAACGTCTCTTTCATGAGCATCGGACGAAGGCGTTTTCCACCTGCCATCAGACTATATTCCATCGCTTCTTCTATGATCTGCTGATGTCCTGTCTGATCAGGCAGGTATTTTCGTAAAATCTCTTCTATTTTTTCTGTTCGTTTTCTACAGTCTTCTTTAAAATTCATCTGTCTCTCCATTTTCATCAAGAACGAGAACCTTTTTTTCTACCTCGTCTATGGATAAGTTACATTTTTTAAGAAGTTCCATTCCGTTATTATATAGATCAAATGTTTGTTCTAACGTGATTTCTTCATTTTCCATCTTTCCGATCAGTTCTTCCAAATCTTTGAACATCTCCTCAAGATTTTCTTTCTTTTTCTCTGACACTTTAACCTCCGCCGATCCGTTTTTATCCGTGAATCATTGTTTCCGTATTATGAACCTCCGCTTCGATCTTTCCGTCGCTTACAAAGATTTCCAATTTTTCTCCCCGTTTCACCTGAGCTGTCGATCGTATATTTTTTCCTTCTTCGGATCTTATATACGAGTATCCGCTGCTCAGTTTTAAAAGAGGAGACACTCTTTTCATTCGTTCGGCATTCAAGGCCAGACGATGTTTTTCCTGCGTCAGTCTTCGTTCCATAATATCGCGAATCCTGTTTTCCATCTCTGCCGTAAATTGCCTGTGCTCATATAATTTGTGCCGTGGATGAAGCAGTTTCAGCCTCATTGAGAAACGCTCCGCTTTCGTCCTGAAAAGACCGATCTGTGACAAGGCAGCCCGAACAATTCTGTCTTCATACGCAGACATCGTTTTTTTACATTCGCGGATCTCGTACACTGCCAATTCGGCGGCTGCTGAGGGAGTCGGAGCTCGTAAATCCGCAACAAAATCTGCGATTGTAACATCTGTTTCATGACCTACCGCAGATATGACCGGAACGGAACATTCAAAAATTGCACGTGCAACCTCTTCTTCGTTAAACGCCCACAACTCCTCAATACTTCCGCCGCCTCTGCCAACGATCATGACATCCACACCTTGTTGTTCTAGCATCCGTATTCCTCTTATAATGCTCTTCACCGCTCCTTCACCCTGAACAAGGGCCGGATAAAGAATGAGCTGAACATATGGATTTCTACGTTTTGCAACATTGATTATATCTCTTACCGCCGCTCCGTTTTGCGCCGTCACAATCCCAACTGTTTTTACATAGGCAGGAATTCGCTGCTTATATTCGTCTGAAAACATCCCCATTTCACAAAGTTCCCGCTTAAGCGCCTCGAACTTTTCATAGAGTTCTCCTGCTCCGTCCAGCTTGATTTCTCTTGCATAAAGCTGATATTTGCCATCTCTTTCATATACGCTTACTGAACCGAATGCGATGACCCGCTGGCCGTTTTTCAATGTAAAAGAAAGCCCCGCCCTTGAGCCTGCAAACATAACACAGGCAATCGTGCCGGACTCATCTTTCAAAGAAAAATAAATATGTCCTGATGGGTGATATTTACAGTTGGAAATTTCTCCCTTTACATAGATACGGTTCAGCATGAAATCCTGTGTAAACATATTTTTTATATAAGAATTAACCTGCTTCACTGTATAAATGCCGTTCATTTTATAACTCCTGTTTTGCAAATTTAGCAAGCACACCATTTACAAACGACGAGCTATTATCTCCTCCGAAACGTTTCGCAAGCTCAACAGCCTCGTTGATCGCAACTTTTGCCGGAACGTCCTCATCCCATTTTATCTCGTAAAGCGCCAACCGTAAAATTGACAGATCGACTTTGTTCATTCTTGTCGTTTTCCAGCCTGTCGCGTTCTCATTTAAAAGTCCGTCGATTTCTTCTATGTGTGATAAAATCGCTTCATATTTATTTTGTATATACTGTTTGTCTTTTTCTTTTGCATCTTCAAGCGTCTCAAAATAGTAGTTCAAATTCTCCGGCATATCAACAGAATCATTAAACTCGATCTGAAAAAGCATTTTAAATATATGTTCCCGAAGTTCCGTTCTTACCATAGTAATTCCTCTCTATTGTCATAATCATCTTCTGTCGGCGCACACGGCCTTTTGCCATCTTCCTGTCCTGCTCGTACCCGCTTGTATCTTATTGCCGCGCAATATTGAAAAAGGATGTCTTGCGACATCCCTTAGTATCAATGTCAGGGGCGGATCGCCTTGTCACATATTGCAATACGAAAGCAGATCAGTTCTGTTTCTCCATCTCTACTCCGGCAACCTTAATATTGACATCCGCAACCTCAAGCCCCGTCATATTCTCAACCGCATTTTTCACCTTTTCCTGAACTTTTTTCGTAACTTCCATAATACTGTAATCATATTTCAGGTTTAATGCCAGAGATACTGTAACGACACCCTCTAATACATCTACCTTTACGCCTTTTGACAGGTTCTTGATTCCAAGCTTTCCAATCACTTCATTCGTAATATTTCCGGCCATGGAAGCAACGCCATCCACTTCCGTAGCAGCCAGAGCCGCAATGATCGCTACAACTTCATCCGCGATCTTAACTTCGCCGAGACTCGCATCATTTTGTATTGTATAAGCATTTCTTTCGTCCTTAGCCATATTCAAAACCTCCCGTTTTGTATCATCTCTTTTCTTATTATAACAAATCTCCATCCGTTTGCAAAGAAAAAGTTCACCGCCAAGAGAACTCTGTATTTGAATCCGATTTTTAAGATCTTCCAAACTCCGAAAGAACAAGTCCGTCATTTCTTTCCAACGTCATTCTAATGCTCCACTCATGGATGAACAAAAGTAACGGCCGGTCTTTCAAATCTTTTATTTTCTTCATATCCGACGTTCCGCTTATACGGTCAAGATCCGTATCCGCACTCTCGATCCATCGGATATATTCGTACGGAAGGTTTTCGAGGAGGATCTCTACATTATATTCATTTTTCAAACGGTATTTCAATACATCAAACTGCAAAACGCCGACAACGCCGACAATGATTTCTTCCATTCCTGTGTTATATTCCTGAAAGATCTGAATTGCTCCTTCCTGTGCAATTTGATTGATTCCTTTTACAATGGTTATCCGACTGGTTATATTATTACCTGGAAAAATCCAGATGTACATACAAAGGACGGTGCGGTGGCAAACGGCAGGCACGTTCTGATTGACGGGCAGCAGAGAATTACGGCACTTATGGCGGCAGTGTCCGGAATGGAAGTACTGGATGTGGATTTCAATAAAGACAGAATTAAAATAGCATTCAATCCGTTGGCAACGGAGGCGGACAAGCGGTTTGCGGTTCAGGATGCTTCGCATTTACGGGATAAGAAGTGGATTCCGGATATTTCAGAATTATTTAAAGCGGATTTTAAACAGCGGGCATTTGAAAATGAGTATGCGAAAAATAATGAATCGGTTGATTTGGATGAGCTGTCGGAGACGATTCTAAAATTAAAGGGAATTGCAAATCGCCAGATTGGTGTGATTGAACTGGACCACACATTGGATATAGAAGTTACAGAGATATTTATCCGTATCAATTCCAAGGGGACACCGCTCGGACAGGCGGATTTTGTCATGTCCAAGATGGCGGCGGACCTTGTACATGGCGGCAATACCTTGCGTAAGGTGGTGGATTATTTCTGCCATCTGGCGGTAAAACCGGATTTTTATCCGCAGATGATAAAGGATGTGGAGTTTAAAGAAACGGAGTATGCGGCTAAGATTAAATGGATTGCCGGGTATGGAGAAGAGATTTCCGGAATACAATGATATGCTCCGGGTTGCATTTATGTATCGGTTTGACCGGGCAAAGATTTCCGATTTGGTCAGCCTGCTTTCCGGCAGGGATTTTGAAACCCGTGAATTTAAAGAGGAAATAGTGGAAGATTCCTATCAGAAACTCCGGGAAGGGATTCTGGCATTTATCAATGAATATCATTTTGAACAGTTTGTGCTGGCGATAAAAGGGGCAGGA
>ERZ1106915.1916-NODE-1916-length-14415-cov-2.987953_pt1 | contig 14415 bp, 14 predicted proteins | sample MGYA00403653_ERZ1106915 | MGnify/ENA primary metagenome ERZ1106915 (study PRJEB35170, sample SAMEA104062404) | human gut metagenome | biome: human gut; feature: human-associated habitat; material: faeces | place: Denmark | collected 2012-06-06 ... | reverse complement strand
TCGACTACCGCACCCCGGTAGACCACAAAGGGGTGTACGCGCAGGCGGTGCAACTAGTCAGGCTGCAATTACTCAGGAAATTACTGAGATTGTAAGTGGTGCAAATGCACAGGAATAGTGCAAATATTAATGCGGTTTAAATCGCTTTTATACGGAGGAAATTATGCAGAATACCGGAAAAATAGTACAGATAATCGGTGCTGTCGTTGACATTCAGTTCTCTAAGGATTGTCTTCCGAATTTGCTTAACGCTATAGAAGTTAATAATCAGGGAAAAAAACTGGTACTTGAAGTAGCGCAGCACATAGGCGACGATATTGTAAGATGTATCGCTATGAGCAGTACTGACGGACTGGTCAGAGGTATGGAGGCAATTGATACCGGTTCGCCGATTAAAGTACCGGTCGGTAAGGAAACTTTGGGCAGAATTTTTAATCTGCTTGGAGAACCTGTTGACGAAGGGGCTCCTGTTGAAACAAAAGAAAAATGGAGCATTCACAGAGAAGCTCCGAGTTATGAAGAACAAACAGCTTCAAGTGAAGTACTTGAAACAGGGATTAAGGTTATAGATCTTATCGCCCCTTACCTTAAAGGCGGTAAAATCGGTCTTTTCGGAGGCGCCGGAGTAGGTAAAACAGTACTTATTCAGGAACTTATTCATAATATTGCAACTGAGAGAGGCGGATATTCAATATTCACCGGCGTAGGAGAGCGTTCAAGAGAGGGTAATGACCTTTGGACAGAGATGAAGGAATCGGGAGTACTCGATAAGACAGCCCTAGTGTTCGGTCAGATGAATGAACCACCTGGAGCACGTATGAGAGTTGCCGAGACAGGACTTACAATGGCTGAGTACTTCAGAGATGTTAAGCATCAGGATGTGCTTCTGTTCATTGATAACATTTTCCGTTTCGTACAGGCCGGTTCAGAAGTTTCGGCACTTCTCGGACGTATGCCTTCAGCCGTAGGTTATCAGCCTACATTGGCTAATGATGTAGGTGAACTTCAGGAAAGAATTGCATCTACAAAGGATGGTTCCGTTACATCAGTACAGGCTGTATATGTGCCTGCCGATGACCTTACGGACCCTGCACCTGCAACTACATTCGCCCATCTGGATGCAACAACCGTTCTTTCGAGAAAGATTGTTGAGCAGGGTATCTATCCTGCAGTTGACCCACTGGAGTCATCATCAAGAATCCTTGAGGCTGATGTTGTCGGTGAGGAGCACTATAATGTCGCAAGACGTGTTCAGGCTATTCTTCAGAAGTACAAGGAATTACAGGATATCATTGCAATCCTTGGTATGGAAGATCTGTCTGATGAGGATAAGACAACTGTATACAGAGCAAGAAAGATACAGAGATTCCTTTCACAGCCATTCTTCGTAGCCGAGAACTTCACGGGAACACCGGGAAGATTCGTACCTGTCAAAGAAACAGTAGCAGGATTTAAGGCTATCCTTGATGGTGAGATGGATGATTATCCGGAGGGTGCATTCTTTAACGTTGGTAATATAGAAGACGTTAAGAAAAAAGCAGCAGAAATGGCTAAGAATTAAGCGGGGTGTATGAGTATGAGTACATTTTCCTTAAAAATCGTAGCATGTAATAAAGTATTCTATGACGGTGAATGCGAGGTTCTCATATTCCCGGCATACGATGGTGAGATGGCTGTCATGGCTCATCATGAGCAGATGACATCAACAGTTGAAATCGGAGAGATACGTTTTAAACTTCCTGACGGAACATGGCAGGAGGCGGTTGACGGACTTATAACTGTAGATCATAACAGGGTCAACATTATCGTGTATTCGGCAGAGAAGCCTGAGGAGATTGATAAGTTCCGTGCGGAGGCAGCTCTTGAGAGAGCTAAGGAGCAGATGCAGGCAAAGCAGAGTATCATGGAATATCATATATCACAGGCATCACTTTCAAGAGCTATGGCCCGACTTAAGGGTGCCAGGGGCAACTGATCAGGTTATTAGAATCTTATCAGGACAGCGCAGACGGAAGCACTACAGACCGCCTGTGCTGTTTTTTGCTTTATAGGAAAGTTCTCATTACATGGAACAGGTGATTATTGAAAGGGGATGACCGGATGAACAAAGATCCTGATAATAACGGGAAGAGGCCTGAGCTTACAAACAGAAAAACACTTCTTGTATATGCAGCCCTGATTGTCCTGCTCGTTTTTGCGATAGTAATGAACCGTGAGTTTTTTGTCAAAATGACACATGAACTTAGGGAAATGAGCATCGCAGGAATTATTATGGTATGTGTATGCGGAATACTGTACAGGGTAATTGACGGCGTGGTGTTATGTCAGATGGGACATAGGTATTCGGCAGAATTTACTCTCCCAAAGCTGTTATTACGGCCCTGTGTGGCTCGTTCTTCAGGGTAAGTACTCTTGGAAGCGGAATGGCTGTATCAAAGATATACTACATGAAGCGTGACGGAATTGAGATTGGTAATGGAATGGGAATCTGTTTTTTACAGACGATATTCTTTAAACTTTCAATCCTTGTTATGGGAGTTGTGGCAATTGTGTGCAGTACAGTTTCAAGAGCGGCATTTGCAAATTCAAAAATTTTTGTTATTATAGATATTGCAGCTAACGTCCTGCTTGTCGCAGCGATGGTTACAATTGCAGTCAATAAGCGGCTGACAGAATTCCTTTTCAGACTGGGGAAGAAGATATGCGCAAGGTTCCCTAAGGCAATGGCATTTCTTGAAAGGGCCGGCTATGAGGTTGACCTGCTTCAGAATGAGTCAGCTGTTACAATGAAAGATAAGAAACTGTGCATTATCCTGCTTGCGGAATCTGTACTTATGCAGGCTCTATGGTATATTACTCCGTGTATTGCGGTTATTGGGGATGGAGTAGCATTGACGGATGTATTTGCTATGATAGCAATTGCCAACATGCTTGCGGGAGTTATTCCGATGCCGTCGGGCTTTGGCTCGGTTGATGTATTCTTTGTATTAATGTATGTTCAGGCAGGTACGTCTGTTACGGCTGCACTTGCAATGGTTGTGTACCGGTTTGCGACAACGTTTGTGCCATTCTTTGCAGGAGCACCTGCAGTATTTGCATATATCAGAAGAGAACGGCATTAAGCAGCTTCAAAAGGGAGAATTACAAGGGAGGAAATGTATGCCGACATTCACTAAAAAAGCAATAGAAATTGCGCTTTTTAAATTGCTGAATGAAAAGCCGCTTTCTAAAATAACAGTAAAGGATATAGTGGAGGAGTGCGGTATTAACCGTAATTCGTTTTATTATCATTTTCAGGATATTCCGGCTTTGATAGAAGAGAGCATTATTGAGGAAACAAACAGTATTCTTGAAGATATAAGTGGAATCACCACAATGAGGGAAAGCGTCGAGAAGATAATCCGGAGACTGTATCAGAATAAGACAGCGCTTTATCATATATGGGGATCGTCTAATCACGAACAGCTTGAGATTCATCTTATGAGAATATGTGATAATTTTGCACAAAAATATGTAAATGGCTCTGAAACATATAAAAATGAGAGTGAAGAGCACAAACAGATTATGCAGGACCTGCTGCAGTGTGAGTGCTTCGGACAGCTTGTCAAATGGTTCAACAGCGGTATGACTATCGATCTTATGGAACATGTTGATAAGGTGGTACAGATGGCAGATAAAGGGCTATTTAGATTTGATAAATAAGTTTGTATGTGGTAAAATAATCCCAGCATGCGCAGATGCGTTATGCCGGGATTTTTCTAAATAATATTAGTTGGAGATAAATATGTCGAATAAAAAAAACAGCAGAAAGAACAGTACAAAGAGCAGCACAATGAGATTAAGACCTGTATGGGTGGTGGTTCTCTGCATACTTGCAGTGCTTCTTGTTATACTGCTTTTCAGAGCGTGTTCAAAGACTGATGATGATACATCATCTAATGCAAGCATAAGCGTAATCGATATGAATGCTGGTGTGCAGACTATAGAAGAGACGAGGGCAGTAGAACAGACATCTGTTAAGATTGATATTCCAAGCTGCAAGGTGGTTGTCGGGGAAAAGATATATGTTACGGCGACGGTAACACCTGCTAATACAGACAGATCACTTCAGTGGAAAAGCAGCGATGACAAGGTGTTCAGGGTAAGCCAGGATGGTATTGTGGAGATTACGGGAACAGGTACGGCAGCTCTTACCGCCACAGTTGGCAATGTGTCTGATGCAATAGTTATTGAAGGCATAGAGAAGAATGATTCAAAGTCACAGATGAACCTGCCATCATATAACGAAGTAAGTTCATCGGATAATACAGATGCAGACAGCAATGCAGACAATGACGGACAGCCACAGCAAGAGACGCAGGCAGCGGCTGCCCGGCCTAAGACGACGCAGGCGGCAATGCCTTCAGTGAAGGTTGTGAGCAGAGGCTTAAGGAGTTATCAGCTTGCTGATGTACTTGGAGGATTAGGATTCCATTCCACAGGAGATAATGTATTTGTATATGGTGAGGGAGATGACTATTCAGGTGAGATTATAGTGCAGCCTGATGTATCAATCATATATATCAAGAAGAATTCGGCAGATTATGAGTCGGCAGTACAGTCAGTGCTGCAGAATCTTCTCCCTGATGAATATACACAGGCATGGAGCAATTACACATCTGCGGCGACAGACAGAACCTTTACACTTGAAGGCAGAACGGTACGAATAGTAACGGCAGGCAATGGCGGTCACTCCCAAATAGTTGTATACAATTAATGAGTGATTTGTTATAATATTGTCATATTTGACGGAGCAGCTGCATTTATTATAAGGTGCGCCATATGCACCGGATTGGATGAGTCAATTATGTTGAATGAAAGTAAGGTCAGGATGATGACCAAGATGGCTATATACGAGAAGAATGAGGGACGCAGGGAATTAAAGACTGCCAGGTATTTTAAGACTGATTATGTTTCGCTTGGAGTCCTTAATACGATTATTGCAGCAACGGCAGCATATGTTCTCATTATACTTATGATAGCATTATCTAACATGCAATGGCTGACAAACAATGTCAATAATATTGATTATGCGTCTGTTGGAAGCAGATTTGCTGCATATTATATTGTCTATCTGTTGTTTTTCTCAGTGGTGAGCGCCTTTGTATATGCGCGCAGATATGACAGGTCGCGCAGGGACATAAAGAAGTTTTTTGCAAGACTGAATAAGCTTGAACATTTTTATGATAAGAACAGAAAGAATAATACAGAGCGCTGATACGCCCGGTAGAAGATTGAAGATTCGGAGGATTCAATGGCTGTTTTACTTGAATTAAAAGAGAAGATTAAGAGGATTTATGGAAGATATAATATGTATATAGTGCCGGCTGCCAAGTTTCTGATTACGCTTGTTGCCATGCTGATGCTTGACAGTTCGATAGGCTATGTATCTGTACTCAAGAGTCCGCTCATAGCAATACTTATAGCAATAATATGTGCATTCATGCCGGCAGGCTTTATGGTGGTATGCCTTTCTATGGTTCTTGTCGTGCATCTGTATTCAATATCCGCTGAATTTGCACTTGTTACGCTGTGTCTGATACTTATTATGTATCTTTTGTATTTCAGGCTTGCATCAAAGACAGGATATCTCATTGTCATAACAGCCATGCTGTGCTGCATTAAGCTTCCGTATCTTGCGCCTATAGCTCTCGGGCTTACGATAGGACTTCCGGCAGCTGTTCCTGTAGGATTCGGAACAATTATATATTACATAGTTAAGACCGCAAGTGACTATGAAGCAGCCATAACAGGACAGTCAGCATCGAATACGGTTCAGAAGTTTACATTTATTGTAGATGGATTCCTCAATAACAAAGATATGATTCTTCTTCTCTTTGTGATGGTAATAACTGTAATTGTTGTAAGCATCATCCGCAGAATGGCGATAGACAATGCATGGAATGTTGCAATTGTTGCGGGAGCGCTTCTTGAATTCGTATTTGTGATAATCGGCAAGCTTGCACTTTCGGCAAGTCTTAATATTATAGTGGCGATAATCGGAATACTGCTTTCGGTAGTGATAGCTTACATATGTGAGGTTGTATTTTTTAATCTTGATTATAAGAGGACTGAATTTGTCCAGTATGAAGATGACGAATATTATTATTATGTCAAGGCAGTACCTAAGGTGAACCTCGTAAATGAAGACCTCAGAGTTAAGAGAATTAATGCGCAGAAAGCTCACAATACAGATGATATTAACAGCAGAAGGTCATCAAGACAGACAACCAGACCGTCTAAGAGAGATTTTGAAGACGACGATGACAGTACACAGATCTAATGAACAATAAGCAGGCTGACAGTCAGTCTGGGCATTTGATATGGAGGACACAGTGACAGCAATTAATTCTTTATTACAACAGTATTCGCTGTATATACCTCAGATTACATGGACTGATGTAATCGAGATAATTATAATTGCATATGTATTATATAATGTCCTCATATGGATTAAGGATACGAGAGCATGGGCACTTCTTAAGGGTATTATAATTGTAGTGGCGCTTGTGATGATTGCCGTGCTTCTTAATCTGAGAACCATCCTGTGGATTGCCGGCAAGGCAATAAGCGTAGGTATTATCGCAATTGTAATTATATTCCAGCCCGAATTGCGACGTGCGCTTGAACAGCTTGGACGTAAGAGAGTCTTTACGGGATTGTTTGGATTTGACTTTGGCAGGCCGCAGCAGGACAGGTTTTCCAGCAGAACAGTGGAAGAGATTATAAATGCCACTTATGAGCTTGCCAAGGATAAGACAGGTGCACTGATAGTAATAGAGCAGGATATGCTGCTAAGTGAGTATGAACAGTCCGGAATAGAACTTGATGCAGTTGTCTCAAGCCAGCTGCTCATTAATATATTTGAGCATAACACTCCGCTTCATGACGGAGCTGTTATTGTAAGAGGTGACAGGATTGTGTCTGCAACATGTTACCTTACACTTTCGGACAGTAATGCCATAAGCAAGGAGCTTGGCACAAGACACCGTGCAGCAGTAGGAGGCAGTGAGAATTTTGACTGCTTTATAATAGTTGTATCTGAAGAGACGGGCTATGTGTCAGTTGCAGTCGGCGGTGAACTTATCCGTAATATAGAAGGTGAGGAACTCAGGAGTAAGCTTGAATATATAAGACATAAGACGATGGATGTTAAGTCTTTCAGATTATGGAAAGGAAGGTTGAAGAGTGAAGGAAAAATTGTTGAATAACCTTAGCCTTAAGATTCTTTCCGCAGTCTGTGCAATTATTATATGGATTATAATAGTCAATGTATATGATCCGTCAACAAGCGTTACCGTCAGCGGTGTTGAGGTGCAGCTTGTTAATACGGAATCTCTTACCGAGAAGGAATACGCATATGATGTTGTTGACGGAAGTAAGATTTCGGTATATATAAGCGGACCGAGAAGTATCGTAACAGATATCAAGGCCAAGGATATTGTGGCAACAGCTGACCTCAGTAACGTTACGGTATTTTCAGATTATGTGGATATTGATGTTAAGGTTGTAAAAGACGGGGTATCAGCATCAAGTATAGAGATAGCACCCAAGACAACAGCTATAAGGCTTAAGATTGAGAACAGGGTAACGAAGACATTCAATATTGATACAGAGCTTGTAGGAACACCGGCAGACGGGTATGTTATAGGCGGTCAGCAGATAAGCCCGTCATCAGTTAAGGTTACCGGAACATCATCAGTAGTTGACAGTATATCATCAGTTAAGGTTTCATATGATGTAAGCGGTGCAACTATGAATATAAGTGATGCTGCCCCAATTAAGATATATGATTCGCAGGGAACTGAGATTGTCGATGACCGTATTGAACTGTCGAAGACAGCAGTCGATATTAAGGTTAATGTGCTTATGACAAAGACTGTGCCGGTTACTTATAAGACTAAGGGGACGCCGGCAGATGGTTACGGGGTTTCGGGTATTGACCAGGCCGTTACGGAGGCAGTGATTGCCGGAACAGAGGATGCATTGAGGGATGTCAATTCAATAGATGTGCCTGACAGTGCAATAGACGTGAGCGGTCTGAATGCGGATAAGATATTCCACGTAAGACTTTCATCATATCTTCCGGGGAATATTACAGTAATGTCTGAAGGAGTTGTTAATGTTACTGTCAGAATATATCCGGTATCCGAGAGAGAGATATCGGTTCCGGTGACAGGAATAGTATTGAGCAACCTGCCACAGGGATACAATATATCATTTGGTGATGTCACGGCAGTGAATATCACTGTAAAAGGAGAGCAGTCGGTTCTGACGGCTCTTACCGTGACGGGAATAATACCTACTATTGATCTGTCAGGTATTAAGGAAGGTGACAATACACTCCGGTTAAAGGTCACACTTCCTGCAAATTGCACATTGAAACAGAATTATACTGTCAATGTGACTGCGGAGAGCGTAAACGGCTGATAACGGCCGGTTATATATGCTAATATATTTCTAATATATTCATCAAAATGTTAGTATCCGTACCAAAAAGACATACATTTACAAAGCATATTACGGATACGGAATGGAGGCAGATATGGGGTATATGGAGACTTACAGGGAATGGTGTGATAATCAGTATTTCAGCGATGAAGCAAGAGCTGAGCTTGCATCAATAGCAGGTAATGAGGCTGAGATAGAAGACAGATTCTATAAGAATCTTGAGTTCGGTACAGGCGGATTAAGAGGTGTAATCGGCATTGGAACTAACCGCATGAACATCTATACAGTACGTAAGGCGACACAGGGACTTGCTAATTTTATCATCAGGGAGAATGCGGCAGACAGAGGAGTTGCCATTGCATATGACTCAAGAAGAATGTCACCTGAGTTTGCTGATGAGGCTGCGTTGTGCCTTAACGCTAACGGAATTAAGGCATATATATTCCCTACATTAAGACCTACACCGGAACTTTCATTTGCAGTAAGAGACCTTCACTGCATCGCCGGTATTGTAGTAACAGCAAGTCATAATCCACCTGAATATAACGGCTATAAGGTATATTGGGAAGATGGTGCACAGATTACCGCACCTAAGGATACACAGATAATTACGGAAGTTAACAATGTTACAGACTTTAACAGTGTTAAGACAATGGATAAGGATGAAGCTAAGATTGCCGGACTCTACAATGTTATCGGTTACGACCTTGATGACCGTTATATTGCAGCTCTTAAGAAGATGAGCATCAATGGAGACCTTATTAAGAAAGTGGCTGATGATTTCACTATTGTGTATACACCGCTTCATGGCACAGGTAATATTCCTGCAAGACGTGTGCTTAAGGAACTCGGATTTAAGAATGTGTATGTAGTCCCTGAACAGGAAAAGCCGGATCCTGATTTTACAACACTTGAGTATCCTAATCCTGAGGATCCTAAGGCATTCACACTTGCGCTTAAGCTTGCTAAGGAAAAGAATGCAGATATCATTCTTGCTACGGACCCTGATGCAGACAGACTTGGAGTATATGCCAAGGATTCAAAGACAGGAGAGTATGTATCATTTACAGGTAATATGTCAGGAATGCTTATTGCTGAATATCTCCTTTCACAGAGAAGAGAGAATGGCACACTCCATAAGAATGGTGCCTTTGTTAAGACAATCGTGTCAACTAATATGGCAGATGCAATCGCTGCAGAATACAATGTAAAGCTTATCGAGGTTCTTACAGGTTTTAAGTTTATCGGTGAGCAGATTAAGCTTTTCGAGCAGAATGGTACATATGAGTATGAGTTTGGATTCGAGGAAAGCTATGGATGTCTTGTAGGAACACATGCAAGGGACAAGGATGCAATCGTTGCGGTGATGGCATTATGTGAAGCAGCAGCATATTATAAGACAAAGGGACTTACACTGTGGGATCAGATGATTAACATCTACGAGAAGTACGGCTACTACAAGGAAGGTCTTAAGTCTATAACACTTAAGGGAGTTGAGGGTGTCGCAAAGATTCAGGAGATGCTTAATAATCTTCGTGCCAACAAGCCTTCTAAGATTGGTTCATGGGATGTACTTGCAATCCGTGATTACAAGGAAGACACAATCCATAACCTTAAGACAGGTGAGGTAACCAAGACAGGACTTCCTAATTCTAATGTACTTTACTATGATTTATCAGATAACGCATGGTGCTGTGCAAGACCATCAGGAACGGAACCTAAGATTAAGTTCTACATGGGAGTTAAGGGAACAAGCCTTGAGGACGCACAGGCTAAGCTGGATGAGCTTACACAGGCTGTTATGGATCTTGTCCAGGGCTAATTGTGAACATTAATTTACAGTAAGAACACATGGAAAACACATTTCATTGATAGACTTCAATCTATAAATGAAATGTGTTTTTTGATGAAAGGAGATAATCGGTCATGTATGATGATAATCAAATGAATAATAATGTACCAAGGTTTGATTCGCAGACAGGCGAGCCATTATTTACAGGAGATGTTCAGAATGCACAAGATACGCAGTCTGATACATCAGATACCAATACAGATAGCGCACAGCAGCCATCATATACCTATTACGACGTCAATCCGGTACAGCAGCCACAAAAATCGGCAAGAGAATTGAAGCGTGAACAGAAGGCAATGAAGAAAGCTGCAAAGCACGAACAGAAAAAGCATAACGGCGGCGCAGGATATTTTGCCAAGCTTGTTATATCAGCGGTTATATTCGGCCTTATAGCCGGAGGTGTAATGTTCGGAGTCAACAAAGCGGGTGAGAAGCTCGACGGCAGCACAAGTTCGGCTTCTGATATCCAGATTCCGATGGTGTCTAATCAGGGCAACGGCACAGATGCATCTGTGAATGCAGGAACATCATCAGTTGTGCAGACTGAAGATTCAACAATATCGGCGCCTATGGATGTAAAGGGCATAGTTAAGACAAGTATGCCGTCAATTGTAGCAATCAATGGTGAAGTTACGGTATCATCAGGATATTCATATCCGTTCTCCGGCACACAGAAGTCTAAGACAAGCGGTACCGGAATTATAGTTGGCAAGAATGATACTGAACTTCTTATAGTAACGAATGCGCATGTTGTTGACGGAGTAAGCAATCTTACATGTACATTCACGGATAATGAGCAGGTAAGTGCTACGGTTAAGGGCAGTAAGAGTAATAAGGATATTGCTGTTGTAGCAGTTTCACTTTCATCACTTAAGGAATCAACAGCAAAGAGCATTGCTATCGCAGAGCTTGGAGATTCCGATTCCATAGAACTTGGTGATCAGGTAGTTGCAATAGGTAATGCACTTGGCGAAGGCCAGTCGGTAACAGTCGGCTATGTCAGCGCACTGAACCGTTCGATTGTTGTTGATAATACTGAATATACTAACCTTATAATGACAGATGCAGCAATTAACCCTGGTAACAGTGGAGGTGCATTGCTTAATGCATCCGGCAGGGTAATAGGTATTAACTCAGCAAAGTATTCTTCAGAGGAAGTAGAGGGGATGGGATATGCAATCCCTATTTCATCAATTAAAGATGTCCTTGATACACTGATGAATAAGCAGACAAGACAGAAGGTATCAGGTGATAAGGCTTCATTCTTAGGAATATCAGGTGTTGATGTGACATACTCGATATCTAAGGCTTACGGCTACCCACAGGGTATCCTCCTTCAGAATGTACAGCAGGATTCCCCGGCAGATAAGGCAGGACTTGTTAAGAACGATATCATAACAGGATTTGACGGAGATTCGATATCATCATTCTCAGACCTTAAGGAGAAGATGCAGTATTATGCTTCAGGTGAGAAGGTAACAATCGATTACTATCACATGGAGAATGGCGAGTACAAGCTTAAGAGTGCTGAGGTTACACTTGGACATAACAGTAACTGACAATGATATGAGGGGGCGCTTATGAAAGACGAAAAGATATATTCAATACCTGTTACAGAGGCATTTGAAAAGGATTGCGAATGTCCGGTGTGTGCAATGTATAACAGACTTGAGCAGGATGCTGTGGATTATGCAATGGGACCAAGCTATATGGAGGCAGACATACGTGAAGTTACAGACAGAACGGGATTCTGCCGGAAGCATATAAGGATGGTTGCAGCAAAGGGTAATACATTAGGAATGGCACTTGTGCTTAAGACACATTTTGATAAAGTTATAGATGATGTGAGCAGACTTCAGTCTGAAGGCACAACACCCAAAAAGTCATTATTCCGTAAGGCGGATACAGAAAAAGATGCGGTGCCGGAGTATATTGAAACACTTGAGAATTCATGCTTTGTATGTGACAGGGTGGATAAGACATTTGCAAGATATATAGATACAATATTCTATCTGTGGAAGAACAATTCTGAGTTCAGAGACATGTTTGGCAATACCAAGGGATTCTGTACATCGCATTATGCAGAATTGAGGAAGATGGCGCCACAGTCACTTGGCAAAGAAGCACCGGAGTTCATTAAGGAGCTTGACAGGCTTTATATGGATAATATGAAGCGGGTAAGGGATGACCTTGAATGGCTGATAAAGAAATTTGATTACAGATATGCCAATGAGCCTGCAGGGAATTCCAAAGACGCCATACCAAGGGCGATAGTTAAGATTAATTCAACAGATATAGATAATCAGAATCTATAGTGTTAATGAATTATAAGATAATATCAGCTAAATAATAAAGCAGTAACAGACATGGGATATACTCATATATTATGTATCTCATGTGTGGTTACTGCTTTTTGTATATATTAATATGCTGCAATAAGCTGCAGACCGACGGTTAATCTTAATTGCTGCCGGTATTAACGTACATGCAGAATATAGAGCATTACCGTACATATTACAAGGCACAGTATAGTTGCCGGGAGAGCATATCTGCAATACTGTCCCCATGTGATGTGGTGGCCGTTTCTTGAAGCTATTGATGTTCCTACTACATTGGCTGATGCTCCTATAGGAGTTGCGTTGCCACCGATATCGGTACCGAGTGCGAGAGTCCAGGCGAGTGTGTTATGGCAAGAGCCTTTATTACGGGAACCATGGTTGCTGCAAATGGGATGTTATCTATGATTGCACTTGCCAATGCAGAGAACCATAATATTACACATACCATAACCATGACATGTCCCCCGCTTGCACGGCTGATAATGTCAGCAAGCAGGTCGAGGATATGTGTCTGCTCAAGACCGCCTACAACAACGAAAAGCCCGACGAAGAAATATATAGTCTTCCAGTCTATGCTGCGCAGCAGTCCGCCTTTGACATCAACAGATGTGACAAGCGTAAGTACTGCGGCGATTATACCGATTGATGCTACAGTTATGCCCGTCTGTGCATGTGTGACGAGCAGGAATACAACCATCAGGAAAATCATTGTGCTGATCATGAATCCCAGCCTGTTGCTTATGGCTGAAGAAGGATCAGGCATGGCAGAAGAATCGGCCATATGTGAGCCTTCTTTCAGCTTCTTTGCAAAACAGAGATAAAAATATATAATCATGGCAATAAGTGCAATAAGGATGATTATGCCGGTATTAGTAAGGAAATCCATGAATGTAAGTCCGAGAGATGTTCCGATTATAATATTGGGCGGGTCACCGCTCATCGTTGCAGCTCCACCGAGATTGGCACAGAAAATCTCAGGAAGAATCATATATACAGGATTAAACTTAAGAAGGCCGGATAATTCTATAGTTATTGCAGTCAGAAAAAGTACAACCGTTATACTGTCAATAAACATTGATAATACCGCTGATAATACCATAAATGTTATAAAGATGGGAACTATCCGGTATCTGACTGCTTTGGCAAGCCACAGACACAGCCATCTGAAAAATCCTACCTTTCCCATTCCTTCGACAAGAACCATCATTCCAAAGAAAAACAGGATTGTTGACCAGTTAATTCCGGAAGAAGCAGATTCTGAGATGCCCGGAGCATACCAGAATTCGGATGTGGTAAAGCACCGGAGATTAAGTGTATCCCAGATTGCGGATGTGCTGCGCATACATATGCCGAATACGACGATAATCATGGCAGCAGCACCTATGAGAGCCGGAATGTACCGTTCAACTTTGCCGCTGATAATGCAGGCAAACATAGTGATGAAGATAATTACTGCAAAAATCTGACTTACCATTATTTATTACTCCTTTTTTAAAAATAGAAACACAAATTTTATTATAAACTAATTCCTGCCAACTTCAAGTTACAAGTTGCAATCCTGGCGGAAATTGGTAAAATATACATTATGGCACGCACAGGATTTGCGCTGTGCACAAACTTGATATGTGCATAAAACAGTGCAGAACAGGAGGATAGTGTGAAAAACAGATTAATATCTGTTTTCACACAGCTATTTGTGCCGCAGGCGCCACAAATAGCATTTATCGCAGAGCC
>ERZ1106915.1910-NODE-1910-length-14494-cov-3.250710_pt1 | contig 14494 bp, 10 predicted proteins | sample MGYA00403653_ERZ1106915 | MGnify/ENA primary metagenome ERZ1106915 (study PRJEB35170, sample SAMEA104062404) | human gut metagenome | biome: human gut; feature: human-associated habitat; material: faeces | place: Denmark | collected 2012-06-06 ... | reverse complement strand
GGGAATAAAACGGCAGAAGAGATTGCAATGCAGCTTGCTTCGGAGTATGGTATATCAGTAGAAGAGGCGCTGACAGATGTCAATGCATTTGTCAGGCAGCTTGCAGCACAGCCGGGGTTTTTGCTCCGGAATAATGAATATAACTCAACATTTAATCGGGTGGAATAATGAAAGTATTATTGATTGGTGATGCGAACAGGATTACAGGTGCGATAGCCGATAAGCTTAATAAGGAAGGGCACAGGGTATTTGCCCTGATGAGCAGTAAGCGTACGCATTACAGACATGTATATGAAAAATATATATTTGAGTATGACAACACGTGCATGAAGGATGTGTTTGAGAGCATAATGCCGGATCTTACGATATTTTCGGGGGCATATGATGATTCGTTTGACTGGAACGGACTTGAGGATGCACAGGTGGCTTACACGGCAGCGCTTGGCAACATGCTTGCGGCATATTCAAGGCTCGGACGGGGAAGGTTTGTATATCTGTCCTCTGAGGAGGTATACAGGGCAGATATGACTCAGGCATCGCAGGAGAATGCTGCAGTTATCAAGGCAAGATCGGTGCGTCAGGGTGAGACAACATGTGCCAATTACAGGATTGCAACCGGAATGGATATAATAGTTGCAAGAGCTGAGAATATCTGCTTTGTGCCGAAGAATGCGCAGGAGGTACGGGATGTATGTTCAAGAGCGTGTGTTGAGATGCTTGAGGACGGACAGATTCACTGCCCGGGCACGGATGTATCACTGCTTGCACTGCCGGATGCTGTATGGTTCCTCTATAATATATTTACAGCAGAAAAGTGCAGATATCCGGTGTATACCGTAACTACCAACAGCCACATATCGTACAGTGATATGATTGATATGATAAATGCAGCCTTTGGCAGAAGGGTTCCTGTAGTATATGACGATTCGGGTGATGTTATATGGGTTGAGGAGCTTGAGGTCCATGACTATGCCGAGGAGTTTACGTTTGCAATATTCTCAGGCACAAAGGAGTGCGCAGAGGCGGTAATTAAGGCGGTTAATAAGAATCCGGGAAGATACATCACAAAAAAGGCGGAGCAGCTGAGCAGGTCGCAGCAGATAGCAGCATCTCTTAAGTCCATTCTTAAGACATTTGTTCCGTTTATTGAAAATATGATATGCTTTATACCATTTTTCATGATTAATAACAGGGCCGTGGGAAGCCAGTTCTTCGGAAAGCTCGACAGCTATCTTCTGTATGTGCTTCTGTTTGCAATCATATACGGACAGCAGCAGGCAACATTTTCTGCGATACTTGCGGTTGCCGGATACTGCTTCAGGCAGATGTATACTAAGAGCGGCCTTGAGGTAATTGTTGATTACAATACTTATGTATGGATAGCGCAGCTTGTAATACTCGGACTTGCGGTAGGATATCTGAGAGACCGGCTCGTTGTGCTTAAGAGGGATAAGGACGATGAGATTGAATACCTTAAGCACAGGCTCAGGGACATTGAGGAGATAAACAGAACCAACGTAAAGCTTAAGAATGAGATGGAGCGTCAGATAGTCAACCAGAGTGACAGCATGGGCAAGATATATGAGATTACGTCCTCACTTGACAAATACGAGCCTGAGGAGGTTCTGTTCTATGCCGCTGAGGTTGTGTCAAGGCTTATGGAAAGCCGTGATGTAGCCATATACACGGTGTCTAATGAGAACTTCGCGCGCCTGATATCATTTACATCAAAGACGGCCAGACAGCTTGGCAATTCTATAGAGTTCAGGTCATATAAGAACATGTATGAGGATTTTGCCGCAGACAGGGTATTTGTGAACAGAAGGCTTGAGGAGGGACTTCCTATGATGGCTCTTGCAATCAGGTCAGAGGGAGTTATGAAGCTTATTGTCATGCTGTGGGATATTCCGTTTGAACGCATGAATCTGAGCATGGCAAACAGGCTTAAGATAATAGGCTCGCTGACGCAGAATTCGGTAGTGCGTGCGGACAGATATATGAGTATTCTTGCGGGGCAGAGATATATAAGCGGCACACATATTCTTGAGAAGGATGCATTTACATCGCTTGCAGGGGCATTTGTTAATGCACGCAGAAGAGGGCTTGCAGAATGTTCATTTATAAAGGTTGACGCGGGGAACGGCGGGATTGCCAAAGCCGGAGAGAGCCTTGAACGTATTATCCGTAATACCGATTATATGGGGGATGCCGGAGACGGATGCCTGTATATAATGCTTGCGAGCACGGACGCTGACGGCATGCGGTATGTTGAACACAGAATTGCCGAGGCGGGCTACCAATATGAGATACCTGAGGAGATGGGTGCATGAGTTCGTATACGCTGATAATAATACTGGCGGTAAACTGCATATGTACGCTTGCGTTCCTGGTGTGGGGGCTGGTTATTGTGCCTAATACAAAGATAAGACAGCACATACCGGGAGGAAGAAAAAGATATCTGCTCTTGTCGGCGATGTTTCTTTTGTGCCCGGCTGCAGGCTTTGCATGTTACATTACCGCACTTGCTGCCGGAAGGATATTTTTCAGAAAAGACGCGGATCTGTCGGGGGTTATGTTCAGCAAGGACAGGGCAGAGACATTTGCAAGAGCGGATGAGGAAAGAGAGCTTAACATAACGTCATTTGAGGAGGCAGTTGCCGTCAGTGACTACAGAAGCTTAAGAACGCTGATGCTGAATGTCCTGCGCGGTGATGTAAGCCAATCGCTTGCAGCGATATCGCTTGCGCTTAACAGTGCGGATTCAGAGACGTCGCATTATGCGGCAACGGCGCTTCGTGATGAGCTTGGCAGGTTCAGGGACACTGTCCGCAGGATTTATATTGAAATCGGTAAAAGAGACGAAAACTGTGCAAAATACTGCTGCATGGCTATAGACTACATGAATACGGTGCTTGATCAGAAGGTGCTTGCCGGTATGGAGCAGAAGACATATACGGATATGCTTGATGAGATAGGCGCGGTTCTCTATGCGGCTGACAAATCGCAGTTCACGCCTGAATATTACGGAATGATAAGCATGAGGCTTACTGAGATGAAGGAATATGACAGGGCTGAGCGCTGGTGCGTGGTCGGTAATTCGGAATATCCGGACAGCCTGATTCCTTACAAATGCATGCTTAAGCTTTATTATGAAGCAAGAGACAGAGAGAAGTTCTTTGAGACAATGGAGGGTCTGCGCAGGTCGCAGATTACTATAGACAAAGAGACTCTTGAGCTGATAAGGGTTTTTAACTGATAAACGGCACAAATATAAATGGCAGAAATGGAGCTCAGATTTTAAGATGTCAATGACAATGCTTACAATATTACAGATGACCGGAATATTTGCACTGTATTCTGTTATTACGGTGGGCATACCGGCGTTGTTTTTTCACGTAAAAGTACGTGACAGGAGAGCGCTGGAACGGTTCATGGTATATTTTACAATTGGTAATTTCTATATAATGCACATAGTGTTTGCTCTTGAGCTTATGCATATTGCAAACCGCATAACGCTGATTACGGCTGCTGTAGGAATTGCTGCACTCGCATATATCATAATTGTTCTCAGAAAAGGAAAGATATCTGAGAATGAGGAACTGAACAGAGTGCTTGAACGTATAATTGCCAGACTTACGGTGCTTCATAAGGGGCTTGAGGGAATTATCGGGTTCAAAACATTTGTTAAAATGCTGTTTAGGTCTTTATACACGCAGTTTGGGCGCCTTATCAGGAAAATATTTTCATTCGTAAAGAATAATCTTATAGAAACACTGCTATTTGCAACACTGGCAGCATGTCTTGTGTGGGTGTACGGTCAGAATTATGCCAATCTGTACGGTTATGCGTTCTCAGACCTTCCGGTACACAATTACTGGATAAATGCAATGGACGAGAATAATATATTTGCGGCGGGCGTGTATCCGTTCGGGTATCACTGCATTATATTCTACATGCACAAGGTATTTGGCATTGATACATACGTGCTTCTGAGAGTGTTCGGATTCACGCAGACATTTTATATTTATATAATGCTGCTGCTTTTCATAAAAGGCATCTGCCGTTCAAGATATGCGGCATATGCCGGATGTCTGGTATATGCGGGGTATGACATATACAATCTTGAATGTACGAGGAGATATCTCGGAGCACTTCCGCAGGAATACGGTATGCTGTTCATACTTCCGGCAGTTTACTTTGCAATAAAGTTTTTTGAAGTGCGTAAGACAGAGATTGATGAAGGGCTTCTCAAGAAAAAATGGCATGTCGATTCTTCATGGTATCTTGTGGGCTTTGCACTCAATTTTGCCATGACGATTGCAGTGCATTTTTATGATACGGTAATAGCCGGAATATTCTGTGCCGGAATAATGCTTGGATTTGCTTTCAGGTTCTTCAGACCGCGGTATCTTGGAAGGATTGTTGTTACGGTACTTGCTGCCGTGATAATAGGAGCACTTCCGATGGGGATTGCGGTTGCACAGGGCAAGCCGCTTCAGGGCTCTATAGGCTGGGGAATTAATGTAATTCTTGGCAAAGCGTCACAGAGTTCAACTACATCATCTGATGTTAATAAGGAAGTTGATAAGGAGGCGCAGAAGGAGAAGGAGACTAAGGCAGCAGCGGACGGCAACACAGGGAATGCTGCTGCAGGCAGCAACGAGGGCGCGCCTGCTGCAGGCGGCAATTCGGGTTCGTCTCCGACAGCAGGCAGCAAGCCTTCGCAGAACAGCAATTCAGGCGGCAACGTGGGTGGCAATAGCAGCAATTCAGCCGGAATTACCGCCCTGCTTACAGGAGCATACAAAAATATAGATTCCGGGCTTACAGCCAATGTGCTCAGATTCAGGATTGCTTATTTCTTACCGGCGGTGCTTGCGTGTGCGGCGCTGGCAGCACTGACAGGTATTCTGATGCTGATATTCCACAGATGGAGATATGTGGCAGGGTATAATGTTACGCAGTATGGCGCGGTGCTTGTGTCAGTTGCTGCAATGTCGGTTCTCATGCTGGTGCTCGTATCGCTTAAGAGGCTTGGGCTTCCTGAGCTTATGGATTATAACAGGGCGAGAGTTTACTACGCTTACCTGCTTACAATATTAATGAGTGTTATTGTGGATATTCCGTGCGTTCTGCTTGGCGGAGTATTCAGGAAAAGATGGATTGCAAATCTGTTATCGCTTGCAGCCGGCGTTGTGGTTATTGCGCTTGGCTTCGGATATAATCTTGTGAGACAGCCGTTTACAACATCAAGACTTGAAACTAACGGAGCGATAACGTGTCTTACCAATATTATACATGACAACAAAGATAATACGTGGACGATAGTGTCTGCCAATGACGAGCTTCGTATGCTGTACGGACACGGATATCATTATGAGCCGATAACATTTGTGCATCTTCGTGAAAGTAAGCACGATAACAGAAGAATTACGATTAATACGGAGTATGTATATTTTTACGTTGAGAAAAGACCTCTCGATTATCTGCACCCGTATGCAGGCAGCGGACAGATGGTTTCGGAAGAGGGAGCGGCAAGAAGCACGCCTGCCGGCAGCGGAATAACAGTTTATTATGGCGAGAACAGATGGGTGATTATGTCCAAAATGTACTACTGGGCGCAGAAATTCATGAAGCTGTATCCGGATGAGATGACAGTATATTATGAGGATGATGAATTTGTCTGCTACAGGCTGAGGCAGAACCCATACAGTCTGTATAATCTTGCAATTGATTAGGTGATGAGCAATGGTTTCAAGAAGAAATTTTCTGGCAATTACGCTGATAATGTTTCTGGTACTTTTTATGTTCCAGTTTTCAGAATTCATGAAAAATTTTTATAACGATTACGGAACTAATCCTTATGCGGATTCAGACACCATACTTACGCAGAATACGGCAATACAGACGAATGACGGAGCTCAGGCTGTGGCTGATGGGAATGACTATGCTGTTGTCATAGGAAGCGGAAGTGCATCATCTGATACAGGGCGTGTTATTAAGCAGTGGTGTTCATATTACAGTAAAAATATAATCTACGTTGATGACCCTTCTTCATACACTCCCGCATCACAGCATATGCCGGAGGTTATATTTATAGATTCCGCAGGGATTAATTATGCGAGGTACACAGAGGATATTGAACGTATTGTTAATACAGGCTGTACCGTGATTTTTTGCAGCCTTCCTTCTGCGGATACGATAAAGTCCAACCAGCGACTGTCTTCACTCCTCGGTATAAGGGAGGTTGTGCATGACAACGCCGCAATCAGGGGAATAAGGCTGTTTGACGGATTCCTGCTCGGCGGAGGGAAGTGGTATATCGCTAACAATGAAAAAGAAGAGAAATATCAGGACATGCAGACTAATGCTGCGTGGTATGCGCTTAAAGCGGGAAGCAAGGTATACATGGCAGGCGTACATGATGATATGTATGGTGAGATTGCCAATGAAGACGAACCATGTATAATATGGCGTTACAGAACTGACAAATCCTGCATATTTGCGATAAATGCCGACTATGCGCAGAGTAATACGGCACTTGGAATATATTCCGCAATGCTTTACGAGGCAGAAGGAAGTATAATATATCCTGTCGTGAATTCACAGAGTGTGATAGCGGTCAATTATCCGTCATTTGCGGATGAGAACAGTGAGCAGATGAAAAAACGCTACAGCAGAACCATGACAGAGGCTATGCGCGATATTATCTGGCCGAACCTGTCAGGGCTTACCAACAGGCTTGGGGCAAAGGTGACTTATATGGTCACTCCGCAGTATAATTATAAGGACAGTGCCGGTCCGGATGCTGATGAACTTGAGTACTATTTCAGGCTGTTCAGGGAGAATGGAGATGAAGCGGGATGGGCGGCGTATAACCTTCAGGATTCAACGATGCGGCAGAAGATAGTTGCCGATTATGATACATTTAGAAGAAATGTACCGGATTACCGGCTGGTATCCATGTATATAAATGCGTCAGGCAGGGATAAGACCATGAGCCTGCTTAAAACGTCACTGCTTAAGGATGTCCGCACGGTTGTTACGGATTATGATGCGACAGACCGGATTTTTACATATCTTAGCAGTAATGTTACAGAGCTTCGCACCACGAATGACGGGCTGGGTTATTCATATATGAATGATTTTAAGAATCGATGTATAGAGACGGCGCTGGGGTATTCGTCGGTAACGCTTGATATGACAGATGTTCTTGCTCCGGATGACAATTCGCCTGAGTGGAGTGATGTGTATGAGAACTTTGCAATCAATCTTGACGGATATCTTGGAAGCTATGGCGCATTTGACAAGAATACGGTATCTGAGACTGACAGCCGCGTAAGACGATTTATGGCGGTAAGATGCAGCAGTGTGCGTGACGGCAATGAGATAAGGGTAACTCTTGCGGGAGTACAGGATGAGACGCAGAGCGGATTGCAGAATGAAGCCCGGGATGTGACATATTATGTTCTGAGGACGCACGGAGAAGAGATAGAAGCCGTTGATGGCGGTTCATTTAAAAAGATAGAGGACGGTGCGTATCTTATATCAGCACAGCAGAGGGAATTCACAGTTAAGCTTAAGGATGCGGACGCGTTGAGGTATACTGATTAAAAGCATGAAAGGCAGCAGATTGGAAGAGAGGGAAAGCATGAGAATATGTATGGTTGCCGAGGGCTGTTATCCGTATGTGGTAGGTGGCGTATCGGGATGGATAAACAGCATGATTAAGGCATTTCCTGAATATGAATTCGTAATACTTGCGATTATTTCCAACAGAGAACAGAGCGGCAGGTTCAAATACACACTTCCGGACAATGTTGTTGAGGTGCGTGAGGTGTATCTTGAGGATGCTGAGTGGGGGCGGATGAAGCCTAAGAAAAGACGGCTTACAAGAAAACAGTATAATGCACTGTACGGGCTTGTCATGAATGAGAATACGGACTGGGATACGCTGTTTGATATGTTTGCAGGGCACAGGCTGTCCATAGATGAGCTGCTTATGGGACCTGATTTTTTCAGCGCCGTGAGAGACTGTTATAATGCCAGATACGGCAATATGATATTCTCGGATTTCTTATGGACGATGCGCTCAATGTATCTGCCGCTTTTCTTTACGCTGGCATCGGATATTCCGAAGGCAGACCTGTACCACTGTGTAGCTACGGGCTATGCGGGAATCCTCGGATGTATGGCTAAGCACCGCTATAAATGCGGGCTTATAGTATCCGAGCACGGAATATATACAAGAGAGCGTGAAGAGGAGCTTATCAAAGCGGAATGGCTTGCTGCGGAGTTCAAGAATCTGTGGATTGAACAGTTCAGAAAAATGTCATATGCGGCTTATCAGCGTGCGGATATAGTTACATCCCTGTATGCACATGCAAAGGAGCTTCAGATAGAGCTTGGATGCCCGGAAGACAAAGCTGTCATAACTCCTAACGGAATAGATACAGGCAGATTCGCAGATATTGCAGGCAGGGCTCCGGATGACAGATATATTAATATCGGTGCGGTGCTTCGTGTGACTCCGATTAAGGATGTTAAGACACTGATTATGGCATTTGCATATGCCAAAGCGAAGGTTCCTATGCTGAAGCTCTGGATTATGGGACCGTGCGATGAGGATGAGCAGTATGCAAAGGAGTGCTATGCGCTTGTTGAAAATATGCAGCTTGAGGATGTTGTATTTACAGGGCGTGTAAATGTAGACGAATATATCGGCAGGATGGACTTTACAATACTTACGAGCATAAGTGAAGGCCAGCCGCTTACGATACTCGAAAGCTTTGCGGCACACAAACCTGTGATAGCAACGGATGTGGGTAACTGCTACGGACTGATACACGGTGAAAAGGATGATTACGGTGATGCGGGAATCGTGACACACATAATGAACATGGAAGAGATAGCAGGAGCGATAACGAAGCTTGCACTCGATGAGAAGCTTCGGCGGGCTATGGGTGATAACGGCTATGCGCGCGTGATGTCGGGATACCGGCTGGAGGATATGCGTAAGACTTATCGTGAGCTGTATTCGCAATTTGAGTAATGGGACAGGATGGAGAGCAATGGCAGGAATAGGTGTCAGACTTAACAAATTATTTGAAAAGAGAAGCATTGTTACGGCTTTGGCGGGAATGGGCTACAGCACGGCGGTAACAATAACTCCGATGGTTGTAGTTATGGCGGCAATTCTTCTTATGGAGAAGCTGCTTGGCTTCTACAATCTTCCGTATGTAACAAAAGAAGTGTTTTTGTGCACAACGCTCTATATATTTATATTTGCGATGCTTGCGGCTTCTCCTTTGGGTGCGGTAATATCAAAGCTTATGTCAGATATTATATTTGAGGAGAAATTCGGTGATATAATGCCGTGTTATTATACCGGCCTTGCTCTTAATATGGTGATTGCTGCCGTGCCGGGCCTTGCATTTGTAATACACGCACTTGCCGTGGGGAAGGTTGCACCGGCGGTCATAATGCTTGGATATATAGGATATATGGTACTTGTGTTTGTATTTTACACAATGAATTATCTTTCGATATGTAAGACTTATGAGAAGATAATGCTTTTCTATCTCATCGGCATGGCACTTGCAGTTGTACTTTCGCTGATCCTTCGCTATGCCGCAGGCGCAGCGGCTGAGATATCAATGCTGGTTTCGATTGATGCAGGGCTTTGTATAACCGGAGGTCTGGCACTGGCGGCTTTGAGACAGTATTTTGGAATGTGCAGCCGCAATTACGGCAGGCTTATCCAATATATCGGAAGATTCAGGAAGCTGACAGCAGCCAATACATTATATGCACTGGGGCTTTATGTGCATAATTTCGTGTTCTGGTGTTCAGAGCTTGGGACACATGTGCTTGATACATTTGTGTATGCGCAGTCTTATGATCTGGCATCATTTATCGCGATGTTTACAAATATTTCGACAAGTGTTATCTTTATGGCAAATGTAGAGATGCATTTTCACAAAACGTATAAAGAATATTCAGAGGCGGTAATCGGCGGACGTTATATAGATATTGAAAAGACGAAAAACAGGATGTTTGGTACGCTTGTCAATGAGATTATGAGTGTTGTCAGGGTACAGTTCATAATCACGGTTGTCATGTATCTTGTATTCAGCGTCGTACTTGACAGATTTGGATTTAACGGGCTCGTAATGACGATATATCCGGTGCTTGCAGCCGCGTATTTTATTGTATTTATAATGTACTGCTCGTTTATTTTCCTGTATTATTTTGAGGACGCAACGGGAGCGTTAAGAACCGCACTTATATTTTTTATCTTTACGGCGGCAGGCAGTGTGATTGCGGCGCAGTTTGCAAGAATGTGGTATGGTTCGGGACTTCTTGCGGGAGCACTTGCAGGCTGGACTTATGCGTATTTCAGATTAAGGTGGATTGAAAAGAATATAGATTACCATATATTCTGCCGTGGAAGTATTCTTAAGAGAAAAAGGGCGGGAAGACCGTCAGGTATTGCATATCTGAGAAAGGAGCAGGGACGATGACACCATTTATATTGAGGATGATAATGGTATGTGTCGGAATCGGACTTATCATACTGAGTTTTGCATCATATGCAAGGAGAAAGGTTACTGAAGGGATTGGATTAAGCTGGGCGGCAGCCGGGATTCTTATAATTATATGTTCAACGATACCGGGGCTGTACGGATGGAGCAGTGTTGTATGCTCTTCAGATTATATAGTACTGTTTGTGGCATTTTTTATGCTGGTTGCGGTTATGTATAAGCTGTCAGTCGCAGTGTCACTTCTGACAAGGCGCAATCAGGAGCTTGCGATGCAGGTGTCGCTTCTTAATCAGGAAAATGAGAGGATTCTTGCGGAGCTTAAGCAGATTACCGGTAAGGACATAACAAAGATATGATGGATGATAAGAATGTTAATAACAAGAAAAGCATATTGTTTGTAATTAATACAATGGGACAGGCGGGAGCAGAGAAAGCACTGCTTGCACTTATGAATATGTTTGACAACAGCCGGTATGAGCTGTATCTGTATGTGCTTATGGCTCAGGGGGAGATGATTCATGAGGTCCCTGCATATGTGACAGTGCTCAATAAGCGTTACTGTGATATATCAGTGCTTGCAAAGGCGGGCAGGTCTGACATGATAAAGACGGTTCTTGGGGCGCTGCTTTTAAGAGGCGGGCTGTTCAGGGATTTTGGTTATATTGTGTCGAATGCATTTGCAATGATAAGAGATAGAAGATTTCAGACGGATAAGCTTATGTGGCGTGTGCTTGCGGATACCGCTGACAGGTTTGATAAGGAATTTGACCTTGCGGTTGCATATCTTGAAGGAGGCTCCACATATTATACGGCTGATTATGTTAATGCGAAACACAAGGCAGGCTTTGTGCATATAGACTATGCAGAATCAGGCTATACAAGGAAGCTTGATGGAGGCTGCTATGCCAGGCTTGACAGGATATTTACGGTATCTGATGAGGTTAGGGAGAATTTCCTTAAGGTATATCCTGAGTATGTGGATAAGACGAGAGTGTTCCACAATTTCCTCAATATAGAGGATATTAAAAAGCGTGCAAAGGCTGAGGGCGGATTTACGGATGATTATGACGGAATCAGGCTTCTCACAGTTGGCAGGATAACCTACCAGAAAGGCTATGATATTGCCGTTGAAGCCATGAAGATACTTAAAGACCGGGGCATTAAGGCAAGATGGTATGTCCTTGGTGACGGGCCGCTTCGTGATGATATAAGCAGGCAGATACGCAAGTCGGGGCTTGAGAAGGATTTTGTGCTTCTCGGTGCATGTAACAATCCGTATCCGTATTATGCACAGACGGATATCTATGTCCATGCGACAAGATTTGAAGGAAAGAGCATAGCAATTCAGGAGGCACAGGTGCTTGGCTGCGTAATAGCGGCATCTGACTGCAGCGGTAACCGTGAACAGATAGAAAATGGTGTTGACGGTATATTATTTGAATATACACCCGGCAAAATAGCTGATGCCATACAGGAACTTACAGAGAACCCTGAGAAGGCAGAAATGATGGCGTTGGCTGCATCCCAAAAGAAGATAAATAATATCAAAGATATGGAGCATATATATGAGCTGCTGTGATGAAAAAGATCTGCTGGTAATTATACCGGCATATAACGAGGAAAAGAATATATCTACTGTGCTTGATGCACTGGAAAATATGCATGTGACGGATTATGCGGATACTCTTGTCATCAATGACTCGTCATCTGATAACACTAATTACATTGTCCGTGAGCGTAAGTTTGCGCTTGTTACACATGTATTTAACCTTGGGTATGGAAGTGCGCTCCAGCTTGGCTACAAATATGCCGTGCGCAGGGGATACAGATATGTGATACAGATGGATGCGGACGGACAGCATGACGTATGCAACATAAAAACAATATATGACGCACTTAAGACACCTGACAGTGACGGACATTATCCGGATATAGTCCTTGGCTCAAGATACCTTCCGGGAAGCTCACCGTTCAAGGTCTCTGCAGTTAAGAAGTTTGCATACAGCCTGTTCAGCTTTATGATATGGTGCGGAACAGGAAGAAAGATTAAGGATCCGACAACGGGGCTTCAGGGACTGAATTACAGGACGTTTTTGAGTTATTCGAGGTATAACCGGTTTGATGACAAATATCCTGATGCCAACATTATACTTCACATGCTGTTGTGCGGATACAGAATAGTTGAGATTCCGGCAGTCATGCATCAGAGACAGTTCGGCAAGAGCATGCATTCTGGACTTAAGCCGGTCATGTATATGTTCAGAATGACGTACAGCATACTTGCGGTGCTTTTGCGTGACAAAGTGCTTGGAGAAGAAAAGCGGGCGGGAGAAGAGGATGTGCTTATCTGGAAGAAGTAATTCATTAATTACATTTGAAAAGCTGTTCGGCAAAGAGAGCACGGATTATGACGGCAATCCGTCTAAGGGCTGGTACGGTCTTTATCCGTTTGTGATAAGCGAAGAACCGGATTTTGATAATCTTGTATGGTCACTTGCCGACGGGGATGTTATTGCGCTTGTGCGCATTGATATAGGCAGAAGACAGCCGGGAGGGGGGACAGGCTCACCGTTCACGGCAGAAGAGCTTGACCGTGCAGACCGTATTCTTACGTGGTTTGAGAAGCACAGCCGTGAAGTGATATTAAGAATTACATATGACACCGAAGGAAAAGGGATGGAGCATGAGCCGTCCCTTATTAAAAATGTAGCCGGGCACATGCGTCAGTTAGGTTCTGTAATCGCCGCGCACGCAGATAACATAATTGTGCATCAGGGAATATTTGTCGGAAGCTGGGGCGAGATGCATGACTCAAAGTTTCTTTCGGAAAACGCAGTCTGTGAGCTGTATGAGACACTTGTGTCTGCATGCGGGAACAAGGTGAGGATAGCAGTGAGAACACCGATGCAGCACAGATTTATCATGAAATATCTTACCCGGTATATGGGTACAGGTAACGCGGATACGGACACAGATAACGCATATACGGACACAGACATTCTGCGTCCGGCACTATACAATGATGCGATACTTTCATCGGAGGATGATATGTGTACTTATGCCGGGGGGCGCACGGTATGGGTTGATTATCAGGATGAAGTCTGCACTTATGCGGTATGTGGAGGAGAGGCCATACATGATAATCCGCTTAATGATTATGATAATGCGGTAAAAGAGCTTGCCAATATGCATATTACATATCTTAACAGACAGTATGACATGGCAGTCCTTGATAAATGGAGAAGTAATAATGGATATGACTATATAGGCACGCATCTGGGGTACAGATTCGTTGTGACTGATACAGCGGCAGGCCGGGATGCAGAAGAGGAGACAGGCAGTAAGACACAGACAGGCGTTGGCAGTATATATATAAATGTCAGGATAGCCAACCGGGGTTTTGCCTGCGTATATGACAGGGTAAGATTACTGGCAGAGTTCCGAGGTAAGGACGGAGGCTGCATAAGCCGCGCAGAGGTTATGAGCGACATGTCGCGGATTAAGCCGGGGGATGAGTGTACTGCCGTAATCATGCTGCCGCAGGAATGCTCTTATATGCCTGAAGTGCATGAGCGGGAAATGTATCAGATGGACGATGACAGCTTCAACAGTGAAGCAGTGGCTACATTATGGCTCAGGCTGGAGAGAGTAAAGGATGCAAAGGTGATCAGATTTGCCAATGAAGGTGCGGGCACTGCGCTGCTGGTGGGAGCTGTGGTAAGGAAAAATGAGAACATAGGGGGATAATTAAATGAAAGAAAACACAGGGGCAGTTGGGATGGCAGTACTGTCACTTGGGATGGCAGTATTGATTGTTGTGATAACTTTGGTATGGTGGCTTTCCAATGCGGCGTTTGTGGTCAATGTGGCACATGATATGGGCGTAAGCGGCAAAATGCCGGATTATATAATCTATCCGTCTGATACCGATGCTCCCCTGCCGTTCAATG
>ERZ1106915.1909-NODE-1909-length-14512-cov-4.728851_pt1 | contig 14512 bp, 14 predicted proteins | sample MGYA00403653_ERZ1106915 | MGnify/ENA primary metagenome ERZ1106915 (study PRJEB35170, sample SAMEA104062404) | human gut metagenome | biome: human gut; feature: human-associated habitat; material: faeces | place: Denmark | collected 2012-06-06 ... | reverse complement strand
TCAGGAACCCCACGTTTTTGCTGTTATAATGGAAAAGAACATCACTATAATTATGGATTGACAGTAAACGGTAGACCAAAAGTACCTTGCCAACTATCCGGCCGCTTTCGCGGCCGGTCTATTTTTTCTCCTTTTTTTTGATATGCTCCGGCAACGTTTTGGCCCAAGGTAAAAGCTCTGCCAAAAAATCACGGTTGGTATCTTCCAGGTGTTTCGGGATCTCGGTCAACAGATATTCGAAATACTCATAAGGTTTCAAGTTATTCGCTTTTGCTGTTTCTGCTATGCTGTAGATGATTGCTGAGCTGTTCGCCCCATGGATAGTGTCGATCATTTCCCAGTTTTTCTTTCCGATGCAGAAGCCGCGAATAGCGCGTTCACTGGCATTGTTATCCATAGGAACATCTCCATCTTCCAGAAATACTCTTAGGTACGTTTCCTGGTTCAAGGCGTAAGTGAATGCCTCTTTCGCTTTTGAACTTTTCCCTACTTTATCTTTGTTCTGTTTCAGGTACGAGAAGAAAGCATCCACCAGTGGTTGAACCACCAATTGACGCTGCTTTAACCGTTCTTCGGAAGAAAGGGCGGTCAACTTTCCTTCTTCCCTGTAAATGGCCTGTATCTGCTTCAGAATTAAGTACAGGACAGATTGCTTGCGAAGCTCTTTGGGAATCACGGTCAGGGCTTCGTCAAACTTTCGTCTGCAGTGTACCCAGCACCCTGCGATTTTCAGGTTTTCCTTTTCTTTTTCCAGAGTGTGGTATACCTGATAGCCATCTGTGACACAGATTCCTGTATAATTCTTCAGGAACTTTCTGGGATGGGAGGCATTCCGTGTTTTTTGGTATTCATAAAGGATGATCTGACGTTCCGGATACATGAAGCCTGAACGGTAAACCCACATCCAGCTTTTACTTCCAGCTGACCGCCCATCCTTATTTACCAAGACCGGTGTTTCATCCGCCTGTATCACATGATACTTGTACAGCAGTTCATGCAGATAATCATACATAACTGCCAGGTACTCTTCGCTCAGTCGAATCATCCAATTCGCCATGTTCTGCCGGGTAATAGCCAGACCATAACGTTCGAATTCTTTTTCAAGCCGATACAGGGGCACCGCATTGACATATTTCCCATTCATGATAGCGGCTGCCAGAGATTCTGAAACCAGGCTGCCACGCAGCAGTTTTTTCGGATGCGGTGCTTTTACCATGTGTTCATCGGTTTTACTGGAATAAACACCGATATGATGTTCCTCCACCTCCACTTTAGCCGGAACAAAACGGTAACAGGTGGAAATGACATCCGGGAGCTGTTTCCAGCCTTTTTCGCCGAATTCCGCTGTAAGTTCTTCTTCACTCAGATAATGGTCGATACGCTGCCTCGGAAGACCGGAAATATCCGCTTCCCGTTTTCCGGACTGCTTCTTTCTAACTGTTTTTTGTTCCAGATCATCTGGTTCTGGCGCACTCAGGTCACAGACTGCCTCCGCCTCATTAAAGAATACAATCGTTCCATCTACTTCCATGAAGCAAATCTGGTTCGCATCCTCCATTTTTTCACTGGAACGGCCAAAGCGGTTTTTGTTGGAAAGAATCAGCTGCTCCATCATCTGTTGCATTTTTGTATTTAATGCTTCCGTCTGAGCAGTCAATGCTTCCAGTTGTTCCTGTAGTCCGAGGAACAGTTGTATGAGCAGCTCCTTGTCCAGCTTATTCAGTTGTTCTTCTGTATATTTGAATGCCATAATCAGAACTCCCATGATTTACTGGTTCTGATTATATCAGATTTCTTTAGTTTACGCCAATCATACCAATCCTCCAGTTCGGCATAATGACGGTGGATAACACAGCGAAACAACCATGGCTTCATAGATATTTCGCTGTATTATCCACATCAGCCAGCAGACTGCTTTTCAAAAAAACTGCAGTTTTGGCTGAATGTGGATAAGCTTTCAAATCGAATGGATACCGCAGGGAATCCCCTGGTTTATAAGTTTTTTATTTTCAGCGTTCTGCACAATTACATCATGGAAGGCGGCTCTTCTAGTTCTGCTATTGGATGCCTTGCAACAATCTCCAATCCCTGCATCAGCATCCGATACTGTTCTTCTGTGATGGACAGGGCTTCATCTGCGGAACGGGGCCATCGGAAAGCTCCGCTGTCCAGGCGTTTGTACATGAGAAGAAAACCATCGCCTTCCCACAGCAGGGCTTTTATACGATCACACCTTCTTCCGCAGAACAGAAACAGTGTGTTTTTATCATAAGGATCCAGGTTAAATTGAAAACGGATAATGCCAGCCAATCCATCAATTCCACGGCGGAGATCGGTAAACCCCATTGCCAGATATACCTTTTTGAAGCCAGAGGCGTCCGCATCATTCAGCATGATTCATGGCCTCTATGACCTGCCGGAGCAGTGTCGGTGATATGTCCGAAAATACTTCGATGCAAAACCCGCTGATGCTTTTCATCCGAAGTATAGGCCCTGCTTTTTCAGTAATGTTTGTTTCCGTGGCAGACTCTGCGCAGACCATTTCTTTTTCTGAAACAGGAAGTTCAACAAAAGCTGGAGTTTCAGCAGCCTGGAATTGTTCCAGGCACACTTCACGCACACGCCGCAGGCGGTAATAGTAGTTGGCCTTTGTAAGATTATTTTGAGCACACCAGGTTTCAACAGCCATTCCTTTCGGACGGTTTTGACATTCCCTGATTTGCTCCGCCCACTGCTGAATACGTACCTGCTGTGCCATAAGACTGGTTTGTGTGACCATAACATCCTCCTGATTATAGGCAGTCAAAAAAGTGGAGTACTGAACTTTTTTGATTGTGTAGTTTTGGTGAGTTTATTATGGCATAGCATGGAAGATGATGAAAGGTACTTTTGGTCTACCGTTTACATACAACTGAGGTTCGGCGAAATTCTAAGACGGGAAATGCAGAAGAACATCGTATATACCATATAAATGTTATCAATGACTGTAGCTCAGCAGAAATTACTGTGACAGTACCAGAACTTCATACGGGCGAATGGCTGAACAAGATTCCATTTATTGTCAGGTATAATAGCAAGAAAAAAGTGACAGCAATACTGGAAGAATGCATTAGGGAGGAGGAGAAAAATCAAGAGCCGCGCTTAGTTAAATTCGATAAGATAGGTTGGCAGACTCATCCGAAGTATGGTGCAATGTTCCTGTTTTCGAACGGAGCAATGACTGAACATGGATTTCGAAAGGATATTTGCTCTACAATCACAAGATATGACTATATCCATGAGAAGTGTTTAGGAGGTGAGGAAAAGAATAATCAGGTGGAGTTTATTAATAACGTTATTAGGGGAGGTCAGACAGAAATTATATGGATTCATACTGTGATGAGCATAATAAGGCAGCCACTTAGACAGCATGGAATTGATCTTGGAATTACTCTGCTGATCTATGGGAAACCGGCATCTGGAAAAACGGAACTGATGAAAAATCTCACGAACGTTCTGGGAACGCCCCAATCTGAGCTACCCAAACGCCTACTTCAGACTGGAATGAGTACAAGGGAATTGCTGGCCTGTCAAGCCGAGTCGAAAGGAATTCCGGTTATGTTAGATGATGTAAAGAAGGAACGAGACCAGACGAGCCGGGATCATTCAGAGGTTGTCACCGATGTGATGATTCGAAGTAATTATGATGGAAAGCTTACAAAGACATATCGGCAGTCAGACATTGATGTGGCAACCAACCTGGTGATTACGAGTGAACATATAAGACCTATCAGATCGCAGGTGGGGAGAATGCTTTGGTTGAATGTAAATGATTATTTGAAGGATAGCAGACATTGTGACAACCTACGGAACGTGCAGGATCATCCAGAATATGCGAGCAGCTTTTATGGTGGATTTATTAGATGGCTTGCTAAAAAGCTGAATGATGGTGGTACCGTTGCCTCTTGGAAAATAAAGTATCTTGAAATGCGGGAAAAGAATCGCACTTACATACCACTGGAGGATGGAGTGCGGATCCAGGAGGACGATAATATCCTTAAATTTACGTATTTCATCATAAAGCAATACCTGGAAGAGGAGTTTACCTTGAAAGAGGAGGAACGAGTAAACTTAGACAATAGTGTCAAAGACAATATTAAACGTGTAATTTATCAAACCGCAGAGCAGTTAGGGGGTATGAAGAGTATTTGTATGAGAATCTGGGAAGAAATCGTTATGGACTCAAAAATTCGTGTAGCAAAGTACTGTAAGAGGTCGGCCTATAATAGGAATTCTTATGTGCTTGTATGGGATCAAAGGGAATTCTGTTTACAGGAAGGAGATGAGTTCCTTTATATCTCGGATCTTGATAAAGCAGGGGCAGAGAATGAATATTTTGAAAGCGCAAATCCATGCAGCGTATTAGTCATCCGAAAGGAAATATTGGAAGAGAAATTCTTGAATGCAAAGAAACGCATCATGAATGACGGTGCAATATCGAAAGAGATTTATGATCGACTTTCTTGGGAAAAGATGGCGAATTACGGAATCCTTATGTTTACAACAGAGAAAACTATGGGAACAGTAAGACGACGTTTTGTGAAGCCATATCCATACCTAATGGAGAGGTATGAAGAAAGGAGCGGACGCGATGATAACTATCAGTGGAGAGAATGGCACGAATGGACGATTTACCATTCAGAAGAACCCACTCTTGCATTTAATGTGAATGGCTTTGGTTCGGAAGCGTTTGAACAACGAATTATTCCATCATCAGAAATGAACGATACACTTTCTGGAACAACAGAAAAGGAAATCCAGGCAGAAATAAGACGTTTTATGTCCGGAAAGATGATCTATCGTGAAGGATAGGAGAATCAGATCTAATGTTACATAGAGGATAACAATTATATTGTTGGTCTATCAGCATTAGAAAGAACATATGAATGGACAAATGGTAAAGCAGGAAGGGAGAAGATGCTTGACTATGAAAAAGGATAAGTTAAATTACAGGATCCATGATCCGAATTCAGTGGAGGATACCGCAAAGTATCTGTTAAAGATTTATATTGAGGCCAACAGGGAGAAGGTTGATCGAATCGTCCGCGAAAGCTTGAATACGGTTAATAGCGGAGCAGAAAGTATAGAACGGTATTCTGCATAAAATAGAAAGTGCGATAAGGAAGTAGAGCATCCTGTGGCAGATCGGTTGATCTCACAGGATGCTCTTGATTTATAGCGGTGTATATATCATTTTGTTGTGTTAAATCAGAAAGGAAGTTACAAAGATGAGAATAGCAGCATACTGTCGAGTTTCGACTGAAAAAGAGGATCAGCTTAATAGTCTGGAAATGCAGAAGAAGTTCTTTACAGACTACGTAGAGAAGACAGGTGACACACTCGTAAAACTATATTCTGATGAAGGAATATCAGGAACGAAAACCAGGAATCGAAAAGAGTTTCAAAAAATGATGATGGATGCTGAACGGGGATTATTCGAACGGGTTGTTGTAAAAGACATTTCCAGACTTGCAAGAAACACTGTTGATCTGTTGAAGAGTGTTCGGCGATTAAAGGAATTAGGGATTGAAACTTTGTTTCTGAATGCCGGGATGCAGAGTATGGGGGACAGTGAGTTCCTGCTGACGATGTTTGCTGCAATGGCGCAGGAGGAGAGTGCAAATCTTTCTAAGCGTGTAAAGTTCGGAAAGAAGATAAATGCGAGACGTGGAAGAGTGCCTAATATTGTATATGGTTATGATAAGACAATTGGAGAATATTTTAGTCTTACGATTAATGAGAAGGAAGCCGAAGTCGTGAGAACAATTTTTGACTGGTATGTAAATGAGGGATTAGGAGCTATAAAAATTGCAAATAAGTTAACGGAAATGGGGTTAAAAACGAAACGTAATTGTAGATGGAGTCAGAATGCTATTTGCAGAATTCTTACAAATGAAATATATATAGGAAAAGTTATCAATGGAAAGCAAGAAGTTGATGATTTTCTTACAGGAAGCAGGCGGCAGACCAATAGAGAAGAATGGCTTATTGTGGATTATCCAGAATTGCGCATTATAGATGATGTGACTTTTAAAGAAGCCCAGAAGTTACTATCCGATCGCTATGATGCATTTAAGTTCAAACATGAACGGCAAAGTAATAAGTATTTATTTTCTACATTAGTAAAGTGTAAAGAGTGTGGCTGGTCATATCGAAGGATTGTTACAAAATATCGAAATACATATGTACGATGGGTATGTTCTGGAAGAAATCAAAATGGAGCTGATAGTTGCCCAAATAAAACGACATTGGAGGAAGAAACTTTGATTGCTGTTCTTCAGGAATATTTTGTAAATCAAATCAAGAATAAGAAGAAGACAATCGCATATGTAGTGAATGAATTTCAACGAATTTATAAGGCGAAAGCCGATAATATGGAGTATGCAAAAGAACTGAGGGACAAGCTACAGAATATAAAAAAGAGCCGTGAAAAAAACATGGATATGTATACGGCAGGGTTGATTACAATGGAGGAACTGAAAGAAAGAATAGCAGAGCTGCCAAAAGAAATAGAGCATCTGGAGGCAGAACTTGAGATAGCAGAAGGAAACATGACAAAAGGGGATCAACTGGAAACAATCCTAAATAATACCTTTAAAAGAATTGAGGATATTGTGGATGTACATCAGATGACGAATGCACAGTTGCGGCGGATTATTGATAAAATCGTTGTGGATAAGGATGGAAATGTAGATATTTATCTCCGGGTTCTGTCCGAACTTGGACTGGATCAGACCGCTCTAATTAACGACGACATTCCATAAGGACGTGACTGACCGGTTGATTCATATCGATCCGTCTCTGGCGGCGCAGGCGCGTGTGGTTCTGGATATCAACAAGGCGGAGCGCCATATCCGCGGCGGACTTGCGACGAAAGAGAAGTACGAGCATGAACATCTTCTTCAGGCATGCAGCCAGACGGATGAATAATATGGATCTGCCAGGCTACATTCGCTTATATTCTGCTGAATAATTGCGAAAGTTTTTTTACCAATGAAGAAAATTCTGAAAATGCAAAAAAATATAATTGAATTTCTATAAAGTCTGCGATAAAATGGGAACAGAATTGCTGATTTCAAGGCATGACTGGTTTACAGTTAAAAACGAACGGAGGAAAGAATGATGAGCAAGACAGATGCAATGATCGAAAAAGTAAAAGCGCTTGTAAATGCGCCGTCCTGCTGTGCGGAGGCAAAAGAAGCAGGAAATAACTGGCTGGAGGCAGTCAATACCGAGAAGCGGGACGAGGCTGCAGAGAAGCTGATCGCTGAGATCGAGGCAGATATCATCCCGATCGACTGGCTGATCAAATTCGCAGGATCTGAGGACGGACAGAAGGTCTTCGGTGCAGAGAAGGCAGCCGGGATTGAGGATCACGCGAAAAAGATCAAGTCAGAAGGCGCAAAGTACTGTGACTGCCCGGCATGCACAGCAGTTGCAGCGATCTTAGCGGATAAGGAAGATTTATACGCTCCGACCTACAGCCTGACATGGACAGTCACTGATGATATGACTGCAAAGCGTATCGGCAGCGCCGGTTCGAAGATCCTTTCCACCCCGAATATGGTAGCTCTGATGGAGGATGCGGCTCTGGAACTCGCAAAGTCTTACCTTGAAGAAGGACAGACAACCGTCGGCGCGGAGATCCGCTGCCGCCACCTTGCACCGACACCGGTCGGTATGAAAGTGACAGCAACTGCAAAACTCCGCAGCATCGAGAGAAGAAAACTCTGGTTTGACATCGAAGTGAACGATGAAAAGGGCAAATGCGGAGAAGGTTCCCACCTTCGCGTGATCGTAAATTCGAAAGCGATGAGTGAGAAAGCGGAGAAAAAGGCAGAATAAAGCGGCGGGATGTGAAGAAAACAGCCCGGATCAGCATAAATGCTGACAGACACAGCAGGCTGCTGCATGAAACATCATACAGCCCGAATGACAGCAAAAGGAGAAGAGACACATGGAAAAACACACGCTTGATCCAATGGTCAGTGCGGAGCATCTCGCAGGAGCGGTGCGCTTTGCGACGGTATCCAACGCAGACAATTCACTGACAGATTATACAAAATTTGACGCATTTCATGAGTATTTAAAGGAGACATATCCGCTGGTACATAAACACCTGACACTGGAACATACGGATCAGGCAGGACTTCTTTTCCACTGGAAAGGAACCGGGAAATCAGGAGCGGCTCCACTTCTCCTTATGGCACATCAGGACGTTGTCCCGGAAGGTGACCCTGAAAAGTGGACATATCCGCCGTATTCCGGAACTATTGCAGATGGAAAGATCTGGGGACGCGGTTCCAGCGACTGTAAGAGCAATCTGATCGGGCAGCTGGAGGCAGTTGAGGCACTTCTGGAAAAAGGCTATGAGCCGGATTATGATCTGTATCTTTCTTACGGATATATGGAAGAGGTCGCAGGCGGAAAGATCCCTGCGGAGACCCTCAGAGGGACTGGGATCCGCTTCGGTGCTGTTCTCGATGAAGGCGGCGGAGTCCGCCCGGGAAGCGACTACGGGATCGATGACAAGGCACTCTGCACGATCGGACTCTGCGAAAAGGGTTACGTCGATTTTGAACTTTCCTACACAGCAAAGGGCGGTCATTCCAGCCGTCCGGGTGAGAATTTCGCAACGACCATGATCGCGAAGGCACTGATCGCGATCCAGGAACATCCGATGCCGTACCGTGTGACCGATACGATCCGACGCCGGTTCGAAGTTCTTGCCCCGTACATGGCGAAGGAGAATCCGGAACTTGCGGAGCTGTTAAAGAACCCGGATGAGAATCTGGAAAAGCTGGTTCCGTATCTGAAAAAGGATCCGGCGCTGGATGCCATGTTCCACACGACGGTTGTTCCGACGATGCTTTCCGGATCTGCCCAGGCGAATATTCTTCCTGCAAAGGTGACTGCTGTTGTGAACAGCCGTGTCCTTGAAGGAGATACGGTTGAGAGCGTAAAGAAACATCTGGAAGAGATCGTGCCGGATGAGGTGGAGGTTCGTGTACTGAAGGGCAGCGATGCGTCACCGACATCTCTGTATGACGGCGCAATGAAGGATCTGCTTGTCGAGATCGGCGGTAAGATCTATGGGGATGTGATCCCGTGCCCGGAGATGATGCTCGGAGGAACGGATGCGCGCTTCGTCTATGATATGAGTGACCGCGTTTATCGTTTTTCCACAATCTATGCGAGAGAAGACCACCATGTCCATGCAGCCAATGAGTTTACGGGAGTAGAAGAGTTGGCGGACAGCATCGATTTTTACATGGAACTTCTGACAAGATACGGGGAGACTGCGAAATAAAGGCGAAGATTGCAAAAAAACGCTTCTGAGGGAGATTCTCATGTTGGAATCTTCTCAGAAGCGTTTTTTCACTTGTTTAGGCATCCTGACACTTCCGGACCTGTTCCTGATACTGCTCACCCCACGTCCACATGGCGTCCATGATCGGTTTCAGGCTGTAGCCGAGGTCGGTCAGGGTATATTCCACGCGCGGCGGGACCTCCGCGTACACTTTCCTTGTCAGAAGTCCGCTCTCCTCCATCTGGCGTAGCTGCGAAGTCAGGACTTTCTGGGAGACATGGCCGATCGATTTTTTCAGTTCGCCGAAGCGCTTTGTCCCCGGCATCAGGTCTCTGAGAATCAGGACCTTCCATTTATCGCTGATCAGGGTCAACGTCGTCTCCACCGGGCAAGCGGGAAGATCGGCCAGGGAGAGCATCGGGATGACAGTACCGGAAACAGAAGAAGCTGTCTGCATAAAATTACCTCCTTGAATTCCTTTATATATCCAATGGTTTCCTTTTGTCAACTACGGCACAATATTGTGCTTACTTTTCAAATGGTCTCTACAGCGTTATTATAATGTCATCGAAAGAAAAAAGCAACCGGTTCGATTTCGAAAAGAAAAATGATATAATGGAGATATTCAAAATGAAGAAAGTTGTTGAATTTTTACAATCCGGTACAGTACCTTGCAACCGTAGGAACTGATGGAAAGGCGAAATGCCGTCCGTTCATGTTTGCAGGTGAGATGGATGGAAAATTATGGTTTTGCACAAACAATCAGAAAGAGGTTTACAAGGATATGCAGGCAAACCCGGAGATCGAGATCTCTGTTTCCAGCCCGGATTACGCATGGATTCGTCTTCACGGAAAGGCTGTATTTGAGAACAACATGGCAGCAAAAGAAATGTGCATCGCAAACCCGATCGTAAAGAGCCAGTACCAGACAGCGGAGAACCCGATCTTCGAGGTATTCTATTTAGAGAATCCGCATGGCGTGATCGCTGACTTCTCCGGAAACCCGCCTTACCAGTTCTAAAAAACGGGCGGCACGGACAGGAATACTGTCAATCAGGACAGAAGGTGCTTCTGCGCGCGATGATGAATGTCCGTGCTCCGAAGCCGTGCGGAGAGGAATTTTTAAAGATCCAGGACGCATATCTGCAGGAAGCAGATGCCGTTGTGATCGGCGCCGGTTCCGGACTGTCGACATCGGCCGGTTTTACTTACTCCGGGGAACGGTTTTCGGCTTATTTTTCTGATTTTGCCGCAAAATATGCGTTTCAGGACATTCGGGGAAGCCTACGCACCGGATGCCATTCAGGCGAAGGCGGTCTGTATCAATGAAGATATCGGAAGTGTTCTGAAGGAACTGTAGCCAGGAAAGAAAAAATCAGAGAAAATCATCAAAAATAGATTATTCTGGGGCGTTTCCCTTAAGAAGTGGACGCTCTTTTTACGCGAACAACGAGCCAAAGTCCGCGCCTGCGCGAGACCCTGGCGACGGTCGCGATAACAAGAGGAAACTCGCGAAGCGTGTTTTCACTTGTTCAGTTACCAGGAAATTTCTAAGAAACTTCCTGGTAAGCAAAAAGATGATACCAACTGAATTTCAACACAGATAATTTCTCATAGACTTCAGCGCATTCTTCTCAAGTCTCGACACCTGTGCCTGGCTGATCCCGATCTCGCAGGCAACTTCGGTCTGGGTTTTCCCCTCAAAAAAGCGCATATCGATAATGTGGCGTTCTCTGGTCGGAAGATGTTTCATCGCCTCGCTCAGCGAGAGCTGTTCGACCCAGTTTTCCTCCCTGTTTTTTTTATCACTGATCTGGTCCATGACGCAGAGCGGGTCGCCGCCGTCGGTGTAGACAGGTTCATAGAGGCTCACAGGGCTCTGGATCGCGTCCATTGCGTAAGTGATCTCTTCTTTGCTGATCCCGACCTCATCGGCGATCTCCATGATCGTCGGTTCCCGTAAATTTTTCTTTGTGAGAAGTTCTCTTGCTGACAGCGCTTTGTAGGCGGTATCCCGGAGCGAGCGGCTGACCCGGATGGAATTGTTGTCCCTGAGGTATCGTCTTACCTCGCCGAGTATCATTGGAACCGCATACGTGGAAAATTTTACATTCTGCGACAGATCGAAATTGTCGATCGCTTTGATCAGGCCGATGCACCCGATCTGGAACAGGTCATCCACGTTCTCACTGCTGCCCGAAAACCGCTGTATCACACTCAGGACAAGTCTCAGATTTCCTTTAATATATGTTTCTCTTGCGTCCGTATCTCCATTCTGGATCCGTCTGAAAAGGTCGGTTTTTTCCTCATTCGTCAGAAGCGGGAGTTTAGAAGTATTTACCCCGCAGATTTCAACCTTATATCCTGCCATGATAAGAACCTCCGCAATTTGTTTTCATAGAAAAATGATTCACGAAAACAGGACAGTTTATACATGAAAAAAACGGGAGTTATTTCCTGAGAATCATTCCTGATTTCGACATCTTATGCGGAAATTTGACATCTTGTGCAGAAAGAATTGCGTATGGAACAGAAAAAACATATAATAGAATTATCTATGAATCGTGGAATGGTCTGATATTTTGCAAGTATAATCCGAAAGAACCTGTCATAAAGGGGGAAATGAATATGAGAAAGAGAAAATGGTATGAACGCATGTCCGCAGCAGCCCTGATTGCGGTCCTTCTGGTCAATCATAGCGATATGGGAATTATGGCGAAAGCGGAGACAATAACTGCGCTGGAAGAAAATCTGGAAGAAGAGAATAAAAAAATTGAGGCCGAGACAGCCAGCGCGTCCAATGCGGACGAGAAGCGGGATACAACTGTGGATTCAAACGAGACGACCGAGTCTGACCTTGAGAAGGAGACCGCGACAGCATCGAATGGGAAAGAGAACCCGGCGACGAAGAGAAAAATGGCTAAGCGTGCGATGAATGCGGAGACGGTTACGGAAGAAACGTATTCGATCAGCCAGCCAACAGAAGGAACGTTTCAGGTCCGTGGCGGAAGTCTGGAAGTCGATGGGACGAGCGTAACGAATCTGACGGATGCGATAGATAAAATTTTGGAAAATAGTGCGGATAATAAAGTAACGATTGATTTTAATGATATCAGTATTAGCGGTGATGGACCGGTCCTTAAACAAGGCTATGAATTGACATTGACTGGTTCGTATAAGAAAAATAACGCTGGCGCTGCATTTTATATTGGAGCGAATGGTGACTATAAAATACATAATAAGGCCAACATAACAACGGTTGATGATAATTATCTATATTATAGAAAGAACGATGCAAAAGATGCTACAGTGTTATTTGAACAAGAAGCTGGGGAGCTCACTGCCGGGTTTGAATTGACGGCAAAAGATACCGTTTGTTTAAAGGGAGGAACGATCAATGGAAGAGGCTTTGGAAACGGTGGACATGGTCATATTGAAATAACAGACGGTATTTGGAATGGTCAGCTGTTCGGCATAAAAAAATAGATATAAGTGGGGGACAGCTTAAGTACAAAGCTGAAGAGACCTATGATGTTACCGCAATTAGAGAAAGCGAAGAAGTTTCTATCAGTGGTGGAAAAATTTATGCCGAGAACACTAATTCATCGGGAAGAGCTTTTGCGATTTTAATGTCAGATGAGACAAAATTATCATTATCAGATAATATTGATATATCTGCTGCAGGTGGAAATACGAATGGATCGATATATTATGGTATGGCTAAATCCTGTGCTACTATTGATGCTGTGAATTTAGGAACGATAAATGACTCATTCAAATTTGTGGTAAGTGACCTTGCAATGAAGGCCAGTTCTTCATTGAAAAACTGGATCAAAGGTTCATCCGGGAACATGGAGACGTTAGTCAATGGGATTCATTTAAGCATTGTCAATCATAATTCTAATGGAGGATATGCGGACAAGTATCAGAGTTACGAAGCGAGAGCGGTGGGCAACTATATCCGTATTATGGATCCAAATGCTGAATCCAGTTTGATTCAGGCAGGAAATATTAAAAGTGCGGAAATCCAGTTACCTTCCGATACGGAAAATTACCAGATTACGATTACGTATGACAAAACTGAGGCTGGGACTGAGACAGTAAAGACGGTCGAGTACAATAAAGCCCAAGTTACTGTATCTGGAATTATAGATGAAATTCTATTAAGAAACACTGGAACGGATGGATTAGAAATCAGTGTGGGAACAACAGAAAATCCAATTACTGGAGATATTACAGTAGATACAGGCAACGCTGACGATAAACCAGTTTTGCTTAAGGGAAAGATTACAGGAAAAGTAAATGTTGTTGGAACGGGAACTTTGGAATCCGAAATTAACTGCAGCGTTTCAATGGAGAGACAAAAAGTACGATCCATATTACAGGTGGGGAGATTATTGGAACTGTGAATGCAGATAATGCGAATGAGTCTGTTATCACATTGACCTCTGCAGATCTGATTGTAGATGGTAACGCGCATATTGTAGATCAGTCAGCTTATTCTTCGCAAAACCGATATGCAATCAGTGCAACAGGTGGCGTAAAAGTAATAGTTAACGGTGGAACGATAGAGTCAAAAAAGAATACGGCGGTTTATCTGTATAGAGCTGGAAACAGTGGACAAAAAGAAGACTACGCAACGTTCGTGATGACAGGGGGAATAATTGATGGCGGAGTGTATGGCTTAAGGCATACTCACCTCAACGAAATCACCTTATCAGGCGGAACAATCAAAGGTGGCAAAAATCAGCCAGATATTTATATGGCGAGAGAAGTAAATAGTGTCAGCGGAACTGCAAAATTCATTGTTACTGGAAAGATTCCGTTTACTTCCATAACAATCGATGCATCCAAGAAGAATGAGATTGATTTTACAGATGTAACGATAACAGATGATACGGATATTAAAATCAATCTCCTGTGGGATACAGCACAAAACACGGATCTTTTCAAAGCAGCAACCTCAAATTATCAGGATCTCCTTAGTCATATTAGATTGACAAGTGGAACGAATCCGATCTTTGCGGTCTATAATGAAGAGCCGATTTCTAAAAACCCGAAAACAACTGAGGTCTATGCGTTCAGCAGCCCAGCTTGGAATACGGTTTGCATGAAATATTATGAGAACCTGAACTCAGAAGGACCATTTTATCAGGAGTATCT
>ERZ1106915.1905-NODE-1905-length-14576-cov-6.602713_pt1 | contig 14576 bp, 12 predicted proteins | sample MGYA00403653_ERZ1106915 | MGnify/ENA primary metagenome ERZ1106915 (study PRJEB35170, sample SAMEA104062404) | human gut metagenome | biome: human gut; feature: human-associated habitat; material: faeces | place: Denmark | collected 2012-06-06 ... | reverse complement strand
GGAGCAATTCGAGGATATCAAATGAGGGGCAAAATACCTTTTGACCCTCATATCAATAATAATAAATAGATATGGAGGTCTACAAATGACGAAAACAAAGAGTTTAGTATATTGCAGTCTTTTTACGGCACTGATTGCAGCGGGAGCTTTTATCAAAATCCCTGTTCCTGTTGTTCCATTTACTTTGCAATATCTTTTTACTATGCTGGCAGGACTGCTTCTTGGATATAAGAGAGGAACTGTTTCGGTGGTTGCATATATGCTTTTGGGACTGGCAGGACTTCCGATATTTTCTGAAGGAGGTGGAATATGGTATATATTTAAGCCAAGCTTCGGCTACATCATTGGTTTTTGTATAGGCACATTTGTGACAGGCTATATTGCAGAACATCTTAAAAAGAAAACCATTTTTCGATACTTGGCAGCCAATCTGGCAGGGCTTTTAACCGTATATGCATGCGGCATGGTTTACTATTATATAATCTGTAATTATGTTCTGAACGCGCCGATAGGGATAAAAACATTGGTTATATATTGCTTTATTCTTGCTGTGCCAGGGGATATATTGCTGAGTATTCTCGGTGCTGTAATTGCAAAGCGTGTAAGACCTGTAATGCTTAAATATTTGTCAAATTAAAAATTAAATATGGAGGAGTTTACAAAATGGAACCACTTGCTTTAGCTCAGAAGATTATTGATGGTCGAAGAATCACAAGAGAGGATGATCTTTCATTTTTCATTACATGTGACCTTGATGAATTGTGTGAAGGAGCAGACAGCATCAGAAAAACATTTGTAGGAGATAAAGTTGATCTCTGTGCTATTATTAATGGAAGAAGCGGAAGATGTCCAGAGGACTGTAAATATTGTGCACAGTCAATACATCATCATACATCATGTGAGATATATGACTTTCTTCCGGAGGAAAAAATATTAGAGGCTTGTAAAATGAATGAATCGGAGGGTGTTGACCGCTTTTCTATTGTCACGGCAGGAAAAGCTTTGACCGGAAAGGAATTTGATAAGGCAATACATGCATATGAAACTATGCATAGAGAATGCAGAATCGACCTCTGTGCTTCGATGGGATTTCTTTCGGCAGAGCAGCTTCATAGGCTTCATGAAGCAGGTGTGACAAGCTATCATCATAATATTGAAACTTCTCGTAGGAATTTTCCTAATATATGTACCACACATACTTATGATATGAAAATAGACACTTTGAAAAAAGTTAAGGCAGAAGGCCTGTATGCATGTTCAGGCGGGATTATTGGCATGGGTGAGACTTGGGAGGATCGGCTTGATATGGCAGTCAGTCTTGCTGAGGTTGGAGTTGACTCTATTCCGATTAATGCCCTGATGCCGATTCCGGGAACTCCATTGGAAAAGCTGCCACAGCTTACCGAGTCTGATATTCTGCGCACCATAGCATTTTTCCGTTATATTAATCCTCTGGCTGATATTCGTCTTGCGGCGGGACGGGCTCTTCTTACGAATGATGGTGAGAAGGCATTTGAGTCAGGAGCTTCAGCGACAATAACCGGAAACATGCTGACAACAGCAGCCTGTGCGACTATTCGAAGTGATAGACAGATGCTTGAAGATATGGGAAGAGACGTAACACCGGTATATTGGAAGAAAGAGTGATAACATGAGTAAAGCGATTTTTATTACAGGTACAGGAACGGATATTGGGAAAACATATATATCAGCATTGATTGTGAAGAAGCTTGCACAGGCAGGAAAGAATCCTGCTTACTATAAGGCTGCAATGAGTGGAAATGATAGATGTCAGGATGGCAGTCTTATTCCTGGTGATGCATTGTCAGTTCAGAGGATGTCAAAAATTAAACAGCCACTTGATGAAATGTGTCCATATGTGTACGAAAATGCCTGGTCGCCACATCTAGCTTCAAGAGTTGAAGGTAATCCTGTAGATATGGATACTGTACGCAAAGGATTTTTGAATGTCTCAGGTAAGTATGATTATATAACGATGGAGGGGAGTGGTGGAATACTTTGTCCGCTATGTTTTGATGAACGGAGAATACTGCTTGGGGACATAATAAATGAACTCCAGCTGTCATGCATTCTTGTTGCTGATGCAGGACTGGGCACAATCAACAGTGTTGTATTGACTTATGAGTATATGAGGGCACATTCTCTTCGTATCAAGGGAATTATATTTAATCATTATCATCCTGGAAATATAATGGAAGAAGATAATATTTTTATGTGTGAATATTTGACAGGACTTACTACACTCGCAAAAGTGCAGGACAAGGATGTGGAACTTGATATGGATGTGGATGCACTGGCAGAAATTTATGAAGAGGTGAAGATAAAATGATATGGTATCCTTATGAACAGATGAAAACAATGAAAGAACCTTATAAGATACTTGATGCGGATGGAGTGTACCTGTATACAAAGGATCAAAAGCTGATTGACTCAGTATCATCATGGTGGTGTATGATTCATGGTTATAAGCATCCGGAGCTTACAGCTGCAATTAAGGAACAGGCAGATCATTTCTGCCATGTCATGCTTGGTGGACTTACACATGAGCCGGTTGAAAGGCTGTCAGCAAAGCTTCAGGAATTTCTTCCGGGAGACTTGGATTACTGCTTTTTTTCAGATTCGGGAAGTGTTGCTGTGGAGGTATCTTTGAAGATGGCACTTCAGTACAATACTAACCAAGGGAGAAAAAGACCATTGGTGCTTGCACTTGAACATGCATATCATGGAGATACGTTTAAGGCAATGGAAGTTGGCGATGATGAAGATTATCATTTTGCGTTTGACAAAAAGGAAGGCGTTATTCATATTCCGACAGATATTTCAGCTCTTGAAGAGGCGTTTGAATTGTATCATGACAGATTGAACTGCTTTATTGTGGAGCCGCTTTTGCAGGGTGCTGGTGGCATGAGAATGTATGATATTTCTTTTCTGAAACGTGCCAGGGAATTATGTACTGAGTATGATGTGATTTTAATTTTTGATGAAGTGGCAACAGGATTTGGGCGTACAGGAAATCGTTTTGTTTCAGATATTGTTCTTCCAGATATATTAGTTCTTGGAAAAGCATTGACAGGAGGGTATATAGGTCATGCTGTTACTGTTGCAAATCATAAAGTATTCAATGCTTTTTATAGTGATAATGATCGGCTTGCCCTTATGCATGGACCAACTTTTATGGGAAATGCACTTGCATGTGCAGCTGCATTAAAGGGAATTGAGATTTTTGAGCGTGAAGATTATATGGGCAAGATACATAGAATTGAACAGATATCACACCGTGAGATGGATGGTTTCACAGATCCGCGTGTAAAGGAAGTGCGTGTTATGGGCGGCTGTACATGTGTGGAGGTATATGATTCTAAAGAGCTTGAGGGCTTTCAGCAATTCGCTTATCAGAGGGGTGTATTCAGCCGTCCATTTTTAAAATATATGTATTCTATGGTTCCATATATTATAACAGAGAATGAACTGGTGCATATATTTGATGTTATGAAGGAATGGTTCAGATTTGGAACACAGGGGTCAGACCCCGTGTCCCAATAAGCTGGGACGCGGGGTCTGACCCCTGTGTCCCACGTTATTTCGCTCTGTATTCAGATGGTCTTACACCTACACAGTCGCGGAAACATGTACAGAATCTGCTTTCGTCAGCAAAACCGCTGGCAAAGCAGATTTCTTTTATTGTAAGACTGGTGTTTTTTAGCAGATATTTTGCGTGGTTCAGACGTGTGTTTACAAGATATTCGTGAGGAGTGCAGCCTGTACGCTTTTTGAACAGCCTTATAAAATAATAACGGCTAAGTCCGGCTAGGGAAGCAAGCTCATAAGTTGAGAGCTCCTCGGTAAAATGTGAGTTGATATATCCTGTCACAAGGGATATGGCATCATTGCTATCTGCTTGATTATCAATATCATTACATTCATTTTGCTTGCCGCTGCTGCCGTCCACAACGGCAAAATCCGCAAGCATTCCGGTAATCATCATTGACATGGCTGCTTCGGCAGGAATATTTCCGTTTGAAAAGTCTCCGATAAGTGCGGCAAGTCCGGAGGGTTCCTGGTTGAGAACGGGAGTGTCGCAGTCATATTTTTTACTAAGATAGTCGTAGTATTTTAGGGCGGCAGCACCGTCAACGTGAATCCAGTCAGCCTCCCAGCCGCAGTCACTTTCATAGCCGTGAGCTTCATAGCAATTTATCAAAACTGTGTTTCCGGCAGATACTTGTGTGTCGGTATTTTTTGCATGTACTGTGCATCTGCCTGATTTGACATGCATGATAAGAATACTGTCATAGCTGTTTCTGTTAAGCACATAGCCGGCACAGTATGTAAAATGTCCGATGCACACAGGGTAAAGGTAAGTTGAGAGAGCCTCCTGTGTCGGTGTGTAGATAAAATATTCAGATGCAGGCTTTACAAGCGCTTCGGTTACTTTCATAAAATCCTTTCATTATTTTAGTATATGCTTCGGGTGTCAAAACATGTTTTGTGAACTTAACCATGTATAATTCGTTATACACTCATAGACTAAATCGGCATGTTTTGACACCTGAACCAGTATATAAAAATATTGTAATTGTACAGAGCTGACTGTTTGAATACCTTTTGTAAGGATTATAGACGGTTATTTACAAAAAAGAGCAATTTTTATAAATATAACAGCAAATCACAGCAATGTCAACCGCACAGGTAAGTGGTATTATTGTGTTAAAGATGATTATATGGAGGTGCACATATGAACAGAGTACATGTATGGGAGGAGAAGGTTGTTATACCTACTTATGAGGCGGGAAAGCCTGACAAGAATCCGATGTTCCTTGAGAAGAGGGTATATCAGGGAAGCTCCGGAAGAATATATCCTCATACAGTCATTGAGAAGATAAGTGATACCAGGACCGACAAGGAGTACACAGCACTGTATCTTGAGAATGATTATATCAAGGTTATGATGCTTCCTGAACTCGGCGGAAGAATACAGAGAGCATATGATAAGACTAACGGATATGATTTTATATATTATAACCATGTGATTAAGCCGGCACTGGTAGGTCTTGCAGGACCGTGGATTTCCGGAGGAATTGAGTTTAACTGGCCGCAGCATCACAGACCTAGCACTTTTGACCCTGTTGAGTATTCATATAAGGAGAATGAGGATGGGAGTGCGACTGTCTGGATGGGTGAGATTGAGAACATGTTCCGCACAGAGGGCGTGCTTGGAGTGACTCTGTATCCTGACAAGGCTTATATTGAGCTGTCTGCAAAGCTCTATAACAGGACGAATGTCCCTCAGACATTTCTATGGTGGGCAAATCCTGCCGTTGCGGTAAATGATGACACAATATCGGTATTTCCCGAGGATGTGAATGCTGTGTATGACCACGGAAAGAGAGATGTCATAAGCTTTCCTTACGCAGAAGGTACATATTACAAGCATAAGTATGACCATGTAAATATAGCGCAGTACAAGAATATTCCTGTGCCTACTTCATATATGGCATACAGGTCGGATTACAATTTCATAGGTGAGTATGACTATGGAAAACATGCCGGGCTTTTACACGTAGCTGACCATCATATTGCACCGGGAAAGAAGCAGTGGACATGGGGCTGTGGTGATTTTGGAAAGGCATGGGACAGAGCACTTACCGATGAGGATGGCCCATATATAGAGCTTATGACAGGCTGCTATACGGACAATCAGCCTGATTTTACATGGATGCTTCCGCAGGAGACTAAGAATTTCAAGCAGTATTTCATGCCTTACAAGAATATCGGATATATCAAAAATGCTACAATCGATGCGGCAGTAAATGCTTCTTATGACGAGTCTGAAAGAAAGTTAAATATTTTCGCATACACAACCTCAGAGCAGAAAGGTGCTGTCGTGAGGGTGGAAAAGAACGGAAAGACGCTTTTTAAAGAGAGCGTTGACATATCTCCGGCTCATACCTATGAGGTACATTTATCTTTTGACGAGCTGCTAAAGAAATCAGAAAATCGTGAAAACAATATCGAAAATGATAATAATAATGAGAGTGTTACAGAAAAAGAGCATAGCAATATTGGATGTGGTGACAAGGAGGGCGAAATTTCCGGAACTAAGGTAAGCATCAGCTCAGCCGATGGAAATGAGCTTGTAGCTTACACATTTACGAAGAAGCAGGAGACACCGATTCCTGAGCCTGCTAAGGCTGCACCGCTTCCTTGTGACTGTAAGACAACGGAAGATTTGTTCCTATACGGAAAGCATATAGAGCAGTACCGCCATGCGACCTACCATGCGGAGGATTATTATCTTGAAGGCTTAAGGCGTGACCCATCCGATATCAGGCTTAACAATGCATATGGTCTATGTCTTCTCAGAAAATGTGATTTTGCCGGAGCACAGAAATACTTTCAGGCAGCAGTCGATAAGTCGATTCGCTCAAACCCTAATCCATATGACCTTGAGCCATATTATAATCTTGGACTTTCACTAAAATATCAGGGAAAGACGGATGCGGCATATGATGCATTTTATAAATCAATCTGGGGCGGAAGCTTTCAGGCACCGGGCTTTTATGAGCTTGCCTGCATAGATGTAAAAAAAGGCGGTTATAAAACTGCCCTTGAGCACATTGATGAGTCGATTTTCAGGCAATACCACTGCATGAAGGCAAGAGCGCTTAAGGAGGATATTTTAAGGCTTTTAGGAAAAAATGAGCAGGCAGATAGATTGAGAGCTGATAGCATGGAAATAGACCATCTGTATGACAGAAGACCTGAGAAAATTAATCATAATACTCTTATTGAGCTTGTAAACGACAAGTATGAAGCAGGACTTTACAAGCAGGGAATTGATTTTGCTCTTTCATGGGTTGAAGCACAGAAAGGCAGAGGTACTGACGATAAGGATATTTATCCGCTCGTATATTATTATATTGCTTATGGATATATGCTGCTTGAAAATGCAAAAAGTGTACAAGTAAGTAATTTGATTGACTCTAAAAATGTACAGATGCAGGCTGATGCAGTACAAAATACAGTTGCACAGGCACAGGACGAAACCGATGGGACAGCTTGCAGCATGGCAGAAAAGTACGCTCTTCTTGCCGAGGATGCTGTCGCAGCAGGCTGTTTCCCACATAGAATGGAGGATTACATAGTGCTGTCTGCGCTCGCAGAAAAATTCGACCTTGGAATGGCACGCTTTTATCTAGGCTGTCTTTTATATGACAAGAGAGTCTATGATGAGGCTGTTGCTGACTATGAAGCTGCAAGAGAGAAGTGTCCTGATTTTCCTACAGTACACAGAAACCTTACGCTTGCATACTACAATGTATATAACGAGCCGCAGAAGGCTTACTTAGAGCTTGTCAAGGCATTTACGCTTGATGAGAGCGATTCGAGAGTCTATATGGAGCTTGACCAGCTAAGGCGCAGAATGAATTTTCCTATTAAGGAGCGTATTGCAGATATGGAAAAGCATATGGAGCTTGTGTGCGACAGAGACGATATGTATCTTGAATATGTGACTGTGCTTAACACGGTAGGCAGGAACAAAGAAGCACTTGAACTCATAAATAAAAGACATTTTCATCAATGGGAGGGTGGCGAAGGCAAGGTTGCCGCACAGTATCTTACATCGCTTTACATGCTTGCGAAGAAGGCTTTTGACGAAGAAAAATATGACGAAGCAAGGAAGCTTCTTGTTCAGGCAACGGCTGATTACCCTCATAATCTCGGCGAAGGAAAGCTTGAGAGTGCACAGGAGAATAATCTTTACTATCTTCTTGGAGCTGTATGTGATAGGTTAGGTGAGAAGGATTATGCAAGAGAGTGCTTTGTGAAGGCGGGGGATGGACTTAGTGAGCCTGTCGGAATGATGTATTACAACGACCAGCCGCCTGAGATGATTTATTATCAGGGACTTGCATTTGATAAGCTTGGTGATAGGGCGCAGGCGGATATAAGATTTAACAAGCTTATAGATTACGGCAAAAAGCATATTGATGACGATGTGAGAACAGATTATTTTGCCGTATCACTTCCTGACCTTCTGATTTTTGAAGAGAACTTAAGTGAGAGAAACAGAAAGCACTGTCTGTTTATGATGAGTCTAGGTTATAAGGGGCTTAGAATGAATGAAGAGTATAGAAAATGTGCTGATAAGCTGCTTGCGATGGACAATGCTCATCAGGGAATCAGAGTGCATGGAGAAGAATAAAAGATATTTATAAATAGTAATTGCGAAGCGGAATTATTTCGCTTATGCGACCCGCAGCAGGCGGAGAATTCTGAAAGGCAGAATTCGTTATTGTAGGCAAAAAGCGAAAGAGAATTACGCATTGACTTAGTATAGCTGAAATGAGGAAGTGTTATGTATTCATATAACGAGAATTATCTGATGTGTGATGGTGCTCCTATTCTTCCTGTTATGGGTGAATTTCATTTTTCGAGGTATCCCAAAGAAGAATGGGAGAGTGCACTTTACAATATGAAGTGTGGCGGAATAGAGATTGTTGCGACATATGTGTTCTGGATTCATCATGAGGAAGCGAAGGGTGAGTGGAATTTTGAAGGTAACAGATGCCTTCGTGATTTTCTTGCCTGCTGTGAGAAGGCTGGCATGAAAGTGTGGCTGCGCATCGGGCCTTGGGCGCATGGAGAGTGCAGAAACGGAGGTTTTCCGGACTGGCTTATCGATATGGAACGAAGAGGAGAGCTTAAGCTTCGTGAAAATAATGACAAATATCTTGCGCTTGTGGACGAGTTTTACACTAAGATAGGTGAGCAGGCAGCAGGCTTTATGTACAAGGATGGCGGTCCGGTCATCGGAATACAGATTGAAAATGAGTACGGGCATTGTTGTGGTGGAGCGGCTGAGCACTCAGAGAGAGTGGAACATATGTATACACTTAAAAAGATTGCTTATGAGAAAGGACTTATAACACCTTATTATTCAGCAACAGGATGGGGTGGAGCATGTGTGCCGGAAGGATTCATCGCTGTACTTGGCGGGTATGTGGATGCACCCTGGGCAGAGCACACACATGAACTTGAGGCAAGTGATAACTTTCTTTTTAAACCGTTTCATGATGATACCAACATTGGTTCGGATTTGGCACAGGGGAATTCAACATTTACATTTGATGTGAATAAGGTTCCGTATCTCACGGCTGAGCTCGGAGGAGGACTTCAGGTGACGGCACACAGGCGCACATATCCTTATGCGAAGGATATTGAAGCGCAGACGGTCTGCATGCTTGGCGCAGGCGCAAATCTCATAGGCTACTATATGTACCACGGCGGCGTAAATCCTGACGGAAAGTATTCCACGCTTCAGGAGTCGAAAGCGACAGGCTATAACAATGACCTGCCTGTAAAGAGCTACGATTTCCAGACGTGTCTCAGGGAAAATGGGCTTCCATCGGAGAGCTTTTATAAATTGCGTAAATACCATACCTTTATAAAATCGGTTGAAGATATTCTCGCTCCGGCAAAGGTGTATCTTCCGTCTAATGTTTCCGAGCCAAAGAGTGCGGAGGACATGGAGACATTAAGAGCCTGCTTAAGATACAATGAGGAGCTTGACTGTGGATTTTTATTCATAAATAATCATCAGAGAAAACGCCACATGACACAGAAGTGGATTACATCACACAAGCCGTTGGAATTTTCGATTAGAAAATATGTGAATCAGGCTTATGGCTTTAATGATAAAGCAGGCGAAACTGCTGACAAAAATAAGCAAAATACGGATGATGAGTATTTGAAGGTGACATTTAAAAATATTTATGTAGCTTCCGATGCGGTTCTTGTGATACCGTACAATCTTCCGGTTAAGATAAACGGCGAAGATATCAGGCTCAGATATACCAATGCTTCATACATTGGCTGTTTTGGCGGAGTGTATTATTTCTATTCGGATGAAAATGAGAAAGATGTATATTTTGAGTGGAGTGATAATGCTGACCATTCAGGGGCTGTAAGGCTTCTTACAACACATGATGCGGAACATTTACTTGTCGGTAAGGACGGAAAAATAAGCATGCTCCCGGATTTGGCATTTGAGAAGGCAGGAACAGTTGATTTTGTCGAAAAGGACGTAAAGCCTGAAAGAGATACTTTCAGGCTGCCTGTTGATGGCAATGCTCCAAGTGAAGAATGTGAACATCGAAAAGCCTGCGGATGCGTGAGAGAATATGAGCTGAGCTTAAAATATGATGCAGTATGTAAAAGCTGTGGAAATGCAGCTTCTGATTGCGGAAAAGAAAGCACACCTGATGATAAATCAAATGAGCGGTCAGATGGAATCTTAAGTGATATATTTTTAGAGCTGGATTTTGGCGGCGATAAGGCAGAGTTGTATGCCGATGGCAGACTTATTGATGACTGGTTCTCAAACGGTGAGGTATGGCGGGTTGCATTAAGAAGATATGGTTTCCCACAAAAGCTTGTCCTTAAGGTATATCCGTTTGATGACAAGGTTTACTATGACCTTGAACCGAAAAAAGGCTGCCGTTTTAATGGTGCAAAGCTGACGCGGGTGATATAATCAGGCGACTGTTGAACTGGAATTGTATAATGTTCGTTGGATATAAAGTGGGTTTTGCAATTAGCTAATGTGATGCAAAGGAAGGGGCAGGTTTATGACGTTTGAAATTAAGGATGACAGCATATATTTTTGCAGGGCAGGAGAGACAGGGCGGTTAAGTGCCTGCGGTGAAAACAGTATAAGGTTTCAAGCAAGTGCATCCGGAAAGCTTGTTGAGCAGGATTGGACGCTTATGCCAAGAAAGGCTGTTGCAAATGCATGGATTGAGAATAAAGACTCAGCTAAAGAGGCATTTATTGAGGTAGGAAATCTAAGAGCAAGGCTTGAGGAATGTGGGCGTGTAACCTATTTTAGAAATGGTGAAGAGATATTGCGCGAGCAGCCCGAACTCACTTTCAATATGGGATACCGTCATTACAAGAGCAAGGACAGTAATTTATGGAATTTGCGCGTTACATTCGAGGCGCGCGAGGGTGAGGAGTTCTACGGACTTGGACATGAGAGAATGAATGTATTCAGTAAGAAAGGCTGTACCGTCGATTTGCGCCACCTGAATACTAAGGCATCCATACCATATGTGTATTCCTCGCTAGGCTATGGTTTTATATGGAATATGCCATCAACCGGAACAGTAGAGTTAGGCTGTAACAGAACAAGATGGAACAGCGATTGCGCTAAGGGCATGGATTATGTTGTGATAGGCGGAAATCCAAGACAGGTCACAGCAGAGCTTGCCAATCTCACGGGACACGCACCGAATATGCCTGAGTGGGCACTGGGCTTCTGGCAGAGCAGGCTGCGTTACGAGGATGATAAGACAGTACTTCAGGTTGCAGAAAAATACAGACAGATGGGGATGCCATTGTCAGTCATTGTCATTGACTATTTCCACTGGACGGAGCAGGGTGACTACAAGTTCGACCCTGAATACTGGAAGAATCCAAAGACTATGGCTGACAGACTGCATAAGATGGGGACAAGGCTTATGGTGTCAATGTGGCCTACTATAAACGAGAACAGCGAGAATTATGCATACATGCTCGATAACAATATGCTAATACGCACCGCAAGAGGTTCTAACCGTGTGTTTGAATTCTATGGTTCACAGGCTGAGATTGACCCAATGAATCCGCAGACGAGGGAATATGTGTGGAAAAGGCTGAAAGAGAACTACTTTGACAATGGAGTTGACTGTATGTGGTTTGATGAGGCTGAGCCGGAGATACATCCACAGGATTTTGACAATCTGGTGTTTTATGAGGGAACCGGCAATGAGGTTGCACTTTTGTATCCGTATTATTATGAGAAGATGGTATATGATGGAATGAAGTCCGAAGGAATGGAAGATGTGGTTACATTGTCGCGTTGTGCATATCTTGGTTCACAGAAGTTCGGGGCAGTAGTCTGGTCAGGTGATGTGGCATCTACATTTGAGAGCCTCACGGAACAGGTGAAATCCGGACTTAACATGGCAATGTGCGGTATTCCGTGGTGGAATACGGATATAGGTGGTTTCTACGGAGGAGATATTACATCCGATTATTTTAAAGAGCTTATAGTAAGATGGTTTCAGTACGGAGTGTTCTGTCCTGTTATGAGACTCCATGGAAGCAGGCTCGGTGCTGACAGAAGCAGGGATATCAAGGAGCCGACAGGCGGTGACAATGAAATATGGAGCTTTGGCGAGAATAATTTGTCGATACTGTCAGACCTTGTAAGACTCAGATATCGTCTTGTGCCATATATTAAGAAACATATGGACATAGCTTCTAAGACCGGTGCGCCGGTGATGCGTCCACTGTTTTTTGACTATCCGGACGATAAAAAATGCTATCATATAGGTGATGAGTATATGTTTGGAAGTGATATACTTTTTGCACCTATAACAAAGCAGGGGCAGGTTTTAAGAAAGGTATATCTTCCGGAAGGAAGCTGGATATTGACAAAGGATGGCTGCGTATACACAGGGGGACAGGAGTACGAGGTTACAGCCAAGCTAAGCGAGTTTATCGCATTTGTCAGAGCCGGAAGCGATGTTCTTGCGGTGTTTAATGAATAAAGATAAAATAAGGGGGTGCAGCGGGAGATATGCGGCACCCCCTTATAAAATAGGTTGTATTTATCTTACAATATGCGTAAAATATAAATGAAAGCGAGGTAGATATTATGATAGTTGATACAAGTACGATGATTTCCATAACCGAAGCTAATTAGAATTTTTCAAAAGTTGCCAGAGTTGTTGATGAACATGGTACAGCAGTTATTCTTAAAAATAATGTGCCGAGATATCTTGTGATTGACTTTAGCAAAGCAGAGCAGGAAAAAATAGCATCCACAGAGGATGTACTTGATATATCAGAATATCTTATTAAGCAGAATATGGAGGCTTATGAGGTGCTTGCCAAATGATAAAATTAAGCAAAGAGCAGGTCATTCTACTTCACGAAAGGCTGATTGAAACTACCGGTGGGAGTAATGGCATTCGTGATGATGGTATGCTTGATTCGGCACTTGCTAATCCGTTTCAGTCGTTTGGAGATGATGAATTATACCTAGTTTACAAGCAAAAGCAGCACAACTATGCTTTGGAATTGTAAAGAACCATCCTATGGTCAATGGGAATAAAAGATTGGGCACTCATGTTATGCTGGTATTTTTAGCATTAAATGGTTATGAGCTTTCGTATACTCAAAAAGAACTGAGTGATACAATTCTTGATTTAGCATCCGGAAAAATAGGTGCAGAGGACATATTAAAATGGATTATCAATCATTAAAAGTAACGTATAAGTTTAAGATGCACGGCTAATAAGTCAATAATATATGTAAAGCTATAGAGCGGGAGTCATCTTCGGATGGCTCTGGTTTTATTAATGGGAAATTTCGTCGAAATTCCCTATTATATAAAAGTCTGCCGGGCAGGAACGCACTGCGGTGGAGCGGAATTCTTCCTTGTCGATTAAATACCGTTTATGATGTTCCATAACACCTTTACACATAACGAAAATATGTTATACTTTTACTGAATAAATGCTGTTAAAACTATGCAGACAGAATGGTAATGCCTATTATATACGCATAGACTAAATTGGCACGTTTGTATACCGGAACCTTATAATGTTAAAATGGAGGACAATATCATGGAACTTATGGATTTAATAAGAACGAACAGAACATACCGCCGTTTCAAGCAGACTGCGGTTGCAGCTGAGATAATCGGAGAAATATTAGAAGCAGCGCGCAATGCGGCGAGTGCGGCGAATAAGCAACCGTTAAGCTATGTTGTTGTAAAAAATCCGGACAAAGTATCAGATGTATTTAAGCTTACTAAGTGGGCTGCATATCTTCCTGCTGAGCAGGGACAGCCAAAGAGTGGTGAGGAGCCTGTACTGTTCATTGGAGTTGTTGAGAATACGGATATCAATAAGAACTGTGACACGGATGCAGGACTTGCTATCGCCAACATGAGACTTGCGGCATGGGCGCATGGAGTCGGTAGCTGCATTATAGGTGCCTGCGATAAGAATAGGCTGTCAGAAATGTTCGGACTTACAGAAAATCAGGTGCTCCATACGGTTATCGCATTTGGATATCCGTCACATATAAGCAGCATCGAGGATATGAAGGATGATAATGTAAAATATTATCTCGATGGGAATGGGGATTATGTTGTTCCTAAGCGCATATTAAGTGATGTTGTGAAGGAAATTTAAGCATATATTATTGAAGCAGGCACATTTTTATGAAAAAAGAAGATATTATAAAGCTTATAAAGTATGTTGTAGGCTCCGTAGTAGCAGTATTGCTCGCAGCCGCATTGCGTCTTGAGTTTGCATATGCCGCCGGAATTATAACGCTTCTTACAATACAGGATACTAAGAAGGAGACAGTAAAGATTGCAGCAAAACGAATTGTGATTTTTATTATTATGACAATTCTGTCGGCAGCGATTTTTCCGCTTGCGGGGTATCATGTGTGGGCGTTCGGAATTGTGCTGATTCCGTATCTTACATTCTGTA
>ERZ1106915.1904-NODE-1904-length-14582-cov-3.179803_pt1 | contig 14582 bp, 7 predicted proteins | sample MGYA00403653_ERZ1106915 | MGnify/ENA primary metagenome ERZ1106915 (study PRJEB35170, sample SAMEA104062404) | human gut metagenome | biome: human gut; feature: human-associated habitat; material: faeces | place: Denmark | collected 2012-06-06 ... | reverse complement strand
AGGTCCATCCTCGGCACCTGTCACCGTGATGGTAACCTGGACAGAGGGAGCAGCTGCCTGCATCAGTTTTGCCTTTTCAGATGGATGGAGCGAGGAAATGCTGCCAAAATCACCACACCAACCGCACTCCCAGCGGTTGCCCCGCACCATAACAGGACTGCCGCAGTGCGGACATGGGATTGTTGCCATGGATCACACCTCCCTTTCCGGCTGCCGTTATACGGAGAAATATTCTAATTAGCAAACAAGGCGTCAGACATCTCGGCGCGCTTGCTCAACCAATTCTGGAATTCCATAGCCAGACTTGTAATGTGGTCTGTGTCCAACCCAGGAACATTATCCATCTTCTGATGGGGTAGATCTACTTCCTTGATTCCACCCAGCGCCAGAGCCAAAGCCAGTTCCACCTGCATCATCAAATAGAAGCAGTCCATCTTCCGACCTTTGGGCTGCTTTTGAATGGCCTCCAGAGCCTCCGTCATACCGCCCAGGATGCAGCGCATCCGGTTCATGGCCACATTGGAATCCCACGCGGTCCACCGGGAGCGATCTTTTGGAAACACCGCCTGACGCAGGATGTCAAGCATCTCTTCCAGTTCCCGGCGGTCTAAAATCATCTGTTCATCCTGGGTGAAGGGCTGCCCAGTTGTTTCTCTTAGCAGGCAGCCCACAGGCCTTAGCGGATTCTCCCGAAACAGGAAGTAATCGTGTCCGTCATCGTCCCGGTACATAAAACAGGGACGATGGAGCAGGACAACCTCTTGCTCCTGGGTGATTTCATCAAAGAGCTCCGGCTCCAGACCAAAAAACTGGCTGAGCTGCTCCTTGCGGGCTTGCGGCAGCGGTTCCCGGCGGTTCTCCCACAGATTGATGGCCTGGCGGGTGACGCCCAGTTTTTCGGCCAGTTGTCCCTGGCTTAAGTTACACCGTCGGCGGATGAAAGACAGTCCGTTCATATGATCTCCTCCTCACTTTGGCCCCATTGTACCGGAACTTGACAGGTGAGGACAAGATGAAAGGTGAATAGTTTGATGGCAGTTATTCTACACCCAGCGCCTTGAATACAGCTTCCTGCGCAGAGGTATAGAAGATAATGCTGAACGCCCCCATCAAATCGGGAGGTACGGTTCCAAGATCCGCAGCTGAAGTAATGGGAAGCAGGATTTTCTTGGCCCCGCTGTCCAGGCAAACCTGGAGAACATTGGCCAGCTCATCCACTTTGGTAATAGCACCACTGATGCTGATCTCTCCCAAAACCGCAAGGCTGCTGAGCGTGGGCTTATTGAGAGCAGCGGATGCGATGGCAATTACCGTGGGCAAAGCCAGAGATTTCGTCATCCCAATGCCATTGAGATCCTGATAGTTGATGATGTAGTCCTTCTGCGTTGTGCTGATGGAACGGGAGATCCCACCGCCGTTGGCTTTAAGGTAGTTAAAGGCAGTATTTGTGGCCTCCTTGGCTTCTCTGTCACTGCCCAGACCGGTGCGCTCAAATTTTCCGTTACCGGGCAGCATCTGAGTCTCCAGGCGATACACGCCTACCATACCGGACTTGGCTCGGGAGATGGTATAGACTGTTCCGGGATTGGCCATGCCCTCTGGAATCAGTTTTCCGCCGCCCTGCTCCGGCACTGACACAAAGCGCTCCTCAAAAGTTTCGTTATCGATATAGGAGAAATTCACATCGTAGAACTCCATGCCGCCCAGCTTTTTGAGCTGTTCCTTGACGCGGCGGCGCATTTCAAGCGCAAACTTCAGTACTTCCTCCAGCTGCTCCTTGGTGAACTCTCCGTCCGGATACAGCAGCTTGATCAAACCTCCGACCATCTTACGGACAGCAATTGTATCACGCTGATTGAGGTTTTTTCCAAGGCGGAAATACTTGTCGATCGCATCGCCGTACTGTTCCTTGCGCAGCTCGCGGATAAACTCTGCTAGGTAGTCCGTGATAAAACCATAGTCATTGGTAAAATGCTCCGGACGGAACTTCGGAATCTCCCAGCCTGGAATATAGCAATGCAGACGGTCAAGAAAGGCTGTGTCCGTTCCCATCTCCGGCGGGAACGGGTCAAACAGAGAGGAAGTCTTGAGCAACACATCCACGCTCTGATTGATGTTTCCTACAAAGACCATAGATGCCGACGCTGCCTTTTCCTCTTTGCCACGGGCAAAGGAGCCGGAAGCCATATAGTCCTTCATAATCTGAATGCCGTCTTTGTCCTTAAACTTGATTCCGGCAACTTCATCAAAGGCAACGCAGTCCCATAAGCCTACCAAACCTACGGTTTTGCGCCCCATATTGTAAAACAGATTTGCAACGGTCGTCTGACCACCGGATACCAAGATACTGTTCGGGCTGATTTCTTTATAGATATGGGACTTTCCTGTGCTGCGCGGCCCCAACTCACAGAGATTGAAGTTGTTCTCCACCAACGGCAGCATACGCGCAAGTAGCAGCCACTTTTCCCGATTGTTCAGCTGTTCCGGCTCATATCCGCAGGAACGCAGCATAACATCCATCCACTCTTCCTGTGTGAATGCCTTGCGTCCCTCTCGAACTTCTTCAATGTCGATATGGGGCATCTGAATCGGAGTCAGCTTATGGATGCTGATGGGAGAGATGTCCTTCTGCTTTTTCTGTTTAGAGGAAATCGGCTGTCCATCTATATCCGTGATTCCAAAGCTGCTGTCTCCCTCAGACTCATATTCCAGCTGCACGATGCACCAGATACCGCCGCAAAGCAGCCGGTCATATTTTTCTGGATAATCATCCGTAATCGGTACATTGGTGAGGCCAAGGTTAGAGAACTCTGCAAAAAAGCAATCCTTTTTGATGTCCAGATGTACTGTCACCATATCAATAATGGTATGGCTCCCGTTCTTGCGCAGCTGGGAGAGAATTTTTTGAGCTTCATCCGGGCGGACAAAATTGTCTGCCAGAATGCGCTTCACATTCTGAACGCCCTGCTCAATGATTGTCTCATCGTCTGAACTACAATACTGACCCAGCAGGAACTCCAGCACATAGACCGGAACATTTGCTCCTTCTTTTATTTTCTTTGTCAGGTCTTTGCGGACGATCCGACCGTCAAAGTTACTGCGCAGCTTCCAGCGCAGTTCTTCACGGGTATCGTCTGCCGCCATATCCATCATTTCCATACGGAATTCCTGCCTCCTCTATATCAGAATCCGAATCCAAAGTCATCTGCAAAGGCAATATCCATGATGACAGGCTGCCTCCACTGCTCCAGACCGCTTTCTTCGTCATAAACCACAAGGTAATACTGCTTGTCCTTGTCGTATTTCTTATTCTTGAATGTGAAACGCATCCGGAAGATACGCTTCTGCGCATTTTCCTCACGACTGTCCGCCACATAACTGTTTTCGTTCGAGATTTTCTCATTGTCTTCCGAGAGGAAGAAAATGCGGTATTTTGCAGCTTTTACAGTATCGCTAACGGCATCCGACTGGATAAAGTCCATGGAAGTGATCAGGTTCGTAATCTTATGGACGATGCTGACCAGAGCAATTTCTGCATTCTTTGTTTCCATGTGACCGCGCTCCATCTTAAACTCCAGCACCGGCACCAGCATTTCCTGTGGTGAGGAACCGCCATGCACATAGTTAGCACCGCCTCCGGCCACCTTAAAGACATTGCTGCTGACTGGATAGGACACCACCTTGCTGTCCTCGTTCCCCAGAACGCGTCCCATGCTCATATGGTCGATGCCGTCATCTTCCAGTGCCGCCTTGGACACAATAAATCTGCGATTGACAAATGCTTTTTCCGCGCTTTTCCCAGAAATCTTGTCACTTTCTGTCAGCTTATCACGCTTGTAAATAAAGCCATGATCGGCAGTGACGATAAAATGATAGGTGTTGCCGCTGACGGAGATTCGATGAATCAAGTCCATGATTTCCTGAACGGCCTCCTCACACGCATGAAACACCTCATCCTCGGTATTTGCCTTGTCTCCGCGTGCGTCAATCTGATTATGATATACATAGATAATCTGACGTTTTGTCAGCACATCTCGCAGCTCTGCCACTTTCAGATTTTTGATATCATCGAACTGTACACAGACACTATCCGGGTTATAGCTTTGCAGCACCTGCTGCCGACCTGCCAGATTATCGCAAAGGATACCATCTACCAGCACCTGGAAGTCATCCGTCATCTCCAGTGTTTTATGCGGTAAAAGTGCTGCCATACCGAGCCTTGTATAAGACGGCAGGACACTTAGTTGTACAGAAAGTTTTGCCGTGCATTTCGGGTCATCCTGCATTCTGGCAAACAACTCCTGTCCGACCTCGTAACGCATGGCATCCGAAATGATGACCACGGTGCGTTCCTTGGTATAGCGCAGGTTGGCATTGTAAAACTCCCGCTGCAACGGAATTGCCGAAAATGCGGCATCCTGCTGGATTCCAGCATTCCATGCTGGGAGCAGACAAGCCAGATATTCGTTCGTGTAAATATTTTCCACCAGCTCCCGAAGCGGCTCAAAGCTTTCCGTGCTCTCCAGCTGGTCGTAATAATAGTAGAATTTCCGATACTGCTGATCCATATTGTAATCCGCAGCAAGATATCGGTCGATGATTGGCTTTAAGCCATCTGCGGCATGGTAATCCGCTTCCTTCACCATGCTGTATGCACTGGAAAGCAGCTGATAAGTCTTCCCGGTCTTTCTGCCAAAGTGCATTTTAGCCCGTTTTTCACAGAGTTCCGGAATGGTTAATCCGTTTACGATTGCACCGATATCTTCCGAAGCAAGTCTGCCAATGAGCCACTTTACCAGAACCTGATCCACGGCAAGGAAAGTGTCGCACTCCACCAAATCGTCCACTCGCATTCCTGCAAATGCCGAAAGAACATTCAGCCCTTTGGCAACATATGCCGACAGAGCATCGTATTTATCCCGGTACAGGACACTGTTCATCAGGCTATCGAGAAATGCGATGATATTGCCTGACTTGTAGGAGACAAAGCTCTTCCATGCTGCCGGAAGCTCTGCCTGCACATATCGCCCAGTATAAGTAACGAACAATGTTACCAGCAACCGTTCCAAACTCGGTTTTGTATCGGTGTATCCGAAATGCTGCTCACAGAGCTGCCAGAATGCAGGCAGCAGATCGTATTTTTCAAACTCCTGCAAGAAAGCATTGTCCACCAGCTCGCCATCCGTCAACACGATGCGCACGACTTCCTCAAAAGAGCAGATACGCGCCTTGCAGACCGCACTTAGCAGACCGACAAGGATATTTTCTTCATTGAAGTTTTCGATTTCCAAATCATAGAACCGCTGAGTGCGCTCTTTGTTGGCGAAAAACTTGATGTGCTTCTCAATAACCGGCTTGTACTTTTCCTCAATACCGAGGTCAACCGACAGCAGGGAGGCTCGGTCAGCAAAGAACCGTCTGGAATACAGCATTGTGTCTTCCAGATGGTTGTCCCTTACATCCGGCTTCGGAAACGGTGCATAAATCAGATAATTCGTGGTCTTATCCACACGCTCCAGAAAATACTTTGTATAGAACTGGTTATCCGGCTGGAGATGGTAGATCTTCGCATTCTGAAGCTCAACTGTCTCCATATCCTCGGCAAATTCTGCCTTATCATCGTACCAGAAAACCAGTTTCCGGGTCTCTCCGGTAAATTCCGCATTCAGGCGGTCTATAATTTGTTTCAGGTTCAATTCTGCCATATCATTGTCCTTTTTTCCTGTGATTGGTCTTTATCTCTTACAAGAGAACTCAGCAATAGCTTCATCTTTTTCCGGTAGAACTTTGTTCTTTTGATGTACCGTGGAATCGTCATGTGATACGCCTGCATAAATTCCAGTATCCATGCCAGATCATAGGATTTCTCGGTTGACCAGTCACGATATTTTCTATGACAGACAAGCCAGACACCAATGATATTGTAATCCAACGCATCTTCATCGGTTTCATCTTGAATACAATGACCGCAGAGGAAGCGGTATGCCACCGGATCATGGGCATATGTACGTTCAAAACGCTGCCATGCCGCCGCGACATCATCCTTTGTCCAGTGATTTTGCATTTTCCCACTCCCTCCGGTCATTTTTCTTATTTCTTTTCTTTCACCATGATATTCTTACTGTCTGCCAGCACCTCATAGAACTTGCCGTCCTGGGCGGTCTGGAGCTTGCGGTAGTTGACCTTTACGCCGTCATCGAGGTCAAGCTCGATACGGGAAAGTGCCAGATGGCTGATCTTCTCATCGTATTCCCGACATTCCTTCAACTGCTTGGCAAGTTTATCCTTACGCTTGGAGGCTGCTGCCACCTCACGGGCATTCCCGCTGTGATCCATCATATCCTGCATCCGGTTGATCTCGGATTCATACACACGCTGCATCTTATGCAGGTAGTCGATACGCAGGTTGCCGATGGTATCCGGTGTATAGCGATGCAGGTAAACCAGTGCCTTAAAGCCGTTCTGCTTGCCGCTGTCAAACAGCCAGTAGATCGGACGCTTACCGGAGCCAGTGACAGAGTAAGTCTGGCAGTGATCCTTGAAGAAGTCGTTCAGGAAGTAATTGCGGATGATCTCCCGGCTGGTGCTGCCCTTATTGCCGAGGGCTTTTGCGATATAGTCGAGGTTTGCTTCCAGCGTATCAGCACCGTAAACTGCTTTCAGCCATGCACACAGGCGAGATACGATATCATCGTCCAGATATTCTTCATCGGTGATGGGGATAACATTGTCGGCATCTGGGAAGAACATTTCATCCACCACAATACCCTCATTGCGGTATGCGCGTTCCAACTCTTCAGCAGAAATCGTTCCAGGGCGTTCGTTCATCTTATCCACAAATGCCTGCAAGGAATACGGTTCTCCCGCAAAAAGCAAGCCATCCTTATAAGTAGAATAGCGGCCAAACATACAACCCACCGCATAGCTCAGCAGGCTCTTGATGTCCCGCTGCAAGTCAGCCTTACGCACAGTCACATCTTTATCTTCCACTTCCGGAGTCAGCTCGTCCTGCAAACCATAAATCTCAATAAAAATGCGGTTCAACTCTTCCTCGTTGGCTTTCAGCTGGTTAAAACGTTCTTCGCATTCTGCCTGCCACTGGGTAAAGGCTTCGGAAATCGTGGAAACGTTGCGGAGCAATGGGTGCTTCTTAAAGTCCCAAGAGGTTTCAAAGGAATCCCAATCTTCTTTGCACAATCTTATATTTTCTTCTGAATATTCAGTGATTTCACTATCACGAAATTTTTCAAATATTACAGGTAACTTTGCGATATCTCCAGATTGCAAATGAAGCGTAGGGTTAATCATTCGATTTATTTTATCCGCAATGGGAGTATTAAGATACGCAAGTAAATACATCAGCAAATTTTCAGGAGCAAAGCAAACCGACCCTGTACTTTCAAAGAAAAATCCTTCCGGCATATATCTAAAAGATGATAATCCTGTCGTTATATTAGACCATGTAATTCCTTTATTAAACAATAAGTCTGCACTTCTTATTGTTGCTCTGCCTGCATTTCTTACACGTTCACCATTGTTTTCCCAATCAACTACATAAGAAAGATTTCCATACCATCGCCGATATTCTCCACCCTTCATACAATTAAACCATTTTTTTCTCTTTTCTCCTATTTCAAACCAGCACCGTAAAAATGTTGCATTATCACCAAGCGTAGAACCCTGTTTCGGTGTTGCTATTTCACCAATCTTTTTATTATTCGCAAATGCACTCAAAATCGCCGCACTACACCAATAAACAACTGGTGCCCCCGGAATCTTCCCAAAATCATCCTGATTTACAGCATAGCGGTTCTGCCCTGCAAGGAACATATCCTCCTTGCCCTGCTGAGAAGTCGGCTCAATCAGGCGGCAGTAGGTGCCCTTATAGCCGTTCACATGGTTTGCATAGCGCACAAAGGCGGTGGTCTGCACCACCTCACCGCCAATTTCTTCAAAGGCTCTTGCACCAAGATGTGCCATGTTGACGGTTTCGGTCAGCATCATCTTCTCCCGCAGCTTTTCAAAGCTGGACAAGAACATCCAACTATGCTGGGTAATCATTGCTTGAAAACCGTTGTTTACAGTCATCTGACGGCAACGCTCAATAAATACGGCAAACAGGTCAGCTTTGCTGTCCGGGTAGTTCTTCTTGACAAAGTTGTTGACATTTGCACTCAGGTTGCTGGTTCCGGCATAGGGCGGATTCGTACAGGTAACCCAATATTTCCGCGCCATCGTCTCGCCAATATCAATGAGCCGATTCAGCTGTTCAGCGGTATCTTCCACGCCCACGCTGTCCATGCTGATCTGACCGTCGGTATCCTCCGCTGCCACAAACCGGCGCAGCAGCTCCCAGTTGTAGCTCTCCACATCCAGGATAGAGCCATACTCCTTGGCATCGGTCAGGGTGTCCAGCAAACCTTCCAGCTGCATCTTGGCGGCGTTCTTCTCAATATCGTCCATCCCTGCGCCGAAATACTTCAGGTGCGCACGGTTAATGCTGTTGCTCTCCTGAATGGCATAGACATGGCAGGTGTTTTCACTGTTCAAGATACGGCGGTTGTACTGCCGTGCTTTCATCATCACTGCAAAGTACGCCAGCTGATAGGCACGGTCATCAATGTCCAGACCATAAATGTTGTTCTCCAGAATGCTTTTTGCAGCATCACGCCGGCTGTAACCGGCACTCTCGTAAATCTGCATCAGCACATCAAAGGCATATACCAGGATATGACCGGAACCCATGCAGGGGTCGATGAGCTTTATATCCTCCGGGTTCAGGGCAGCGTACTCTTTACGAATTTCCGCCAGTTTTGCCTGCACCTCCGGCTCCTGCTGTGCTTCTTCCAGATAGTATTTCCAGTTTTCTTTCAGGCCGCATTCCGGGTGCCCTTCCACCCACAGACGGCCAAGGCTGTTTTCCACCATGTAGCGGACGATCCAGTCCGGGGTGAACAGCTGAGTCACGGCAGGGATTTCCTCTTTGGTGATCTTACTGTTCTTTGCAAAGGCAGCGGCCTTCGGCTCAGTGTTGTAATACTGGTACAGCCAGCCGATGATCTCCACCTGACCGCCGCGCTCGATGTTGAAGTCATCCTCCGGAATGTCATGGATCAGATGATAGACCACGCCATCCTGGTCGATAACGGACAGGCTGAGCAGCAGCTCGGTGTAGTTCTTTGTCTTTTCAAACAGAGCCGGCAGAATCTCGTTCAGAGCATTGCACTGTTTCAAGAACAGGATGCGGAACGCTTCGTCCAGCTTGTTGTCCTGCTTCAACTGGAAAATCTGAGCCTCTTCCTCCGCAGTGAAGGGAAGCTCTGCGTCAAACGGTGTTGTGACCAGATCCGGCTCCAGCTTACCGCTCTCGGAAGAAAGAACCCGGATATGGGAAGGCAGATAGTCGTTGACCTCCATGAAACGGATCGCAATCAGGCGATTGAACCATGTATAGGCAACCTCCTCGATCACATACTGATATGCGGTTTTGTAGTCGGTATCCTTTTCCTTCTGCTGGATGACCTCTATCAGCTTGTCACGCTGCCGCACGGCCTCGCCGGAAATCGAATACGGTTCTGCAGTGCCGATATCGAAGAACTGAGTGCCGCCGAAGCTCTGCGGCAACGGCTTTGCAATGCCGTCCTCCGTAATACCGATCAGGCGGGCATCATAGCTGACATCTGCAATCAGCTTATTCCGCGCCCAGATCGCAAAATTCTTTATGGCTGCTTTGTTCATGGAGCCAATCCTCCTGTCATTTATAGTTCAATGTTGACGATTGTATCTTCGTCCATCTCTTTCAGCAGGTTTTCACGCAATGCGGCAAGGTATTTATCAACGTCGTCCTTGCTCTCCAACCGCCACGATGCAGTCTTGGCAACCGTCTTGATGGAAACATTCTTCGTGGTGCGCACCTTATATGCCGGCTGCGGTTCTGCCACCTTTTCTGCCGGTTTCACGGTCTCGCCGCGCTTTTCCGCCTCTTCTGCCTGACGCTTACGCTCTGCCTCGGCCTTTGCCGCTGCCTCCTTCGCAAGGCGAATGTCCTCTGCGTTCATCTCGTTGAGCAGGCGCAGCTTCAGTGCTTCCGCCTTATCTGCATAGCTACGCAGAGTGGAGACATTGTTGCAGTGCTCCGCACCGTCCATGATCTCCTTAAACAGTTCCAGATAACGGTTGAACTTCGCATCCTTATAGGGCTTGGTGTTCAGCACTTCAAAGACACGGTTCCGATCCTGATTGATGGAATCTTTGACCGGCTCTGCCTGCTCTTCCAGAATGCGCATATAGCAGTTCATAAACTTCTCGCGCAGCTCCGGCAGCTTCGGAATCTCCTTGTAGGGCTTCGGCATCCGGAAAATGGTGCGCATCTTGGCCACCACGTCTTCCAATTCTGCATCCACGATGTAGGTCTTGCTGTCCTCGTAGATATTCAGCATATCCAGCGCACGAGTGAAGATTGTCAGCTGCTCACTGCCAAAGAAATCTCGGATAGGCTCATAGTCCTCGCCAAAATCCATCAAATCGTCCTGCTCGTCAAATACGGTCTTAAAGAATTCAAGCGGTGCCTGAATCTGTACCAGTGCGGAAAGCCGCTTCTTGCCCTTTTCCAGAAGTTCCTTTCCTGGATAGGCGTAATTCTCATATTTCGGTTCCAGCCGCTCAATCTCAGTGATTCGATTCTCGCAGTAATGCTGGAAGTTCTTCATGATGGTATCTTCGTCATCGGCAGGCGGTGCCACCTTGAACAGCTCTTTCATCACGGTGCGGACGGCCTTTTTCTGGTTTTCCGGCACACGGACGCGCACTTCCGTCAGCAGCTTATCCACGAACTGCTTCTTCGTGATGTAGCCGATGATTTCTTCTTCGGAGCGGTTGTTCAGATTGACGCTCTCACCGTTGACCGTAAAGGACAGGTCTCCACGCTTAAAGAGACGTGCCACCAGCCAATGGATGTCATCTTCCACAAAGCCATAGGGTGCTTTCATAAAGCGATCCTTGATGGTTTTCATAGAAGTTTTCATGTGCATCCGGGAGTTGCCTGCCACGAATTGCAGCACATCATCCAGTGCGTGAACATTGGATTCTCCGGTATCTCCCAGTGCCAGTGACAGCTGGTTGCTGGTCTTGAACATCTTCCGGATGTCTGCTTCGCCCATCGCTGCGTCAATGTAGGACAGCTTGTGGTAAACCGTCTGCACCAATCTTCCGATAGCCTCGTTGATGCGGCTGGTCACTTCCTTGCCGGAGGTGTGCAGCACATCGCCATTGACATAGATGGTAGCCTCTTTCAGAGCTTCCGTCAGGTAAAGCTTGGCGTTACCGTTGCGTTCCCGCATCTCCACGCGCTTTGCTTCCTTAATGGTCTCATACTTGGCAAGCTGCACAGAAGTATTCTTACGCAGGAACCGCTCAATTTTTAAGTATGCCCGCATTTCCGTCAGGAACGCATCATCGTTCGGCAGAACCACAAGGACTTCCTTGCCCTGGCCGGAGAGCAGGCGCAGCGTACCATCATCGGTGCCGCCCTCATACCACGGGGTCAGCACACGGAGGCCGATATCGTAATTCTGGTTTGCCTTATAGGGGCGGTCATCCACTGTCTGATTGAAAGAGAACGCATATCGTCCACCAAAGCTGGGGTACTGATACTTCTTGCTGGAGAAAATGTCCTCATAGATCATCTCCGCAATCTTCGTGATGACCTCCGGCATCTCCACATTTTCTTTTTCGATTTCGTTGTTAATTTCCTGTTCCTCATCAGTCAGGAATACATAGATAGAGCCATTCTTCTGGATCAGCATCTGGCGCATCAGCACTTTCAGTGCATCCTCCACCTGTGCCTTCAGAGAAATACGATCATCGTCAATGCTGGTAATCATCAGGCTGACGATGTTGTCCACGTTAGCTTCGATCTCCAGAACATATTTAATCAGGAAAAGGGTCTTCAGCACATTGATGGCAAAGACATCTTTTTCCTTCTTTTCCGGGTTGATGTAGCTGTTATCATAAGCGCGGATGATCACGCTGCTGTGGCTGTGGTCGAGGAAGTTCTCCAATGCATCATAGAACCGATAGAACGGCACGATTGCCCCCATCTCATCGTCCATCAGCTGCATGGCAGACTCTTTGAACAGAGCCAGCATGGAACGTTCACCCTCGGATAGGTGCTTGCCGGATGCACCGTGGGTACGGATGCTGGTCAGCACGCTGGCAAGCAAATTAAACTGGTACGGAACAAAAGGATAAACCTCTGCAAAATCTTCTGCGTTGGCGTACAGTTTTTTCTCCACGCCGTCGTTGAAGACAATCAGATTTTTGATGATGGTTGCTTTCTGGTCATAGAGCAGACGCAGGCTCTGTGCTGCTGTCTCGGTCTTATCCAGAATACGCTTTTTGATAACAGCGTCCACATTGGCAGAGGACAAAGAAAGACGTGTATCGAAACGTCCTTGAATCTTGGAGAAGTCGTTACCCTTCACCTTGGTAATGGAGTCGATATCCTGCTGGCTCGTTACGATTACCCAAGCCTTGCCCATGCATTCCTTGCCCAGTTCTTCCGTCACTGTCTGAAGGTTCAGCATCAGTTTGGAATCATCACCAATGTACTGGCCAATCTCATCTACAAGGAAAACCACATGGTGGTTGTTACCTTTTTTCTCAATATAGGACTTTACACGCTTGGCGAAATCCTCAATGCTGATCTGGTAGCCCTCGGTTGCTTTCTCACACCAGTTACGAGCAGCCGATTCGCTCATGAAATCCATGTCAGAAAGAACATCGACAACGGAATCCTGAATGAAATCGAAGTCCTGGCGAGAGCTTTCCCACGGATCTCCATACTCTTCTTCAAACTTTTCCTTAAACTCTTCAAAACGACCTTCCTCGGAAAGCCTGCGCTCCAGGTCAGCAAGGTGAGGCATGGAGCCGCAGAAGCCCTGCATTTCATTGAAGACCTTCAGGAATACGTTCACAATGGCATCTTTATTTTCTTTGCCATTCGAATCGCTTTTGGAATCAATGTTGAAAAGAATTACGTCCGATGGGGTGTTTGCTGCCAGCTGCATATCTGCCAGCACCATCTGATTGGTAATCTTCTGATCCTCAATGAAGTAGTCGATGGCATGTTTGTCTCCGACCTGTTTATTCTGAAGCAGATAGGACAGGATTTTCAGGAAATGAGATTTACCACTTCCAAAGAAGCCGGAAATCCAGACACCCATTTTCGGTGTGGTTCCCTGAATACCTTTTTTATATGCTGCAAAGAAATCCGCAAAATGACGCTGAAGCTCACGGGTCACAACATACTCTTCCAGCTCCTGCGCTACATTTGTTTCTTCACCCTGACCGACAATGATAACGCCCTGTATCTCACGGTCAATTTTCTTTCGGAACATGTCCTTGATCTGCATAACTGTTTCCTCCATCCATTACTTTACCAGTCGGAATGCCCGGTAATAGTTATCGTCTTTAATCTCATTGAACAGGATCAGCTCCTGCTCATTATAGGTTCCCGGAAAGAACATCACGACCGGGCAGCGCACAAACGCCTGGTGCAAGTTGTTAAGCACCTTGTGGGAGCGCAAAATCGGATAGCACTTGCCGATACCGGTCAGGAACACAACTGCATTCTCCGGCGTATGTTCTTTGATATATTGCACGATCAGGCTGTCATCGTCATTCACCTTCATGGAGTTGGTCACTGCCTTGACGATACGCTCGATCCCTCGCTTTTTTTCAAAGTCATAGCACTTTTCCATAAAGTTTTTCTTTTCCAAAAAGTCAATGATGATATCATACAGGTCAAAGACCACAAGCTCAAAATCATCATCGCCCCGGTCGTTCTTATTTTTCAGATACTCTACACGCTCCCGAACTTCCAGTTCCTTTTCCGGTGGATAATCAAACACCCAATAGTTGACCTCATTTGCGCGGCCTGTTCCTTTTCGGAAAGACGGCTTATGGATTGCAAGCTCCATCTCGTCCAGTCTTTGGCTTAAATCCATTTCATCTTACCCCCGTCAGTGTTTTTACCATGATGCCAAGGTCATGGTCATAAAGCCAATGCTCAAATGCAATATCAAGAATTGGCTTCAGTATTTTTCTTGTGCTGTTTGCCTGGTTGCTTTCTAAAAGTCCTGCTTCATAAAGCTGTGTCTTATAGCAGGAACCGAGACGGCGTAGCGTATAGTCTTGAAGAGAAGCCACTTTCTCACTCTGTTCCTGTTTATTTTTGAAAAATATCCGGATATCTGCATCCGTCAGCTCATCGGAACCAAGAATCATTTTTTCCCGCACTACTTCATACACAAAATCAAAGAACAGCGTGTCATGCAAAAGAGCCGCAGTCAGCACAAATAATTTTTGTGTAGCAAGATCACTGCTCAGAAAGATTGGATAAAAGCTTTCATCTAATGTCTTGATACGGGCTGTTACGGTAGAATAAATCTGCTGCGCTCGTAGTTTTGTCGGTGCACCATAGATGTTTGTCTCTTCATTCAACTTTTTAATATCTGCAAAGCTCTTACCCTCGCTCAAAAGCTGCACGGTTTTCCGAAATTCCATGAACCAGAACGAAAATT
>ERZ1106915.1903-NODE-1903-length-14588-cov-4.084635_pt1 | contig 14588 bp, 16 predicted proteins | sample MGYA00403653_ERZ1106915 | MGnify/ENA primary metagenome ERZ1106915 (study PRJEB35170, sample SAMEA104062404) | human gut metagenome | biome: human gut; feature: human-associated habitat; material: faeces | place: Denmark | collected 2012-06-06 ... | reverse complement strand
CCCGCCCTGCCGCAAGGTGTGGGCGGCTGGAAAACGGGTGGTGAAGTTCATTGGCTACGACGCCGGCGAGAGCTACCGCAGCGACAAGGTGCTGCTGGGCGACCTGGCCGACCCAAAGTACAGCAAATGGTATCCCCTGATGGAATGGGGATGGGACCGGGCGGCCTGTCAGCAGGCCATAGAAGATGCGGGCCTGCCCCAGCCGGGCAAGTCCTCCTGTTTCTTCTGTCCCAGTATGCGGGCGGAGGAGGTCATCTGCCTGCGGGACCACCACCCGGACCTGTTCCGGCGGGCCATTGCCCTGGAGGACAACGCCCGCCCCAATTTGAAAACGGTCCAGGGTCTGGGCCGGAACTACTCATGGAAAGAACGATTTGGAAAGGAGTTTTGCGAACATGGCAACTGTTGAGAAGATCCGCCGTGATATTGAAAAGACCAGGGAGAAGATCTCCGAGCAGCAGAAGCGCCTCCGCGCCCTGGAGGCCCAGCTCACCGAGGAGGAGAACCTGGAGATCGTCCGCATGGTCAAGGCGGTGAAGATGGACAACCGGGAGCTGACGGCCTTCCTGAAGGCCTATGCCAGCGGCCTCATCACCCTGCCGGATGGCATGATGGAGGCGGAGGCCGCGGCTGACCCCGGCGACGAAGATATGGAGGACAGCGAAAATGAGGAGTAAAAAGATCATCCGCCTGTTTACGGCGATGCTGGCCGTGGTGCTCTGCACCACGGCCTTTGCGGTGCCGGCCTCCGCCGGCGGCGGGGATGGAGAACCCTACTACACGGAAACTGCCGAACCGGAAGTGACGGAGGAACCCCAGGAGGAGACCACCGGCGGCATGGAGCCGGAGGGGCAGCCCCTGACCCCGGAGGGCAACGCTACGCTGGTGGACGATTTCTACGGTGATAAGCAGCTCATCACGGTCACCACCAAGGCGGGCAACTATTTCTATATCCTGATCGACCGGGCAAACGAGGACGCGGAGACCGCCGTTCACTTCCTCAACCAGGTGGATGAGGAAGATCTCCTGGCCCTGATGGAAGATGGAGAGACCCAGGAGGAGCCCGTGGTCTGCACCTGCGCCGAGAAGTGCCAGCCGGGGGCGGTGAACACCTCCTGCCCGGTCTGCTCTGTCAACATGAGCGAGTGTGCCGGCGTGGAACCGGAGGTTGAACCCGAACCGGAACCGGAGGAGGAGTCCGGCGGAGGCAGCGCCCTGGCGCTGGTCCTGGTGCTGCTGGTGCTGGGCGGTGGCGGCGCCTTTGCTTACATCAAGTTCATCAAGCCCAAGCAGGCGGCCAAGGCCAGTGCGGACCCGGACGACTATGATTTTGAGGATGAGGAGGACTACATCAACGAGGACGAACCGGAACAGGAAGAAGAAACGGAGGAAACGAAATGAAGCTGGTGATCTGCGAGAAACCGAGTGTTGCAAAATCCATTGCGTCGGCCCTGGGTGTCACATCCAGGGCCGACGGCTGTTTTGAGGGGAATGGGTTCATCGTTTCCTGGTGCGTGGGCCATCTGGTGTCCCCGATGGATGCGGCGGGGTATGACCCCGGCTACAAGAAATGGCGGTATGACGACCTTCCCATCCTGCCAGAGCCCTTCCGCTATGTGCTGGTGAAGGACAAGGAGGACGCCTTCCAGAACTTGAAGCGCCTCATGGACCGGGAGGATGTCACCGAGCTGGTCAACGCCTGTGATGCAGGGCGCGAGGGTGAGCTCATTTTCCGGCTGGTCTATGAAATGGCGGACTGCCAGAAGCCGTTCTCCCGGCTGTGGATCTCCTCGATGGAGGACGCGGCCATCCGGGAGGGGTTTGGCGACCTGCGCCCCGGTGCGGAGTACGACCCACTGTATCAGTCCGCCCTCTGCCGCCAGAAAGCGGACTGGCTCATCGGGATCAACGCCACAAGACTTTTTTCTGTCCTCTACCACCGCACCCTGAATGTGGGGCGGGTACAGACGCCCACCCTTGCCATGCTGGTGGACCGGGACTGGAAGATCACCAGCTTCAAGAAGGAGAAGTACCGCCATGTGCGCCTTGCCCTGGACGGTGCCGAGGCGGTCAGCGAGCGGATCACCTCTCTGGATGAGGCGGAGGCCCTGCGGGCGGCCTGCGCCGCTGGTCCGGCGGTCTGCACCTCTGTCACCCGTGAACAGAAGAAAGAGGCGCCTCCCAAGCTCTACGACCTGACTACCCTCCAGCGGGAGGCCAACCGCCTGTTCGGCTACACGGCCAAACAGACTTTGGACTACGCGCAATCGCTGTACGAGAAGAAGCTGCTGACCTATCCCCGGACAGACAGCAGGTTTTTGACCGCCGACATGGCGGAGACCGCTTCGGCGGTCCTCCACCTGGCGGCCAAGGTGCCGCCTTTTGATGGATGCAAGGAGTTCTTCCCGGATGTGACCCTGCTGGTGAACGACAAGAAGGTGTCCGACCACCACGCCATCATCCCCACCCTGGAGCTGGAAAAAGTGGATTTATCCGCTCTGCCCGTGGGAGAACGGAACCTTCTTCTGTTGGTGTGCCGGGAGCTGCTGTGCGCGGCGGCGGAGCCCTATGTGTACGAGGTGGTCACGGCCGCCTTTACCTGCGGCGGGCACGCCTTCACCGCCAAGGGCCGCCATGTGCTGTCCCTGGGATGGAAGGACATTGACCGCATTTTCCGCGCTTCCCTGAAGGAGAAGCCGGAGGACGAGGCGGAACCCGCCGCCCTGCCGGACTTCACCGAGGGCCAGACCTTTGACCAAGTGGAGGCCGCTGTCACCGAACACTTCACCACACCGCCCAAAGCGTACACGGAGGACACCCTTTTGTCGGTAATGGAGAACGCCGACAAGGAGGAGATCCCGGACGATGCCGAGCGCAAGGGATTGGGCACCCCGGCCACCAGGGCGGCGATCCTGGAGAAGCTGGTGGCGGCCGGGTTTGTGGAGCGCAAGGGCAAAAGCCTCATTCCCACCAAGGCGGGGATCAACCTGGTCACCGTCCTGCCGGATACCCTGACCTCTCCCATGCTCACGGCGGAGTGGGAGCAGAAGCTGACCGGCATTGCCAGGGGCGAGGCGGACCCCGCCGAGTTCCTGGAGGGGATCACCGGGATGGCGCGGGAGCTGGTGAAACAGTATTCCCACATCTCCGAGGAGGGACAGAAGCTGTTCGCCCCGGAGCGCGAGACCGTGGGTCTCTGCCCCCGCTGCGGCAAACCGGTGTACGAGGGTAAGAAGAATTTTTACTGTTCCGACCGCTCCTGCCAGTTTGTGTTGTGGAAGGATGACCGCTTCTGGACCTCCCGCAAGAAAGAGCTGACCCGCAAGATGGCCGGAGACCTGCTGAAGAAGGGCCGCACCTCCGTCAAGGGGATGTGGTCTGAAAAGAAGGGCTCCACCTATGACGCGGGGGTGGTGCTGGATGACACCGGCGGGAAGTATGTCCGCTTCAAGCTGGAGTTCCCCAAACGGAAGGAGGGCGTGAATGGCAAAAAGTAAATCCGATATTTCCCTGAACGATCTGAAAGCGATGCTCCCCCATGAGGGGAGCCTTGCGGAGCAGGAGGCGGCACTTCGGGCTTTGACCACCCTTTCTCAGGAGGACCGGAACCTTCTGGCCGCTGTCCAGGAGTCTCCCTATCGTCTGACCATGCTGGAGCAATTTCGGGAGTTCCCCGCCAACACCGAGTATTTCATTCTGGAGTCCCGTGTCAATAAACTGGATACGCTGGGATGGCGCTATCTGTTTCAGCATACAGATATAGTTTTCCCGGATGAGTTGCTGAAGGCCATTGATCCCGTTCCTTTTGGTAAACACGCCATGCAGGAGGAACAGGGCTGCTTTACCAGCAGGGGCTATTTAACGATGTCCGGGGATGAGTGGCAGCATGACCGCCCCCAGGAGAAACAGGCGGATCGGAAACCCTCTATCAAGGAGCGGCTGGAACAGAGCAAGCAGGAGTGCATGGGGAAAAACAAGGCGCCGGCGCCCCACAAGGGGAAGTCCGCGCCGGAACTGTAAGGAGGTGCGTATATGCCCCATTATGAATATGACAAGGACTATCCCTTCGCCGCGTTCATCACCAACCTGGGCAAGTACAACGAGGGCTCCCTGGTGGGTGAATGGGTGAAGTTCCCCACCACGGCGGAGGAGCTGCAAAAGGTGTTTGAGCGGATTGGCATTGGCTCCAAGGATGACTTCGGGCAGCCCTATGAGGAGTGGTTCATCACCGACTATGACTGCTATGTGGACGGCCTCTATGACAAGCTGGGCGAGTATGAGAACCTGGACGAGCTCAACTACCTGGCCTCCAAGCTGGACGAGATGAGCCAGGGCGAGTACGAGCAGTTCCAGGTAGCTATGGAGATCGGCGACCATTCCGGCAGTTTGCAGGAGATCATCAACCTGACCGAGAACCTGGACTGCTATGATATTTACCCCGACATCCGCGACCATGACGACCTGGGGCGGTATTACATCGAGGAACTTGACGCCATGCAGGTGCCGGAGCACCTGCGGAACTACATCGACTACGAGGCATACGGCCGGGATGTTGCTTTGGAGGAGGGCGGCGAATTTACCGACTTCGGGTATGTGCGGGATACCGGGGACCGCTTTGACGAGGTGTACGACGGGGACCGGGACAGTATCCCGGAGGAATACCGGGTGATGACCTTTCAGGATGAGGAGGAGCTGACCCAGGATGAAAAACTGGAAATGGCAATGGACCTTGCCTTTGACCTGGACCAGTTCTTCCGCCAGCAGGACCCGCAGTACGCAGCGGAGCACCCGGACGCCCACGCCGCCAAGGAGGAAATGGCGGACAAGCTCTTTGAGGGCCGGATCGCCTTTGTGGAGGACCGGCTGAACGATATGGGGCCGGAGGCCCTGGAACAGTTCTCCCAGCGGCTGGAGGACTTCAAAGACGCCACCGGGTATGAGGAATTTCTAGATGTGGACCCGGCTGTGGTTCGGGAGGCTATCCAGAACCCGGACAAATCTCATGTGGATGAGATGCTGGCCTTTGCGGAGCAGGCCGGGCGAGAATATGAGGCAGAGTTGTCCGACAAGACTCCGGAGCCCTCCCCGGATGCCCTGGAGACCGGCGAAACAGTACGGACCCCCAGGGGCACCTTCTATGTGACGGATATGAGCAGGGAGCAGATGGAGGCGGCCGGGTACGGCCTGCACCATCAGTCTGACGATGGGAAGTATCTCATCATGGGCAACGGTTCCCGCGCTTTTGCTATCCGCAATGAGGAGGCCCAGGAACACGCTACGCCGGAGAAGATGACCGTCCTGGTGGTGGAGCCCAGGAAGGAACCCTACCTGAAGGAGATCGACCCCGGCCTTCACTCGCTGCAAGCGGAGGTGGGCGGCGACATTGCTGCCTCCTATCCTTTTAACGATCCGGTGGGACTGGTGCTGAACGATGAAGGCAAGCTCATCGGCCTGGAGCTGAACCGGGGCCTGCGGGATGAGGATGGAAACCTCTATGACATCATGGCCGGCACCTTCCTGGTGGTGGGCCTGGGCGAGGAAGACTTCACCTCGCTGCCCCCGGATTTGGCGCAGAAGTACACGGAACATTTCAAGCAGCCGGAGCAGTTCATCAACCTGAACGGGCAGATTATCGCCCTGCCGGTGGAGCCGGAGAACCCCCTTCGCACCGCAGAGATGACCGTGGAGGACGACTACGGGATGATTGATGGGGTCATCAACAACGGCCGCAAGGGCGAGGAGCTGGAGGCGGCGAAGGGTGAGGTGCGCCGGACCTCCCCGGAGAAAAAGCCCTCCATCCGGGAACGGTTGGAGGAGGCCAAGCGGGAGTGCGGCGAGCGCAAGCCCCCGGACAAAGCTCACCAAAAGAAGCCCCCGGAGCACGACCTATGAGCCGGAGCAAGAAGTGGCGGCTGGAATGGGCTTTCTTCCTGGGCGAGGACGGCCGCCGCAAGTATAACAAGGTCTGCAAGGGCTGCGCCCACCCCTGCAAGCAGAGCTTCCGGGCGGTTCTCATCGCCTGTCCCCATTACCAGTCCGCACGCTCGAAAAAGTGTGCAGATAGGGGTTGAAAATGGGCTGAAAAATCGTCTGTGGCGGCTTTTCCGGGAGCCGCCCTTATGATTTCCCATGTGGGGCGGGAATGCGTTTCTGCATAGGGAAAATACAGGATTTTCACCTTTAGACAAAATGGGAGCGCCATCATTGGATATTGTTGTCCGGTGGTGGCGCTCCTTTTCTTTTCTGTTAAGGAGGATAATGATTCGAGTAAAAGCATTCCTCAATTGTTGAGAAATGAGAGATATGATATACTACTTGTAAGTAATGAATGAAATCCCGGGGGCAGTTATGCAAATTCCAGAAATTAAGCAATCTTTCACGCAACAACAGGCCATAGCCATCTCATTAATCCAAGCTGATTTGAGGTTCCTTTTTACTGTTATTAAAAATAGTGCGCGTTTTGAATCGAACTATATTGTCTCCTTGATGCCATATATGGGGGTAATAATTGACGGGACAGAGGATTGGCTCCAAGCTTATAACAGAAGCAGCAAACAGGAACTAAGTGTTCCTACTTTTGACGAGCAAGAGCAACTGTTCTTTGAAGAAATGCGTTCTACAATTAAAATGTGGAATACACAATATAATGAACTGTACCAGCGGCTAAAGTCTTTATATGAAGAAAGTGATAGGCATTTTTCTGCTCTCTGCTGTCCAATTGCAAAAGCACTTCACCTATATGATGTTTTTGGTACGGATTTAGTTAATGGGCAATACTGCGGAAATACTATACTTTGTGCCTTTTATTCTCCTAAATTTAGATTTGATATTAGCAAATCTCGGTACGGGGAAAATATCAGAAAGATGATGGAAATCGGCGGAAAGTACATTTCGATTTTTGGCTCAACAAAAGAGTATCTAACAGATTCTTCCATGCTTTTTAAGTGTGCTGATTATGGCGGATTTGTCAAGTCGCCTGTGGGTAATAAGTTTAGCGATAAATTTGTTTTATTTTCTTTACTCTGCCAAATTCAATTTGTCTTAGTTTGCATAGATGAGTTTATAACTGAAGAATGTACTACCAAGTTGCGATTTTTATACCTGCAATATTACTACTCTGTTTCTGCAGTTAAAGAATACAACCGTAAAACAGGAGCGGGTATTCGCATAGATAGCGGATGGGTGTCTGATAAATTCAGAAATGCGATGGCGCACTACAAAATAGGTATTGCTTTGAAAAAGGATGAAATAATCTGTGGAGATCCATTATTTGGACTTACACAAAAATTCCTTAACACAGATTATTTTACTCTGAAAAATGCTATTAAAGCAGCCCTTAAATCAACATCGCAACAGATTAGAAAGCATTTAAATCTAAACTAATTTTGTGGATGGCACCAAATGAGGTGAGAGATAAAATGTGCATTTATTACGGCGTTTCTCCATTACTAACATATAAAAACCAAGAACATGTTTTCCCTGCGGGCCTTGGTGGAAACAAAAAGCTTCCAAATGATTATGTATCGGATCAGGCCAATAAACTGTTTTCACCAATGGAGTTAAAACTTATGCGGTCTTCATTGATATCGTTTGAGAGGATGATGTTTGGACCGGGGGATAGAGGTTCACTTCAACCTCGCAAGGCGTCCAAATCACTCGTCAATGTTGGCGTTCAAGACGATAAAGAAATTGCGCTTAGTTATACAGCGCTTGGTAAGCCATACAATATACCTCAAATCCATTTATATGGGAGTAGCGCAAGGCTTTCTATACCCAGCGAACATGGCGAAACATCGCAACAGATATCGCAGATTGTAGATGCGCTTCGCAAATTTTCTGGAAAATTTGTGTTTCTTCCATATAATGGATTTAGCGAAGACGAAATGATTATCGGTTTTTTTGAAGGTAAGTACTATGTTTCAGCAACGGATATGCGCCCCAGCGTTGAATACATACAGGAAAAGATAGACATTTTTTTGAACAATTTTTGCGAAGGTGAACTTCAAAAAGGAGTACATCATGTTCAGCAGAATTATCACCTCGTGGAGAACGAAAAAATAGTGCGAGGGTACGCTAAAGTAGCAATGAACACGCTTGCGTTAGTTAAAGGCAAAGAATATGCAATGCATAAGAATTTTGATGAAATAAGAGAATGGATTCTAACGGGAAAATCCAAATGTGAGTTTTTTTGCTTGCCCAGCCTTTTAACCAATGAATTGAGCCATTTGGTAAAAATTTTTCCAGATAGATCACATTGGTGCCTTTTTTCCAAAATTGGGACAACTCTTGAGGCGATGGTATGTTTTTACAATTGCTTTATGCGCCGATTTACCTTTGGAGAGGTTGTTTATCAAACGGATTTTGTTTATCCAAACGGATTTATTTGTGATTGGAAAAACGAAAAAGAATATACACTGGAAGAATTCATTCATGTAATAACAAACACGCCTTAATTAAACGATATTCTCACTCCTCATTAAAGTTCCAAATTATTTTTTTCTATTCCCATAGTCTTTTGGCTCAACAACATATTTATGTTTTTCAGCAATTTATCATATCTCATTTCCTCCCGCTGGGCCTTTCTATATTCCGATTGCAGAGCGGCCTTCCTGGCGGTGAGCTCGTCCATCTCGGCCCGGAGCCGCTGGGTGGCGGGCAGGGGTACGGCATCCAGGCGTTTCAGTTCCCTTGCCGCCGCCTCAAACAGGATGATCTCCCCCTCATGCCCCCGGAGGAATTTCTCCTTGTCCCTGGACTGGCGGTATTGGTCATACAGGGGACGGAGCTGGCAGTAGGTGGCGGCGTGCTTCATGGTGAGAGTCAGCCGCTCCATTTCCTTCTCCGTTGCCCGGAGGTCTGCCTTCACCCTGGCGGTGGCGGCCGCCGCACCATCGCACCGCTCGGACAGCTCCTCCAAACTTCCAATTCCATGTTCGGTCAGGAAGTTCAGCGTTTCAGCGGCCCGCTTCAAGTTCTCGATGGTCGCCCAGTGCTTGTAGCCGGCGCTCTGCTGGGCTTTGAGATTGTTCTGGATGTCGATGAGCAGGCTGGGCTTCCCGGTGCGCTGCTGCGGCTGGCGGGAGGGCCTGGGCCTTCCGGCAATCCGGGCGGTCAGGGCCTCCTCGGCATAATCAACGCCCAGGGTTTTCAATCGAGTGAACCGCTCCTGGCCCGGAGCCCTGGCAGATATGTACTTGCCTCGTTTCAGTTCGTACCCTTCCCGCTGGAGGCGGCAGAGCAGGTCCTCCAGGTCGGAGCAGCCGGGCAGGAGCCGGTCAATGGCGGCACGCAGCTTCGCCTTGTAGCTGGTGCCGGTCTGTTCCGCCTGATGCTCAATATAGCTCTTGCCCTTGTCCCGGCCGGGAACAATGACGGACAGGCCATGTTCTTTGCAGATCCGGTCACTGGTGCGGCGGATGAAGTGATAGCTCCGCTTATTGGAGTGATAGTGCTTGTGGTCCTGAAAGCTGACCGCATTGAAAATCAGGTGGTTATGAACGTGGTCTTTGTCTATGTGGGTGGTGAGGACAAATTCATACTTGCCGCCCAGAACCTCCTGCGCCAGCTCCATGCCGATCCGGTGGGCCTCCTCTGGCGTGACCTCCCCAGGTTCAAACGCCTGGATGAGGTGCCGGCCCAGGTTCGTGCCCTTGTCGATGGCATGGCGGCGGGTCCAGGCAAATTCGATGTCGGCGGTCTCGGCGCAGCAGCCGAAGGAGGACACCAGCAGCTTCCCGTCCGTCTTGTCGGGATTGCAGATATAGTCAATGGCCGCTTTCAGCGTTGACTTAATAGGATGCGTCTTTGTAACTGCCATATCTGGTCCATCCTCTCCCGAATCTCCTCCATGTCGGCCTGATAGGCAGGCCCGCCGGCGTTCAACCGCTTGGCGATCTGGTTGATGTTCCGGCCGATGGCGGAGAGGGCGCGGGTCATCTCCTTGATGTCGGTGGTGTCCACCTGGATGATGTACCCATCAATCGCCATTTTGCGGAGATAGGCGCCGCTCCGCTTTGTGTGGAGCTGGGCCATTTTCTCCTCAATGAGCCGCTTTTCCTCCTCTGTCACCCAAAACTTCATCTGGATATTCCGCTTTCGATTTGCCATGCTGCGCCGCCTCCGTTTCCATAAGGGTCTGGGACAGTAATTTTGTGTTTAGGGGCAGGGGTTCCCTAAATCAAAAATCCGCCGGTGGGTACTCACTGGCTGTGCTTGCTCTACGCTCCTTCCCCCGTAAATACAATGCCGAAAACACCTTCATCTGCCCGCAAAATCCCGGATTTTTTCAAAAAGAAAAGGGCGGCAGAGCCACCCTGGATAAATGAAAACGGAGGATGTTTTCACACGCCCTCCGCTTCATCTGCTGAATTTTCAATTTTCAACGCCCCGTCAAGCGCACCCTCGATGATGGTCAAATACTGCTCCGGACAGAGTTTCAGCTTGTGGCTGATACGCTGCCGCTGTGCGCTTTCCTCCCGCATGACCTCTGGATTGAAGTACCGCTCCACGGGAAGTCCGCACTCTTTGATAAGCTGTATGATAACCGGCAGACTGGGGATCGTACCCTCGTTCTCGATATTTGCGAGATACCGAGAGTCGATATTGACGATCTCCGCCAATGTCTTGCGCGACAGATGCTTTGCAAGTCTCGCAGCTTTTACATCTGTACCGAAAGTTTCAAAACCGGGGCAATCTTTGATGTTCGCCATATAGCATCACCTAAATACATTGTATATTTCATACTTTGCCCGTGGAATGTTGCTATATGTGTTTAAGCTACATTTTATAATTCTTGTTCGACGCAATAGAAAGATTGACAAACAAAGAAAGAATTGTTATAGTATATACAGACCGTTGGTTTGTATGGAGGTGCGGGATGGCAAGAAACAAATACCCGGAAGAAACCGTGAAGCTGATTTTGGATGTTGCCACCCATCTGTTTTTTGAAAAAGGATATGACGCAACATCTTTGCAGGACATCATCAACGAAACGAAACTTTCAAAAGGCGCAATCTATCATCACTTTTCGTCCAAAGAAGAAATATTTGAAGCGATCTTTCACCGTATAGGGGAGGAAAACACAAACGCTTTGGCAAAAGTACGCGATGATAAATCCCTGAACGGGCTGGAAAAGTTGCGGGCGATCTTTAAGGCCGCTTTGTTTAACTCCAATCAGAGCCTAATGCTGACCGTTACGCCCTGCTTATTGGATAATCCGCGCTTTTTGGCAATGCAGATTGCCCAGCTCTATCAGATTGTTGCTCCAAAGTTCATCCAGCCGATCTTGCAGCAGGGGATGGACGATGGTTCTATTCAGGCGACAAATCCCCGTGAGCTGGCAGAGGCCATCATGGTCTTATCCAATGTATGGCTCAATCCGCTGGTTAGTATGACGGATGAAGCGGGAATGCGTAATCGTTGCGAAACATTCAATGACCTGTTACAAGGCGTTGGCATCAACCAGTTTTTGGACGACGAAATGATAAAGGGCTATATTAGCTACTGCAAGTCCCAACACACGGCCTGACTCCCTAAAATGAGCTGCTCTAAATGGGCAGTTTATTTTAGCCACATATCAAACCGACGGTCGGTTTAATAAATAGATCATGGAGGTACTTTATGCAGACAAAACTTTTCAGGCGGGATTTCACTCTCGTCGTGATCGGCCAGATTATTTCCCTTTTCGGCAATGCCATCTTGCGATTTGCCTTGCCGCTGTATCTGTTGCGGGAAACAGGTTCTTCAACATTATTTGGCGTTGTGACCGCCTGCTCCTTTGCTCCGATGGTCATTCTTTCGATGGTCGGCGGCGTATTGGCTGACCGTGTGAACAAGCGCAACATTATGGTAGGGCTGGACTTTTCTACAGCGGCCATCATCATGCTGTTTTACTTTTCACTGGGGAAGATCCCAACGGTTCCGCTTTTTATCGTTGTCTTGATGCTGCTTTATGGTATTTCCGGCACATATCAGCCGGCAGTACAGGCAAGCGTTCCGCTTCTGGTGGCGAAAGAGAAACTGATGGCCGGAAATGCGGTGATCAATCAGGTCAATACCCTTTCCGGTCTGTTGGGGCCGGTGATCGGCGGCGTGATGTTCACCCTTTGGGGCATTGATCCGATTTTGCTTTTGAGTGCGGCCTGTTTTACGTTCTCCGCCATCATGGAAATCTTTATCCACATCCCGCATGAAAAACGCCCGCGTGAAGTCGGCGTGTTTCGGGTCGTCGGAACGGACTTGAAAGAAAGCTATCAGTTTGTAAAGACAGAAAAGCCCATTTTCTTTTCGGTGGTCTTTCTGGTGTCCATTTTCAATTTGGTTTTGAGCGCGGTGATGATTGTGGGAACCCCCATCCTGATTACACAGGTGCTGGGTATGTCTGATACCATGTACGGCTTCACGCAGGGGGCGCTGGCGTTGGGCGGTCTGTGCGGCGGAATTTTAACCGCAATCGTATCGGAAAAGCTGAAAATTCAAAATTCGTATGTGCTGCTTCTGGTTTGCTCGATTGCCGTGGCGGTTATGGGGATTTCTCTTTTCCTGAATATGCCCGCCATCGTATCGTATTGGGCAATCACTTTGATGAGCTTCACCGCTATGTGTGCTTCTACGCTCTTTATGGTTCAGATTTACACACTGGTACAGACGCAGACCCCACCACAATTAGTCGGCAAGATCATGGCGGCACTGATTTCCATTGCGATGTGCGGACAACCGATTGGACAGGCGATTTATGGTGTTCTGTTTGACATTTTTGCTGCGCATACATGGGTGGTTTTAATTGGGGCTGCGATAGCTGCATTTTTGATTTCTCTTTATTCAAAGAAAATATTCGGCAGATTGGAAAACAGCAAGTAACCACCTGCTGCAATATGAATAGTTAAACTGAATCTGCCCGGCGGCAGAAAAGAAAAAAACCGCCGCGGGGCAGACGGCTTTCTGCGCGCAAAAGCACTTTCTTCACGGCGGTTCGATTTGAGCCGCCGTTTCCTTTTGCCCTGACAGTTTCCACGGCGGCATAGAAGGAGGATGCCGCCATGCTGCGCCGGATGCTCTCTCCGCCTGATCTGACAAGGGCTCGCCGCTCAAAAAAAGCCCGTTCCAGTCGGCGGACAGGTTCGGCCACAAGTATGAACTATACCATGTAAATAAACTTCATATCATATGCTGTTGCGCCCGGTGGGTCTGTGACCTGCCGGGCGCTTTTTGTCGTTTCCTGCGGTCGGGCTGGCTGGCCGTTGCTTTTCTCAAATTTTCATCAAAAAGGAGGCGTTTAGCGGGCAGAACACGCTCCCGCAGGATTGGTAGTAGCGGAAAGGGAGAGAACCACCTGATCCCCCACGGAAAGGGGGTGAAATTGATGGAATCTAACCCCCGCGACTATGGCGAGCAATGCCGGTTCGATGCTTTTTGCAAGAAGGTATTGCGAAACGAGGCCAGAGCCTACCTGCGGAACATGAAACGCCAGAGAGAGCGTGAAGCCCTTTTCAGCGACTTGTCCCAGGCGGAACTGGACAAGCTCTGCGTCGTGGATCGTTACCCCAGCGACAGCATCGTGTTCTCGTCGCATGGCTGCGATCTACATATCGACAACGAGCTTGTGGCCGAGGCTTTCTCCGCTTTGCCGCAGACGGAGCAGAGCATTTTGATTTTGCACTGCACTCTGGACCTGGCAGACGGTGAGATCGGCAGTCTCGTTGGAATGTCCCGGAGCGCCGTTCAGCGGCACCGGACGAAGGCGCTGCAGGAGCTGCGCGAAGCATTGTCGGCGCTGATGCCGAAAGGAGGCTGAGGAAAATGACAGAGCCCATCCACAAGGGAAAGGACCTGCCGCCCGTTTGGGTGATCCATGCGGCCTCCGGCGGGGACAGCGAGGCCATGGAGCAAGTGCTGCGATACTACGACGACTATATGAGCCGCCTGTGTACCCGCACCCTCTATGACAAGGACGGAACCCCTCATGTGTGCGTGGATACCCACATGAAGCGCTGTCTGGAGATCCGACTGATCCGGGCCGTAATGCGCGCCTGATTCTTTCCCCTCTGGCAGAAGGCAAGCGGCTTACCCTTTCCTCCTTTGCCGATGCCGGGAACTGACCTCACCTTGACAAAGAAAGCCTTCGGGCAGTATCAGGCAGACGGATACGATCTGTCTGTGTGGAGCCGGTCGGCCGGTGCGCCATGACCTCGTCGGAGCAAGCTACATATTCCTCGCTTCCGCGCAAGCGCGAAAGCTCACTCATTTCGCTGCTCCTCCTCTCCCCAAAAAGTCTTCGACTTTTCGGGGACCCCATGACGAGAGAGCGATCTTCACCGGGCCGTGAAGCAGGTGTGGCAACCTGCGGGCGAGGACGCGCAGACAGGATAATGAGACTCGCGCATTGGACGCCCGCAAAGCATCGTGCGCCGCACCCATCAGTATGGGCCGGGGTGAGATTCCCGTGGAGCTGCGGCCAGCAGCCATCCGTTTTTTGCCTCTTTTATTTTCAGATAAATCTTCTGCTTTTCTGTTTACGGATAATTCGTAAACTTTCCGCAAATTGCAAGTGCAAGTTGGACACCTGCACGGTAGAACTTAGTGAATCAGAG
>ERZ1106915.1895-NODE-1895-length-14699-cov-3.154807_pt1 | contig 14699 bp, 13 predicted proteins | sample MGYA00403653_ERZ1106915 | MGnify/ENA primary metagenome ERZ1106915 (study PRJEB35170, sample SAMEA104062404) | human gut metagenome | biome: human gut; feature: human-associated habitat; material: faeces | place: Denmark | collected 2012-06-06 ... | reverse complement strand
CGTGAAACCACCTTCGGGTGGTTTTTTTGTATTTGTATTTTGTTAAATGGCGGTAAAGTGGCGATGGTGTGGCGATATGCAGAAATAATGATAGTACACGTCTGTTTAAACTCTAAGGGTGAAGCAAAACTCTCCTGCAACTCATCTGCATTTCGCATATTGAACTAGGGCCTTGGTTAAACCAAAGTTTTTTCTGGGATCTTCCCACTCAACTTCATTTTTCCTCCTACCATCCACCAAAAGGTGTCTGCGCTACTCTATCTTTTTTAATCTGACAACATCCTGAGAAAAAGACAAATTCGTTAGATTTACTGTCTTTCTGCTGCCTCGAATGCTGATGTCTGCAGCACTGATAATAACTCTATCTCTTTGATATAGATCTTTTTTTTGATGAATTGCACGGCATATTATCGTGATGGCACCTTCTTGTTAAAGGTGTTGTACTCCTCATCTCGATTTTATGATGTGGGCTATGATTGGTTAGTAATAGAGTGTATCGGTATGCGATGTGGTTTATTAATGGCAATCTGCCTTTGTTTGGTATCTTTTAGTGGGTATGCAGCAACAGGAAAGTCAGATGCTCAGATCAAGAAAGAAATAATTAAAGAATCCATTGAATCTTATCCAGGCAATTGTGCGTGTCCGTATAATCATGCAAGGAATGGTAGTAGATGTGGTGGACGCAGTGCATATAGCCGTACTGGAGGGTATGACGTGGTATGTTATGAAAGTGATGTTACCGATGAAATGATCCGGCAATGGAAGCAGGAGAATGCTGAGTAATCTCTTTTAACTGATTTGTTGTGCGAGCATTATGTGCAGTTAACGGCTCACTAGCTAGTGAGAGTTCCAAAAAGAAACCCCGCAGTTTTTACGCTGCGGGGTTGTTATTCATGCCTATGAGATAGGGTGCCTTATCGGCCTTACCCCGGCAACCGATTGACGGGGAGTTGCCTCCCCGTCGCGGTTTCCTTACTGCTTACACTGTAAGAACGCCGCAAACTCCGCTCCCCAGAAGCTCATCCGTATTTCACACAGCGAACCGTGCAGCATCCAGATGATGAGGATTACCGTCACGCAGAACGTGATGGCCGTAAGCGATTTTTGCGACATAGCGCTTGCTCCTTTGTTGGAGAGGCGCTAACCTATCACTTGCTAGGTTGACGGGTTAGGGCCTCGGTTAAACAGAAATGTTTTCCGGGGCCTTTCCACATCCGGCCTTCGGGTATTCCCTCCGACCATCAGCCGAAAGGCACCCGCACGTAATCTATCGCTTTTTTGTTACTCCGGCAATTCTGCCTGTTAATTCTGAGGTAAAGGCAAGCTCATCTGATTGTTTCCCCTGTGTGAAGCTGGCAGTTCATGCCACGGGATACCTTCTGAAGAGTGAACGCCGGAGGCGTGTTTCGATGTGAATTTATGGAAAGCTTCCAGTGTTGAGAAGCATACGCCGCATTCCAGGTTGTTACACTGGTAATACTTTTGCCGCACGGTGTTTGAATCATTTTCCGGACGACTGGTGCGGATACGGGCAGATGCGCCACAAAGCGGACAACGGAACATAGCGACCTCCCTTAACGTGGTGCTGCCGCTATTCTAAGTTGCTCACTCTGTTTCCGCTATCCATTCCGGGATTTTTGCCTCAAGCTCAAGCTGCGTGGTAAAGCCGCTGTTATCAATAGTGTGCTCGGCTTTTGCAATGATCCAGTCCTGATTATCAATCTCGCTTTTAAATCCTGTTACCGTACCATGCATTTCGGGGTAGAGTTCTGCACGTCCACGCGCCAGCGTGATGGAGAATGATGCGGCTCCGCGTTGTAGCTGCTGCCACTTTGCCGCCGCTGCGCGTCTTGCTGCCTGTTCGTTCTGATAGGTCTTGCGTAACACAAACACATTGCCTTCCGCGCCTTCCATATAATCACCTTCACGGCTGCTGCTTTTCTCCTTTTTGGGTTTTGGCGGTTTGCGGCGTTTCACGCTGACTTTTTTCTTTTTCCCGTAATTAAGATCAAGCCAGTAAGCGCGTACCCCCGTATACGCTTCGCGGTCAGCAATGCGGAACTGATGGCGATCGCCACTGCTGCGCGTGATGGCGAACGAGGGCAACGGCTGGCCCTGTGCGTTCACGCCACCGCCTGGCATGATGAATAACAGATTACCGCTTTTTACCGTAGTGATTGCGCCCAGCATTTCCGCCATGCGCGTAAGGAAGGACATGTCGCTTTCTTCGGTCTGGTCGGCGTGGTCGATTTCGATATCCATCAGCATTTCGCTGATTTGCGGTTTCAGACCATACCGATGAGCGATGGCGGATACCACACGCTCAACGGTCACATCATGCCAGGACACCTCACGTTTAACGTTAAATTCATCCCGAAAATCTGCGCTTCTGGCTGAAACAGTCAGCCTGTCCGGCGGTCCTTCGTGAGCGATTTCATCAACAATGTAAGTGCCTTTTTCTGTCAGCGGTTCTCCCTTCCAGCCAATGAGAACCGTCAGGCGCGCGCCCCGTGGCGGTAGCTGCAACTGACCATCCGCATCATCCAGCGTGATGGTGAGCTGGTCCGCCTCAAATCCCCGGTTGTCGGTCAGTGACAGGCTCATCAGGCGCTCTGCCACGCCTGACAGCGTTTTACCCTCCGCGAGAATATCAAAATCCGGCATTTTTACGGGGTCTGTGCCCTGACTGAGCAATTGCATGGTGGTGTCGGTCATCTGCTCCCTCCCTGTGCGGCATGGTCGCATGTGCGTGCGGAGGGGGTTACTGCTTTTTGTTGTCGCCGTGGCGAGAGAACGGCGCAGGGGTGAGATTACGCGCGTGGTGGGTGATGATTGTTGCCGAATCATTTAACGGATACAAGGGGCTGAAGCTATGAGTGAAACTCGTTTTCATGGTGCCCGTGTTACGGAAAATACCGACCTGGTAACAGCGATTAACGATGTTGATTCCAGCGTTATCGGTATCGTGGCAACGGCGGATGATGCGGACGCGAAGCTGTTCCCGCTGAACAAGCCCACACTGCTGACCCGCGTCAATGACGTGCTGGGAAAATGCGGGACAACGGGGACGCTTTATCGTGCGCTTAAGGCCATCGCAGACCAGGTGAGTACAAAGGTGATCGTCGTTCGCGTGGCTGAACACAAAGAAGAAGACGGAAAAACGCAGGATCAACTGGTTATCGGTGGTTCTGAATCTGACGGCAGCTATACGGGGAAGTATGGGCTGCTTGTTGAAGAGCAGGATGAAAGCATCGGATACCGTCCGCGTATTCTGGCCGCGCCGGAGCTGGACACGGAGGCGGTAACAAAATCCCTGTGCGTGATTGCGGGTAAACTGCGCGCGTTTGTGTATGCCTCATGTCACGGCTGTAACACGATGGCTGAGGCGATTACCTACCGCCAGAAATTCAACGAACGTGAGGTGATGCTCTTATGGCCGGACTTCATCGCCTACAACCCGAAAAGTGGCAAAAACGAAACGTTCCCCGCGCCTGCCTATGCGTGCGGCCTTCGTGCGTACATTGACCATGAGCAGGGTTGGCACAAATCGCTGTCCAACGTTCCGGTTAAAAATGTGCTGGGGATGTCCAGGCATGTGTTCTGGTCGTTGCAGGCCGAAGACAGTGATGCCAACAGCCTCAACAACAAAGAAATCACGACCATTATTCGTCGCAACGGGTTCCGCTTCTGGGGCAACCGCACACCGGAAACGAACGCCTACATCTTTGAGGTGTATACCCGAACCGCACAGGTGCTGGCTGATTCAATTGCGGAAGCGCAGTTTGAAACCATCGATAGTCCACTGACGCCTGCGAACGTGAAGGATGTTATCAGTGCCATCAGGGCAAAACTGGATTCACTGGTGACTGCCGGGAAACTGATTGGGGCGTCGTGCTGGTATGACGTGGTGGATAACAGCACCACGAATTTACGTCAGGGGCGTGTGCGTATTCGCTACAAATATACGCCCGTTCCTCCGCTGGAAGACATGGAGCTTTACCAGTCGTTTACTGATGAATTCTTTGGTCCCGCATTTGCGGTGCTGGGAGGTGCCTGATGGCTGTACCAAAACATCTTCGCTTTTTTACGCTGTTTGTGGATGGTGAAAACGAAGTGGGTAAGGTGACGTCCGTCACCCTGCCTAAACTGACGCGCAAAACCGACAGCTACCGGGGTGGTGGCATGATGGGTGCGGTAAGTATTGATCTCGGTCTGGACGACTCCGCGCTTGATGCGAGCTTTGTCATGGGGGGCGCAGTTCGTGAGCTGTTCCTTAAGTATGGCGGCACGATTGACGGCACGCTACTGCGTTTTGCGGGTGAATACTACACCGATGCAGAAAGCGACCTGTATGAAGTCGAAATGCGCGGACGCGTGACGGAAATTGATATGGGGGAAGCCAAACAGGGCGAAGCCACATCACACACTTACGCCATTAAAAACACCTACTACAAGCTGAGTGTTAACGATCGTCCGTTGTGGGAGATTGACCTGCTGAACTTCATTTACCGGAAGGACGGCAAGGACATTGTGCCCGATCGCATCCGTTCCGCGCTTGGGCTTGGCTGATAAGTAATATGCAGGCGGCGCAGTGCGTCGCCTCTGACTGAAAGGAGTTTCCTGATGAAAGAGACGAAAAACATCGATACCGAAAACACGGTAGTTGCTGACACTGTGAAAGAAACCAGTGAGCGTGGCGTAAAACTTACCCAACCAATTGAGCGAGGCGGCGAAAAAATCACGTATGTGGAGATCACCGGGGCTATTGAGCAGGCTGGATCTCTGCGAGATTTGTCGCTGTCTGATGTGCTGAATCTGAAAGCGGAATCCATGTTTACGCTGCTGTCACGAGTGACATCACCGCGACTGGATGAAGTGACGATCAAAAAAATGGCATCCCGTGACTTTATTCAGTTATGTGTGGTTGCCGTAAATTTTTTGAGCGGTGCGGACTCTGGCGGGAAGAACGAACAGGCGACGGAAGCCTGATCACGGTTGTGTGCTTTGAGCACATAGAAGACTTTGTGGCAGATATTGCCGTTATTTTTAACTGGTCGCCCGCCGAAATCTTCATGATGACGCCCGGCGAAGTGGTTAGCTGGCGTGAGCGGGCGGCACTTCGCAGCGGGAATGCAGACAATGAAGACTCTTGTTATCCGGGTCGCTTTCAGCGCCGTTGACAGGCTGACCCAGCCTGCCGAAAACGCCCGCCGCCTGATGGGGCAGTTTGGTGACTCCATCCAGCGAACGCAGGGGGCGATCAAAAATCTCGAGCGTCAGGCGCGTTCATTTGAGCGCGCCCGCGACGCTGTCAGTAAAGCGGATGCGGGTATCGTGAAAGCACGACGCCAGCTTAACGCCCTTAATCAGTTACAACGCACGGGTACAGTGCTCAGCGAAAAACAACAAAAGCTGATGCAGCAGTTAAGCACCCGGCTTGAACGCCTGAATGAATCGCGCACGCGGGAAATTCAGAAAATGCGGGAGCTTGGCGGAGAGCTGAAACGCCACGGCATTTCCCTGACAGGCAGCGATAACACCATCCAGCAGGCCATCAGACGCACCGAACAGTACAACAATCAGCTTGAACGCGAACGGCAGGCGCTTGCGCGTGTAACGCGGGCGCGTGAGCGGTATTCGCGCGCGCAGGAAACAGCGGGAAAACTGAAAACAGGTGGTGCACTGGCAATTGGTGCGGCAGCGGCGGGCGGCTATGCTGCCGGGCGTTTTTTGCAGCCTGCGATCGGGTTCGGGAAAGAGATGTCCCGCGTTCAGGCACTGACGCGAATCGACCAGAACAGCCCGCAGTTTAAGGCGCTGCGTGAGCAGGCGTTAAAACTTGGCTCTGAAACGCAGTTCACCGCAGGCGATGCCGCCAGTGGGCAGGCATTTCTGGCAATGGCTGGCTTCACACCGCAGGCCATTCAGGCTGCGCTTCCCGGCGTGCTGAGCATGGCAACGGCTGGCGGTATGGACCTTGGCGAGACGGCAGATATTGGCTCAAATATCCTGACGCAGTTCGGCCTCTCCGCTGACCAGATGGACCGGGTCGGTGACACGCTTACAGCAGTGTTTACCCGTACTAACACTGACCTTCGCGCACTGGGCGAAACCATGAAATATGCAGGTCCGGTGGCGGGTAAGCTGGGAATATCGCTGGAGCAGGCCGCAGCGATGGCGGGCGTGCTGGCGAATATGGGTATCAGAGGGAGTGATGCCGGGACGGCAATGCGTGCCAGCCTGGCTCGTCTGGCATCACCGCCAAAGGCGGCAGCAGAAGCGCTGAAAGAGCTGGGTGTGTCCGTCTCTGATGCGAACGGCAAAATGCGCCCGATGGAAGATGTGCTGGCCGACCTTTATAAAGCCACCCGTAAATACGGGGAAGTTGACCGGGTATCGTTCTTTAAGGACATTGCCGGGGAAGAGGCTTTCACGTCGTTTATGGCTCTCGTTGATGCGGCGGGTGACGGCTCCCTGCCCAAACTGAGAAAAGAACTTGAGGGCGCACGCGGTGAGGCTGAACGCACGGCAAAGGTTATGGCCAATAACCTTGATGGCGACCTGAAATCACTCGGCAGTGCATGGGAAGGGCTGCGTATCCGCATTGCAGATCTGATTGATGGTCCGCTGCGTTCTGTCACGCAGTGGCTCACGCGGGTGGTCTCAAAGGTGACGGCGCTGGCACAGGCCCATCCGGTACTGACGCGCCAGTTACTGATAGCAGGCGGTGCGCTGCTGGCAATGACTGCAACGGTTGGCTCGTTGTCGCTGGTTATTGGAGTGCTTCACGGGAAGCTGGCCACGTTGCGTCTTGGTTTTTCTCTCCTGACCGGATCAATGAATGCTGTCAGGCTCCTGCCAGCACTATGGGGAATGGTGACGGGTTCCGTTTCGTTACTGGGGGGCGCTATCGGGGCGCTGTTCAGCCCGGTCGGATTGATTGCTGCTGCGTTTGTGGCTGCGGCAGTTCTCATCTGGAAATACTGGGAACCCATCAAGGCGTTTTATGCCGGGGTGTTCAGCGGGATTATGGAGCGGCTGGCCCCGTTACGCGAAACCTTTGAACGGTTTGGTCCTGTTTTTGACGCAATCGGAAGCGGGATAAGTCAGGTGTTTAACTGGTTTAAATCGTTGCTGTCACCGATGGAGTCCAGCAAGGAAACGCTGGATAAATGTACCAGTGCTGGCGAGATATTCGGTAACGTTCTTGGCGGTGCGTTACAGCTTGTTCTGACGCCCGCAAAAATGTTGCTGGATACGCTGGCGTGGATACTTGAAAAACTCGGTGTGCTTCCGGATGAAGCGGAAAGGGCGAGAAAGAAAATCGAAGACGCACAGCGTGCGGCCATTCTTCAGGACAAGGTTGCTCTGTTTCAGGGAGACATTGCGAAAATCAATCCGCCGAAGTCTGCGGAAAATGGCAATGGCACCGGAGGTGATAAACCCAAAGACAATAAACCGCTCACAGACAGCAATACCGGTACGCTACGCAGACTCAGCAAAATTGCTGATAACACAGGTAAGCTGGTTGATGAGACGAAAAAACGTATTGGCCCCGGCGATATTGTCTTTAAGAACCTGCCCCGCGCACTTGCCGTTCGTGGGGAGTGGCAGGAGCGGAAGATTGTGCAGGTCAGTAAGCCTGCCCCCGCAATTAATATCACACCCGTGCTCCGCTGCCTCCGGCGCTGGTCCCTGTTGTTGCGGCCAGCTCCCGCCCGGTGGCGGAGGCCATACGATCTCCAGTGGCATCAGTTCCTGTAACTTCCCGTAACCGGGAGCCTGTTGCCTCCGGATTTGGTGGTGAAATTCATGTTCATCTGCATAACGTTGTTACGCAGAATCCCCGCGAACTGGCGAAACTGGTCGGTGAAATGGTCAGGGCAGAAATGGAACGGCGCGCCCGTGCCGGGCGTGGCAGTTTTTACGATAAAGATTGAGGAGTCATGGCCATGATGATGATCTACGGCATGTTTGTTTTTGAGCTGCGCACGCTGCCGCATCAGCAGTTACAGCAAAACAAAAGCTGGCGGCATGTGAAAAATGAACGCGTTAACCGTTCAGCAAGCTGGCAGTATATCGGTGCAGGTGATGATCGCATCGTTCTTTCTGGTGTGCTTTATCCTGAAATTACAGGTGGCGAAGTGTCGCTGTCGCTGCTGACCACGCAGGCGTATACAGGACGACCCTGGCCTTTGATTGATGGCGTCGGGCAGATTTACGGCATGTATGTCCTGACCGGAACGAACACGACCCGTTCCGAGTTTGATCGCTACGGTAAGGCGAAAAAGATAGAATTTTCACTGACCCTTGAACGCTGTGATGAGGATTTGCGGGAGCGCCTGCAATCCTCATCGTTCAGCGATATGCTGTCCGGCTTCAAAGATAAAGTGACATCATCCCTTAACAGCGCGGCCAGTTCAGTTAAAGGGCTGTTCTGATTTAATGCTGGCCACTCATACCTGGTAATAAGTGGCCAGTCTTAACACTCACCATTTGATTGCACCCGTGTTGACGATTTGTTACTGGATATCAGACACGCTGGATAGCCAGTAGAAACATACCATTAAAATTATTACAATAATTGGTCACATGATTATCTTATGCTGAATAATAAAGATATGAATATTAATGAACTTAAAGACTGTATTCACTATGAAGTAATCGGTAGCGAGCGTCCTTTCTCCTGGCGAAAGGCAATTGTTCGCGCAATAAAACATAGAAGGGTTCGTTATTTATTTTGGTGGCGCATAGCCAAATACCTTTTTGATAAAGGCGGATACTGTCGGAAGATTGCGGGAAAAATAGAACGTTTCATTCTTGATAAATATAATGTAACAGTCCCTTTAACTGTAAATATAGGGAAAGGCTTTGATATTTCTTATCTCAACAGTGTTGTTATCGGTCACAAAGTAACAATCGGTGAAAATTGTTCAATAAAACCGGGGGTAACTATTGGGCTACGTGGTGATTTTAATGATATGGATATTGTTATAGGGCATAATGTGACCATTGGTTGTAATGCCACCATTCTTGGTGGCAAAGTGCGTATAGGAAACAATGTCACAATAGGTGCTCATGCATTGGTATTGCATGATATTCCTGATGATTCAACATTCATCACTAAATTTCAGTCTGAAGTTATCTGCTCGTCCTCCCGCACATAACCCTGATTCATCAGCTCTGGCCATACGATATCCGGAGCTGTACTGGTGTCAATTCTACTCACTAATACTCTGTATTTTCTCCAGGAATCCAGTTGTGAATTTTCCTCGTTTGTTGCTATTTCAAGATTAACTGCATCCTGCAGAATTGCGATGTTATCTGTTGCCTCCTGGATCAACCTTGCCTTTTTCTCTTCCGCTTCCCGTATCCGAAACAGTTTTTCTGCTTCCTCATCATTCACCCAGGATACGCCGTCCCACTTCTGATACTCCCCTGCTGGCGACAACCAGGTGACATTCTCTGGTAGCGGTCCGAGTTCAGAAATAAACAATGCGTCCCCCGACGCCACGTCATAGACCGTTTTACCACGATGGTCTTCAACAATATTCCACGATTCATTTTCACTGTTAAAAATTGCCACAAAGCCAGCAGGAATTTCCGGTGGGGCGATATCTGTAGAATTAGCTGGCAGCCCTGTATGAGGTGGAATATATGCGTCACCTTCACCAATAAACTCATTAGTTCCGGCCAGCAGGTTATAAATTTTTACAGTACGTGATTGTTCACTCATTCTGAATGCCATTATGCAAGCCTCACAATATAATTAAATGCGATGTTTTTAACGGTGTTTTCCGCGTTACCAGCAGCGTTAACGGTGATGGTGTGTCCATGTGAACCAATCTTAACAGAGTGCGTATGAGCGCCAATACCAACAGTGTGTGCATGTGCCCCAGCACTTGTAGCGGTACCTGATACTGAGTGGGTATGTGCGCCAGAAGAAGGCACAGTTCCATTCCCCACCACCGTGCCACTTGATGCACCATCCAGCCAGTCGAAATTCATACCGCCACTGTTTGGTCTCCTTAATGGAACGGTATGAGTATGTGCGCCAGCACTATTTGCAGTACCAGATACATTGTGGGTATGTGCACCTGTGTTATTCGTTGATTTAGTACCGTAATCAAACGACGATGTGGTTTTCGTCCCCAAATCCGTACTGGATGCGCTGGCGCTGTGGGTATGCGATTTAATGCCGTCCTGTTCCTGAGACAATACGGCCCGACCACTGGCAGGTTTGCCCTTAATCGTCCAGCCACGCATATCAGGGATCACACCTGACGGATAAGCGGCTGCAAGTTTCGGGTAAGCAGATTTGTCAAAAGTCTGTCCCTGCATCAGGGCGTAACCAGACGGCACAGTATCTGATGGCCACGGCAGCGGAACACCTGGCGGAAACGCTTCAATATTTGCCGAGCCGTCAAATTTTACGCCGTTAATTGTCCTTGCCGTTTTCAGCTTTGTTGCTGTAGCAGCATTGCCGGATAGTTCGCCTGAAAGACCACCGCTGAATGTCTGTTTCGCCGCCCATGTCTGAGCTTCGTCGATAATTGGCACACGTCTTGTCGTAATCGTGCGGCTTCCCGGATTTCCTGAAATGCGAACCATAAAAAAGCGGTAATTCGCTTTACTTACAGTGCTGCGCCATACATGCATTGAGCGCCCCGTACCAGAATCATCACTCGGACCAACTGCGATGTTTATCAGGTTGCCATCAATGACGCCCCAGTCCATACCGTCGGGAATATTGGTCATGTTATCAAGCCGAACGGTTATCAGACTGCCCGGCACAAAATCGTAGGTCTGCCAGTCCAGGCTGGTGAGTTTTGCCACTGCGCCACCGATACCCAGATTCAGGGGAAGTGAATAAGATGTGTAAACTTCCCGCCATTCGCTCCACGAGCTGCCGGTATAAACGCGCTCAAACGTGCGACCTTTAAGGGTTGCACCTGTTCCGGCGGTTGTATAACGTTGCCATACGTTAACGCCATCAAAGCGCCTCAGCACTTCCAGAATACCGAGTACAGTCACGCCGTTTCCGTCCAGTATTGGACCATTGGTCGCTTTACCTGTAACGCTGTAAATACCTGGTGAGGTTACATCATTCAAATCACCGTCGTAATAACGGCTTTCTGACTGGTAGCCCACTCTTGACCACGGCTCCCATTGTGGGTTCTCTGCATCCCACGAGGCCGAAAGACAGCGAACATAAACATTTCCACGGCGGGTCGTGTAACGCTGCGTTCGCGAGTAACCACCACCTTCAAGAACTTCAAGGAGTCCCTGACCATAACTTCCTTCTTCCGGATAGTTGCGGTCAAATGAAGCGATTGAGCCACTACTGTTTCGCCATAAACCAAGATGCTCTGCGCCTCCGAGCGTGTTCAGGTCAATGGTTGTGCTCAGGGGGCGTGTTGCAGACTGAACCTGACGCCAGTAACTCCACGGACCGTCTGAACCATTCCATGTGCCAGAAAGGTTGCGCATATAAACATTGCCTGTTCTGGTGGTGTAACGCTGCATTCCTGCAAAATTACCGCCATTGAATACCTCCAGTACACCGACTGCACCGTCTTCAGGGAAATTTTTAGCAGCCGTCGCGTTAGTGGATGTAGCTTTAGACCAGACGCCAAGATAAGCCTTAACGGGACCAAATGTATTCAAGTCAGCATCAAGCGGCATTTCGCCATTGTTTTTCATAAACGTCAGGCTGGTAACGCCAACATTGTCCAGAAAAGCGCCCTTATCTGGAATATCGTCACCGTTCTGGTCTTTCTGCATACGTTTTTCAGCATTGTCATAGGCTGCTTTTACTGCCTTTGGCGTTGCCGCCAGCTCTTCACTGGTGCTGTTTGTTGCGCTACTTAACTGAGTAAAACCTTTTTCTGTCAGCGTGGCGTCAGGATGGCGGCGGGATTGCTCATGCTCTGCGATTTTGTCATCGACGTAATCCTGCGTCGCCATCACTGTGCTGGCATCAATACTCAGCTCAACGGACGCTACGTTGCTGACAGTAATAACCATGCGGCAGGTCTGCGCGCGCCCGGAGCCTTCAGCGAGTTCAGGCTTATAGCTTTCCGCCATGTTAGCGACCGCAATCAGTGTTCCGGCATCGTCATACAGACCCAGCTCACGCATCCAGAAGCCGCCCACTTCTGGCGGTACAACCAGTTCAGCCACGATATAGTTTTTATTCTTGTTATCCACGCTGACTTTATTCAGAGCGTGACGCCAGACCTCATGCACCAGTTTCGTCTGACCGGCATCCGGCACCGGCAATTTGCCATTACCGTCACCCACGGCCATTGCAGACAGAGTTACTTTTTTCCCGCCGGGGACAGTGGCGGCTGCCAGCTTCGCGGCTCCGGCAGTAGTGATAGCGGTTTTAAATTTCGTGCTCATTGTTTCTCACTTATCCGGGATAAACAGTAATAACATCACCATCACAGACCACACCGCCTGTATACAGATAGCCGGGAATGTCCTGGATAATGTTCAGGCCGATAAGGTGGCGACTTGCGGGTTTGGCATCGGCAATCAGCCGTTCCATTTCCAGATACATTTCCTCGGTCACACCACTGTCCAGCGTGCCAACATCAACCTTGAATGTTCCGGGTTCGCCGTCGAACTCCCACCACTCAGACACGCGAATGAGGTATCCCAGCGGCTCAATGGCCCGGCGCAGTGCGCTGATGGTCCCTTTGTGTCGGTGTATCAGCCATGCATCACGAATAACCTGTCGCTTTGTCTCTTCCGGCCAGTTGCGATCCCAGCGGTCAACGGAAAATGCCCAGGCGAGATAAGGCAGCAGATGCACCGGGCAGGTGTCCGGTGACCACAGCGTGTTGAGGTCTACCGGGATGTTTGTAATGCGCGCTCCGACAGCTTCGGCGCAACGCATGAAATTGCTGGCTGATGGTGGTAACAGTGAATTACTCATTACGCCCACCTTCGCTGATGGTGAATGACTCACAGCGCGCCGCCTGTATGTCGCTGATGGCCATATTCTGTGTGGGTTCGATTATCTCCACGCGTTGCACACCGTGCACATGCAGTGCGGCAGCAATGGCGGACAACGCCACGTCCTGACCGATAAGCCCCTGCTCAGCCAGCCACTTCCTGAACGACGATTCAGCCGCAGCCAGAATAGGTTCGGATTCCGGGCCGGGATAAAAGTACAGTTTTGCATTCAGCCGCCATGTCACGATTCTGGCGCTCTGACGGGCATGGCGAGAGATAGTGCTCAACGTTCACGCGGGCAGCGTAAACATCCGGGTTGAAGTTCTCGGCGGCTTCACGCAGATGTACCGGGCTGATTTCGCGGCCATCAACAGTTGATCCGGAGACAGCCACGCGAAACTTTTTGCGGGATGTCTTTTTTTCATTAGCCATAGTTTTTGCCCCTCTGACTGGTTCTTCAGTCATGATGGCAAAGCGTAACAGGCTGATACAAAGGGCTTTTGTTGTAAGAAAACGGCCAGAACAGGGGGTTAAGGAGAACGGTTTCGCGCGCGGGTAATCTTCCTGTAATTACTCAGGGGGAGCAATGATTCAGGACGCTTTTGTGCGCCAGCGTGCGCGGCAACTTTACTGGCAGGGTTATCCGCCCGCAGAAATATCACGTCTGATGGGAATAAACCCGAACACGATTTATGCGTGGAAAAAACGCGACCAGTGGGATGAAACGCCCCCCGTGCAGCGTGTCACGCAGTCCATCGATGCGCGCCTCATCCAGCTTACTGAAAAACAGAATAAAACAGGCGGTGACTTTAAGGAAATAGACCTGCTGACCCGGCAGCTTAAAAAGCTGCATGATGGTCAGCCGGATGTGATGGCCGCAGGAAAGAAAGGCCGGGCGAAAAAACTTAAAAATCATTTCACGCCGGAACAGATTGCCGCACTGCGGGAAAAAATCATCAGCAGGCTGGAGTGGCATCAGCGGGGCTGGTTTGACTCCCTGACACTTTGCAGGGAAGCCGGGATACGTAACAGGATGATCCTGAAATCCCGACAGATTGGGGCGACCTGGAATTTTGCACAGGAAGCTCTGCTGATGGCGCTGCGTGACGATGTGGCGCAACCTTACCAGCGTAACCAGATTTTTTTGTCTGCGTCGCGTCGTCAGGCGTTCCAGTTTAAAAGCATTATTCAGAAGGTCGCGGCTGAAGTTGATGTGGAGCTGAAAGGGGGCGATAAAATCATCCTCTCCAACGGCGCAGAGCTGCATTTTCTCGGCACTTCTGCTGCGTCGGCACAGTCCTATACGGGCAATTTTTATTTTGATGAATTTTTCTGGGTCAGTCGCTTTGCTGAACTGCGCAAGGTGGCTGGCGCTATGGCAACCCTCAGCGGACTGCGGCGCACCTACTTCTCCACGCCATCCACCGAAACGCACGAGGCGTACGCCTACTGGAACGGCGACCGCTGGAACGAGAAAAAGGCCTCGCATAAACGCCAGCGTTTTTCTGTGGACTGGAAAACGCTGCATAACGGGCTTATCTGCCCTGACCGGACTTGGCGGCAAATTGTCACGCTGGAAGATGTGGTTAATCACGGCTGGAAACACACCGATATCGACGAAATTCGTGATGAAAACACCGAAGACGAGTTCCTCAATCTCTATATGTGTGAGTTTGTCCGCGAAGGGGAATCGGCATTTAACCTGAATATCCTGATTGGCTGCGGTGTTGACGGAT
>ERZ1106915.1879-NODE-1879-length-14847-cov-4.508315_pt1 | contig 14847 bp, 11 predicted proteins | sample MGYA00403653_ERZ1106915 | MGnify/ENA primary metagenome ERZ1106915 (study PRJEB35170, sample SAMEA104062404) | human gut metagenome | biome: human gut; feature: human-associated habitat; material: faeces | place: Denmark | collected 2012-06-06 ... | reverse complement strand
GACCCGCATTTTTTATGCGGGGAGGCAGGAGAGGGGGCATGGAAGGGAAGGGACATTCTGTTACAAAAATTTCATTGCTTTTTCCGGTGTGATTGAGTATAATCAACCCAAGAGCGGAGATCAGGCGCCCTTGTGACGCCAATACACTTTTTTGGAGGTAACACAGAATGAAAGAAGTCTATGTTGTCAACTGCTGCCGTACCGCCATTGGCTCCTTTGGCGGAAGCCTGAAGGACACCCCCGCCGCAGAGATGGGTGCCGTTGTCATCAAGGAAGCTCTGAACCGCGCTGGTGTGAAGCCTGAGAACGTGGATGAGGTCATGTTTGGCTGCATCCTGACCGCTGGCCTGGGCCAGAACCCCGCCCGCCAGGCCGCGCTGAAGGCCGGTGTGCCCATCAGCGTGCCCGCTTACACTGTGGGCATGGTGTGCGGCTCCGGCATGAAGTCCGTGATCGAGGGCGCCCGCGCCATCCTCACCGGCGACGCCAACATCGTGGTGGCCGGCGGCACCGAGAATATGTCCGCCGCCCCCTATGCCATCCCCGCCGCCCGCTGGGGCGCCCGCATGGGTGACAATAAGATGGTGGACACCATGATCAAGGACGGCCTGTGGGACGCCTATAACAACTACCACATGGGCACCACCGCCGAGAACATCTGCGACGTGTGGGGCATCACCCGTGAGGAGCTGGACGAGTTCGCCGCCTCCTCCCAGAACAAGGCTGAGGCCGCTCTGAACTCCGGCCGCTTCAACGACGAGATCGTCCCCGTGATGATCAAGAAGAAGAAGGAGATGGTGGAGTTCAAGGTGGACGAGTTCCCCCGCGCCGGCGTGACCGCCGAGGGCATCTCCAAGCTGCGCGGCGCTTTCCCCGTGGGTCCTGAGGGCGTTGAGGAGACCATCGAGCATACCTTCCCTGTCACCAAGGTCCATGAGGCCGACGCCAAGAAGCACGTCCAGCGCGTCACCGCCGCCAACGCCTCCGGCATCAACGACGGCGCTGCCGCCATCATCCTGGCCTCTGGCGAGGCCGTGGAGAAGTACGGCCTGAAGCCCATGGCCAAGCTGGTCAGCTGGGGCCAGGGCGGCGTGGACCCCAAGATCATGGGTGTGGGCCCCGTGCCCGCCTCCCGTCAGGCCATGGAGAAGGCCGGCCTGAAGATCGAGGACATGGACCTGGTGGAGGCCAACGAGGCTTTCGCTGCCCAGTCCATCGCCGTGGCCCGTGAGCTGGGCTTCGATATGAGCAAGGTCAACGTCAACGGCGGCGCCATCGCCCTGGGCCACCCCGTGGGCGCTTCCGGCGCGCGCATCATCGTCACCCTGCTCCACGAGATGGCCAAGCGCCCCGAGGCCAAGAAGGGTCTGGCGACTCTGTGCATCGGCGGCGGCATGGGCGTTGCCACCATCTTCGAGAAGTGCTGAACCTGATCTGCTGAACTGGTTCCCGCCCCCTGCGTCACCGCAGGGGGCGGGTTTTTTGTCGCCTGTGGGACGTTCCGGGGAACAATCCACAGAATGCGGCAGAATTGTGGAAAACTTTTGGGCCTGTCCTTCTAAGCTGTCCCTCCGCCGCATACAGTGGGGGAGAGGCACACAGGATAAGGAGGGACCGGCATGAGGGAGAGACGGCGGGGACGGGACAGGCTCCGGGTGCTCCGGCGGGGCGTGGGTCTGGGGTTGGCGCTGGTGACCGTCTGGGGCGTGGGGCTGACGGCGGACCTGTCCGGCGTGGGGGAGGCGGTGCGGGCGTGGTCCGCCGACTCCCAGGCGGTGGTGGGTCTGCTGGCGGAGCAGCTGGGTCAGGTCCCGGAGGAGACCGCCCTGGCGGGGATGGACGGCCTGGGCCGGCTGATGGTGGAGCAGTCCGCCCTGCTGTCCGCCGGGCTGGAGGCGGTGGATGCCCTCCGACAGGAGCAGGAGGGCGTGGAGAGCACGCCCCCCACGGAGGAGCCTCCGGAGGTGGAGGACAACGATGACCAGACGGCCCCCCAGCTCCAGCCGCCGGCGGAGCCGGATGACGTCCGGGAGATGACCGGCGTGGGCCGGGAGGGAGGACAGTATTTCAGCCGGAACGGGGTCTATCTGTATGACCGGACCAACAAGGGGCTGGATCCCTCAGTATTTGACGCGGGGGCGGTCCACTTTGGGCTGGGGGAGGGGCCCCAGATCCTGATCCTCCACAGCCACGGCAGTGAGGCCTACTCCCAAAACGACGGGGACCTCTACCAGGAGAGCGACGCCTACCGCACCACCGACTGCACCCACAACGTGGTCCGCGTGGGGGAGGCCATGGCGGAGGTGTTCCGCAGCCAGGGCCTCCAGGTGATCCACGACACCAATCTATATGACTACCCCGCCTATAACGGCTCCTACGACCGCTCCAAGGCGGCGGTGCGGGACTGGCTGGCCAAGTATCCCACCATCCGGATCATCCTGGACGTCCACCGGGACGCCCTGGTGGGCAGCGACGGCTCCATCTATAAGCTGGTCACCCAGGAGAATGGGAAAAAGACCGCCCAGGTCATGCTGGTGGTGGGCACCGACGGCGGCGGGGCGCAGCACCCGTACTGGATCGACAATCTGGCCTTGGCCGTCCGGTTCCAGCAGGAGCTGGTCTCCGACTATGTGAGCCTGGCCCGGCCCATCGTGCTGCGCAACAGCAGCTATAACCAGCAGCTATCGCCCGGCTACCTGCTGGTGGAGGTGGGGGGGCACGGGAATACCCTCACCGAGGCGGTGGACGGAGCCCGCCTCTTTGCCCAGAGCGTCAGCCAGGTGCTGAACACCATGTGGGTGAAATAGCGCAGGAAAATGACAGGTCCCGGGACGCTGCTCCAAAGCGCCCGGGACCTGTCACTGAAAAAGAGGATTAAAATGAAACGAACTTGTCTCTTGCAAGTCTTATCCTATCAAAGAGTTGTTACAAAAGGAACGAAAAAGTATTACATAACCTTTAAATTTTCCGGGGACGGGACCGCTGTCCTGCTGGAACTTGGAGGGGCCCGCCCTTGACGCAGAGGAGAAAACCGGGTAAACTGGGGAAAGATCCGACCAACACCTACCCCCTATCCCTCGGGACAGGGGGCATTGGTGCGTTTTGGTTTCCATATCATGGGATATATCGGTACGAGGAGTGATATTTGATGGAGATACTCCGCTCTGTTTTGCGGGAGCTGCCGGAATTTCAGCAGCTGCTGGCGGCGCTGGACAGCGGACAGTCCCCGGCGGCGGTGTCCGGCCTGGCGGCGGTCCACCGGGCCCACTTCGCCGCCTGCCTGGGGCAGGAAAGCGGCCGCCCGGTGGTGGTGGTGTGTGCCGACGAGGGGGAGGCGGAGCGGATGGCCCGGGACCTGTCCTTCCTCACCGGAGGGGAGGTTCCTGTGCTGGCCGCCCGCTCCTTCCTGTTCCACAACATCGCCACGGTCTCCCGCCAGTGGGAGCACCGGCGGCTCCGCCTCCTCTACCGCCTGACCCGGGGGGAGGTCCCCTGCCTGGTGGCCACCGTGGAGGCCCTGCTCCAGCGCACCCTTCCGCCGGAGGCGCTGGAACGTGCCTGCGCTGCCCTGGCGGTAGGGCAGACCGCCGACCTGGAGGAACTGACCGCACATCTGACGGAGGCGGGCTATGTCCGCTGTGAACAGGTGGAGGGGCCGGGACAGTTTGCCCTCCGGGGCGGCATCCTGGATGTGTACTCCCCGGCCATGGAGGCCCCGGTGCGGGCCGAGTTTTTCGGAGACGAGGTGGACGCCCTGGGGATCTTTGACCCAGTGACCCAGCGGCGGACGGCCAACGTGGAGCAGGCCGTGCTCCTCCCCGCGGCGGAGACCCTGCCCCACCTGGCCCCCGGCGGCCTGGCCGGACTGCTGAAGCAGCTGGACCAGCGCTCCGCCGCCGCCGTCCGGGACGGCCTGGAGGAGCTGGCGGCCACCCTCCGGCAGGACCAGGAGGCCCTGGAGGAGGGGCGGTCCTTCCCGGCGGCCGACCGGTATCTCCCCCTGATCTATCCGGAGCTGGCCACCGCGGCAGACTATCTCCCCTATGACGCCTGCGTCCTCTTCTCGGAGAGCAGCCGGGTGGGGGAACGGGCCAAAACCTGGCAGTGGCAGCTGGAGGAGGACGTCAAGACCCTGCTGGAGCGGGGAGAGCTGGACGGGGCCTGCGGGGCGCTGTCCCGCTCCTATGACCAGCTGTGCCGCAGGCTGGAGGATTTCCCCTTCGCCTATCTGGACTCCTTCGCCCTGTCCGCCTATCCGGCGGCGCCCCGGTGCGTGCTGTCCCTGATGGCCAAGCAGCTGCCCTCCTTCGGGGCCAGCCTGGAGACTGCGGTGCAGGACCTGAGCCACTATCAGAGCGCCGGGTTTTCCGTCCTGGTGCTGGTGTCCAGCGAGCAGCGGGCCCTGAACCTCCAGACCCTCCTCCGGGAGCAGAAGGTAAAAGCCGGGGTGGACTTCGCCCTGAAGGCCCTGCCCCGGCCGGGGCAGATCTTCCTCACTGTGGGAGGGCTGTCCGGGGGGATGGAGTACCCCGGGCTGAAGCTGGCAGTTATCACCGAGGGCCAGTCCGGCGGCGTTCGAAAGCGGCCCCGCCCGGTCAAAAAGGAGGCCACCAACCGGCAGAAGCTGAAGTCCTATGCAGATCTGTCCCCCGGGGACCTGGTGGTCCACGAGCACCACGGAGTGGGCCGGTATGTGGGGATGGTGAAGATGCCCGCCGACGGCATCGAGAAGGACTATGTAAAGATCGCCTACGCCGGGACGGATGTGCTGTATGTCCCCGCCACCCAGCTGGACCTGGTTTCCAAGTATATCGGCGGCGGCGAGGACGCCCAGGAGACGAAAAAGCTGTCCAAGCTGGGGGGGACGGACTGGGAGCGGGCCAAGACCAAGGCGAAAAAGGCGGTGGCCGACCTGGCCAAGGGGCTGATCCAGCTGTACGCCCAGCGCCAGCGTCAGCCTGGCTTTGCTTTTTCGCCGGACTCTCCATGGCAGCGGGAGTTTGAGGAGCAGTTTGAATACTCCGAGACCGACGACCAGCTGCGGTGCATCGGGGAGATCAAGCGGGACATGGAGCGCCCTGTGCCCATGGACCGGCTTCTGTGCGGCGACGTGGGGTACGGCAAGACGGAGGTGGCCTTCCGGGCCATGATGAAATGCGTGCTGGACGGCAAGCAGGCCGCCATCCTGGTGCCCACCACCGTCCTGGCCCGGCAGCACTATCTCACCGCCCTGCGCCGCTTTGCCAAGTATCCGGTGAACATCGACGTAGTCTCCCGCTTCCGCACCCCCGCCCAGATGAAGGAGACCCTGCGCCGGGTGGAGGAGGGGCGGGTGGACATCCTGATCGGCACCCACCGCCTGTTCAACAAAGATGTGCGGTTCAAGGACCTGGGCCTGCTGGTGGTGGATGAGGAGCAGCGCTTCGGCGTCCAGCACAAGGAGAAGCTGAAGGAGCGCTTTGCCCAGGTGGATGTGCTCACCCTGTCCGCCACCCCCATCCCACGCACCCTGAACATGGCCATGTCGGGCATCCGGGATATGTCCACCCTGGAGGAGCCGCCCGCCGACCGCCTGCCGGTGCAGACCTATGTGCTGGAGCACAACTGGCCGGTGCTGGCCGACGCCATGCGCCGGGAGCTGGAGCGGGGCGGACAGGTGTACTACCTCCACAACCGGGTGGAGACCATTGACCGCACCGCCGCCCGCATCGGACAGATGCTGGGGGAGGACGCGGCGGTGGGGGTGGCCCACGGCAAGATGAGCCAGGAGGCCATCGACGATGTGATGAGCCGCATGACCGACGGGGAGCTGAACGTGCTGGTGTGCACAACCATCATTGAGACGGGCATCGACCTGCCCAACGCCAACACCCTCATCATCGAGGACGCCGACCATCTGGGCCTGGCCCAGCTCCACCAGATCCGGGGCCGGGTGGGCCGGTCCAACCGCCGGGCCTTCGCCTATCTCACCTACCGCCGGGGGAAGGTGCTCACCGAGGTGGCCGCTAAGCGCCTGTCGGCCATCCGGGAGTTTGCGGAGTTCGGCTCCGGCTTCAAGATCGCCATGCGGGACCTGGAGATCCGGGGCGCGGGCAACGTGCTGGGCCCGGAGCAGAGCGGCTTCATGCTGTCGGTGGGCTATGATATGTATTTGAAGCTGCTGGAGGAGGCGGTGCTCACTCAGCAGGGCCAGCCGGTTCCCAAGCGCACCGAGTGCGCCGCCGATCTGGCGGTGGCCGCCTCCATCCCGGACCGGTATGTCCCCGCGCCGGAGCAGCGGATGGACCTGTACCGGCGCATTGCCGCCATCCGCAGTGAGGAGGAGGCGGATGACCTGGTGGATGAGCTCATCGACCGCTATGGCGAGCCGCCCCGGACGGTGAACAACCTGATCTCCGTGGCCCTGCTCCGGGCGGCGGCGGCAGAGGCGGACATCACCGACATCGCCCAGAAGAACGGGCAGCTGATCTTTACCCTGGAGCAGTTCCGGCTGGAGCCCTTCTCCCTGCTGTGCGGCGGGGAGCGCTACCGGAACCGCCTGCTCCTCATCCCGGGGGACGTGCCCCGGTTTACCCTCCGCCTGCGGAAGGGGGACGACCCGCTCCGCTGTGCCCAGAACCTGGTGGAGGACTATGCGCGGGCCTGCGGGGAGGCAGACTGAGAAAAAGTTCCACAATTTTGGGCCGGCGTGTGGAAAAACGCCCGCCCTGCGGGAAAGAGGAGGCTGTACCCATGGATCATAAGGACTATATGCGGCGGGCGCTGGAGCTGGCCGCCCAGGCCGGGGCGGAGGGCGACGTGCCCGTGGGCTGCGTCATCGTCCGGGACGGGGCGATCGTGGGGGAGGGGCGCAACCGCCGGGAGGAGAACGGCGACGCCACCGCCCACGCGGAGCTGGAGGCCATCCGGGACGCCTGCCGCCGCCTGGGCAGCTGGCGGCTCCACCGGTGTACCATGTACGTCACCCTGGAGCCCTGCCCCATGTGTGCCGGAGGGATCATCAACGCCCGGATGGATACGGTGCGCTATGGGACCCGGGACGACAAGGCGGGGGCCTGCGGCTCGGTGCTCAACCTGTTTGAGGAGCGCTTCAACCACCATCCCCGGCTGTACCGCGGCCCGCTGGAGCGCGAGTGCCAGGAGATCCTTCAGGACTTTTTCCAGGGCCTGCGGGAGGACGGGGCCGGGGAGAATGGATAAAGGAAAATGTTTAATCCTTTTGTAACAACTTGCGCTGGTTTTATTCATAAAAATCGGGTATCCTAAGGATGCAAGGCAAGAGCACAACTCTTTTTCATCTGAATCCTCCATCCTTTTTAGAACGCAGCCGGGAAAACCGGCTGCGTTCTCCTTTGTCCCGGAGCAGGGTAAAAAAAGTGCGCCCCTGGGGGCGCACGGAGGGTCAGACCAGCAGATCGTAGATCAGGCGGACGGTGAGGATGGTCAGCACCACAAAGAACATGGGGCGGATGACCTTGGCCCCGCCCCGAAGGGCCAGGCCGGAGCCCACATACCCCCCGGCCAGGCCGCACAGGGCGGCGGGGATGCCCACGGCCCAGACCACCTCGCCCGCCAGGGCGAAGGTGACCAGGGAGGCGGCGTTGGAGGCGGCGTTGGCCGCCTTGGTGTTGCCGGAGGCGGTAAGCAGATCGAACTTGCAGAGGCTGGTATAGGCCAGCATGAGGAAGGTGCCCGCTCCGGGTCCGAAAAATCCATCGTAGCACCCAATCGCCAGGCCGATGCCCAGGGAGAGCAGGGAGAGGCGGAGGGGAGAGAACTGGCCGGAGCGGTCCTCCGTCCCGAAGTCCCGCTTCAAAAGGAGAAAGACGGCCATCACCGGGACAATGACCAGCATGATGTAATAGAGGAAGCGATCCGGCAGGATGAGGTTTAGCTGTGCGCCCGCCCAGGCCCCAACCAGGGCCCCGGCCGCGCCCCAGGCGGCGCTGGGCATCCGGATCTCCCCCCGGCGCCAGAAGCGGTAGGCGGAGAGCAGGGTGCCCCATACGTTGCCGCATTTGTTGGTGGCGGAGGCCGCATGGGGGTCCAGTCCGGCCAGCAGATAGGCGGGGAGGGTGATCAGCCCGCCGCCGCCGGCCACCGCGTCCACGATGCCCCCCAGGAATACCAGGGGACACACGATCAGCAGGATGTGCAGCAGATCATTCCATTCCATTGATAACGCCCTCCTATTTGTGCGGGAGCAGATAAAATGCGTCCGGCAGGCCGGACGCGGACAGGAAATGTGGTGAGTTTTATTATTCTATCATACCAGAGGTGGAAAAGCTACCCGCTATTTCCACAAAATCCGGCGGAAACTCTCGTGGAACTCTTCGGCTCAAAAGCCTTGACGGTGTCCGGTGGGTTGCGTAAAATAAAAAGGAATGAATTTGCACAGGATCTGCAACGATAAGATAAGGAGTGAGGGCATGGCCAGACAGGGGTTCGATAACGACCAGTATCTGAAGCTCCAGTCCCAGCACATTCGGGAGCGTATCGCCCAGTTCGGGGGCAAGCTGTACCTGGAATTTGGAGGCAAGCTGTTTGATGATTTCCACGCCAGCCGGGTGCTGCCCGGGTTTGAGCCGGACAGCAAGATCCGGATGCTGGCACAGATGAAGGACAGCGCAGAGGTCATCATCGCCATCAATGCCGCCGACATTGAGAAGAACAAGGTGCGGGGGGACCTGGGCATCACATACGACAGCGACGTCCTCCGCCTCATCGACGCGTTCCGCTCCATGGAGCTGTATGTGGGCAGTGTGGTAGTCACCCAGTATTCCGGGCAGCCCGCCGCCGACGCTTTCCAGGCCCGGCTGGAGCAGCTGGGGGTCCGGGTGTACCGCCACTACCCCATCGCGGGCTATCCCCACAACATTGCCCATATCGTCTCGGACGAGGGGTTTGGGAAGAACCAGTATATCGAGACCAGCCGCCCCCTGGTGGTGGTCACCGCCCCCGGCCCCGGCAGCGGCAAGATGGCCACCTGTCTCAGCCAGCTCTACCACGAGCATAAGCGGGGCATCACCGCCGGCTATGCCAAGTTTGAGACCTTCCCCATCTGGAACCTGCCTCTGAAGCACCCGGTGAACCTGGCCTATGAGGCGGCCACCGCCGACCTGGACGATGTGAACATGATCGACCCCTTCCACCTCCAGGCCTACGGCGAGACCACGGTGAACTACAACCGGGATGTGGAGGTGTTCCCTGTCCTGGCCGCCATGTTTGAGCGGATCACCGGCGTCTGCCCCTATAAGTCCCCCACAGATATGGGGGTGAATATGGCGGGCAAGTGCATCTATGATGACGAGGCGGTACAGGACGCCGCCCGGCAGGAGATCACCCGCCGCTACTACGACGCCCTGTGCGAGCGCCGCCAGGGCAGAGGCTCCGACCACACGGTTTATAGGCTGGAGCTGCTGATGCAGCAGGCGGGGGTCACCCCGGACATCCGGCCTGTGGTGGCCGCCGCCAACGAGGCCGCCCGGCGCACCGGCGAGCCTGCCATGGCCATCCAGCTCCCGGATGGAGAAATGGTCATCGGCAAGACCTCTGAGCTGATGGGCTGCTCCGCCGCCGCCCTGCTCAACGCCCTGAAGGCGCTGTCCGGCGCGGGAGGGCACGGCGTCCATCTGATCAAGCAGTCGGCCATCGAGCCCATCCAGACCGTCAAGGTGAAGTACCTGGGCTCCAACAACCCCCGGCTCCACAGCGACGAGGTGCTGGTGGCCCTGGCGGCCTCCGCCAACCTGGACGCCAAGGCCCTGGCCGCCCTGCGGTCCCTGGCCGCACTGAACGGCTGTCAGGCCCACTGTTCGGTCATCCTCTCGCCTCCGGACGAGAGCACCTATAAGAAGCTGGGCCTCCAGCTCACCTGCGAGCCCCAGTATCAGACCAACAATTTATATCACCGGTAAGCGGTTTTGAAAAACAAGACGCGCCCCTGGAGAAGAAATTCCTTCCCCAGGGGCGCGTTTTTTCGATGCAGGGGCGCACCGGGGAGCAGGTCCTCCGCCAGACCGGCCAGATCGGTGAACAGATGAAAGTCGGCGTACATCCGAAGCAGGGCGGCCATAAGGGGGAGCGTGAAGGAGAAGCCAAAGCGGAAATTCCGGTCAAAGTCCAGGGACAGGAGCAGAGTGCCCCAGAAAATGGGACCGGAGGGCGAAAAAGCCGGGGAGACGGGGCATAGGGCGTCATCCTCCTCCGTCTCCCCAATCGTGAAGGGGAAGGAGGACGGATCATGGAGGGTGCGGAGCCGCTCGCGGCCCAGGAAGCCGTCCCCGGTCTCCAGAATCTGGGCGGCGGATATCTCCAGACGCAGGCCGTCGGCCTCACCACTCCAGGTGACCGGACCGCAGAGTAGTATCTAAGAATATACTACATGAGTAGAAGAAAGGTGTCAAGCGATTTTACCTGTGTTCCGAAGGGGGAAGCAGGGATAAACACCGCCCGGGCGGCAGATACTACCGGGGAGAAGGGAGGGGACGCGATGGGCATTCTGGAGCCGGAGCGGACGGACACCGGGCCGCATCCCAGAAAGGAGCCCCGCTTTGACGGGCCGCTGACGCTGGAGTCACTGGGGCGGGTGTTTGAGGGCTGTGTGGACTATATGGAGCGGCAGGTATACCTCCATGGGGACCGGGAGCGCACGGTGACGGTGTGCTATCTGCTGGGTATGACCCGGAACGAGCGGCTGAGCGACTATATCCTCCGGCCCCTGGCCCAGGACCCCGCCCTCAGCCGGGCCCCGGAGGAGGAACTGTTTTCCCTGCTCCAGTACGGGGCGCTGTACAACCTGGCGGCCAACCGGAGGACCGCCCTGGAGGACGTGGTCAACGACCTGATCCTGGGCAGCTGCGCCCTGTTTTTCCCCGGGCGGGCCGATGTACTCACCCTGCCGGTGCCCACCGAGGAGAAGCGCTCTGTGGGGGAGCCGGAGAACGAACCCGCCCTGAAGGGGGTGCGGGAGTCCTTCGTGGAGTCGATCCGCACCAACACGGCCATGGTCCGCCGGCATCTGAAGGCCCCGGAGCTGAAGATCCGGGAGCACATCGTGGGCCGCCGGTCCCGGACGCAGGTGGATGTGCTCTATCTGGAGGGGATCGCCGACCCGGAGACGGTGGAGCGGCTGCGCCGCCGGCTGGACAACATCGACATCGACGGGGTGGAGGCCGCGGGCAACCTGGAGGAGTATCTGGTGGACCATCTGAACACCCCCTTCCCCACCATGCCCTACACGCAGCGTCCTGACCGCTTCTGTCAGGGACTGCTGGAGGGCAGGGTAGGGCTGATGGCGGACGGGCTCCCCTTTGCCTGGATGCTTCCCGGGACCATCGACCAGTTTTTCAAAACAGGGCAGGACCGGGCCTTCCACTGGATGACTGCCTCCGTCCTCAACCTGGTGCGGTGGTTCTGCGCCCTGGTGACCGTGCTGCTGCCCGGGCTGTATATCGCGGTGGTCACCTTCCACCCGGAGGCCATCCCGGTGAAGCTGGCCCTGTCCATCGTGGCCGCCAAGCAGGAGGTGCCCTTTTCCACCGTGTTTGAGGTGCTCATTATGCTCCTGGCCTTTGAGGTGCTTCAAGAGGCGGGGTTGCGCCTCCCCAGTCCCATCGGGGCCACGGTGTCCATCCTGGGCGGGCTGGTGGTGGGCAACGCGGCGGTGGAGGCCCGCATCGTCTCCCCGGCGGTGCTCATCGCGGTGGCTATCGCAGGCGTGGCCGGATATACCATGCCCAGCCAAGACTTTGCCGCCGCCTTGCGGCTGTGGCGCTTCCTGCTGGCCATCCTGGCCAGCGCCGCGGGGCTGTTTGGGCTGGCGGCGGGCTGCGCGGGGCTCATCTATCATTTAGCCAGCCTGGAGACCTTTGGGGTGCCCTATCTGGCCCCCTTTACCGCCGGGGCGGGACAGCCCCAGGGACATCCCAACCTGCTGCGGCCTCCGCTGCCCCGGATGAAGTGGCGGGACGGGGCCAGGCACACCGAAAACCGGAGGAATCAGCGATGAAGAAACGATTGGCCCCTGCCGCACTGGCCGTGGCGGCGGCGCTGCTGGCGGGCTGTGGAACAACCGCCCTGCCCTACGCACGGGAGATGGGGGACATGGCCCTGCTGCGCACCATGGGGGTGGACGCCGGAGAGAAGGAGGGGGACCTCCGGGTGACGGTCTCCACGGGAAAGCGGGCCGCAGGGCTTCAGGGAGAGGGGCAGACGCCCCTGATCCTGTCGGCGGAGGGCGGCTCCCTCAGTTCGGCCTGCCTGGCCATGCAGGGGCTCAGCGACAGCTATGTTTTTTATGGCTATGTGGACCAGCTTCTCCTGGGGGAGGAGCTGGCGCTGGAGGGGGTCCAGACGGTGCTGGACTACTTTGCCCAGGATGTGGAACTGGGCCTGGGTACACAGCTGTGGCTGATCCGGGGGGACACCGCCCAGGGGGCCGTACAGGCCGGAGAGAAGACCGGGGTGGACAGCCGCCTGTCCACCCTCCAGACGGACAGTGAGATGGGGGCGGCGGGCGTCACCCGCACAGTGGGGGAGACATCCGCCAGCCTTCTGGAGTGGGGGAGCGCCTATCTCCCTGCCCTCCGTGCGGTAGAACAGGAGCGGGAGGGGGAGACCGCCCTGCTGGAAGCTGGGTACGGTGTGCTCCGGGACGGGCGTCTGGTGGGCTATCTGGACGGGGAGGGTGCCCGAGGGCTGGAACTGCTCACCGGGCGGACCGCGGCGGACATTTTGGAGATCGAGCTGCCCTCCGGCCGGACCGTAGTGCGGCTCACCGGGGCGGCGGTACAGTGGAGCCCGGAATTTCAGGGGAACGATCTAAAGAGGCTTCATCTCACCTGCCGGGTGACCGCCGCTCTGGCAGAGGGACGGCGGCAGCTGGAGGAGCAGGAACAGGAGCAGCTGCGCCGCGCCCTGGAGGTGCGGGAGGAAGAGAGGCTGCGGCGGGTGCTGGACCAGCTGCGGAGCTGGGGAGCGGACTGTGCCGGGGTTGGCAGTCAGGTGGGCCGGGCTGATCCGGCCCGCTGGGAGAAGCTGAGGGACCGGTGGACACGGCTGTTTTCCACGGTGCCGGTGGAGATCTCAGTGGAGGTCTCCCTGGGAGCCCGGTGAGCCGCCCGGCCGAATGGGAGGAACGGAGAGGAGGGTCCCGTTGAAACAGGACCGTATTTCAACGCGCCAGCTGGGCGCACTGCTGTGGGCCGGGCTGATGGCGCCGGCGGCAGAGCTGCTCCCGGCGGTGACGCTTCCGCTGGCGGGGCGGGCAGCCTGGCTGTCCGCTTTGGCGGCCCTGCCGGTGGTGCTGCTGATCGGGTGGACGCTGACCAAGCTGGATCTGAGCCGGGACGGCCTGGCCGGAGCGGTCTGCCGGGGGATGGGGCCGTGGGCAGGCAAAGGGGTGCTCCTTCTTTATATGATATGGGGGGAGCTGCTGCTGGCCCTGCGCCTGCGCCTGTGCGCCCAGCGCCTGCTGACCGCTGGGGAGCGGGACGGCTCCCTGTGGTTTTTCCTGCCTGCGGCGGCGGCGCTGGTTTTGTGGATGGCCCGGGGGAAGCTGTCGGCCTTTGCCCGGGCGGGACAGGTTTTTTTGGCGGTGCTGCTGATCGTAGCGGCGGCCGTACTCCTCCTCTCCCTGCCTCAGACGGAGGGGGAACATCTGCTGCCCATCTGGTGGGGGGATCTGCCCAATGCAGCCAGGTCGGCGCTGCCCGTGCTGGGTGTGCTGGGCTATGGGGTGTTCGCTGCGTTCCTGACGGGAGATCTGGAGACGGCGCGCCCCGGACGGAATTGGTGGGTCCTGTGGAGCACAGGGGGCTGTGCCCTTCTGGCGCTCTCGCAGGCGGTGGTGATCGGGAATCTGGGACCGGCCCTGGCCGGACAGCTGGACAGCCCCTTCTTCGCGCTGGCGAAGAGCGTGGGGGTGGAGGGGGCATTCCAGCGTGTGGAGAGCATCGTTGCAGCGGTTTGGACCTTCGCCGACCTGACGCTGATGGGACTGTTGACCTTCGCCATTTGGCGGGCCGCCGCCGGAGTGAACCCCAGACTGAGACAGAAACCGGCGGTGACTGCCGTAGTACTCATAGCTGCGGTATTGGGGATCGCGGCCTTTCCCGACGGCATCTCCGCGGAGGAGGCTGGGCGCGGGATCGCACTGTGGGGCAATCTGATGGCCGGAGTCGTTCTTCCGGTGTTGGTCCTTCTGATCAGCTGGGGGAGAGAAAAGATGCAAGGCTGAGCACATTTTGTGGTGCAGGGGGCTCCGACCCCGCAGATATAGGAGGGAGGACAGGAATATAGAAAAGCAGAAAAAACTCGAAAAAAGTTCTTGACAAAGGAGGCAGGATTTGCTATGATAGCTGAGCGCTTGCGGGACAGGTCACTGGACAGCAGCGCAGGTACTTCTGAATCAGAGTTCTGAATAAGGGAACGGAAACAGGACGAAAAATTCCTGAAAAAAGTTCTTGACAGAGCGGACAAGGAGTGCTACAATAAGCGAGTCGCCTGCTGAGGCGGCGAGCAAAATAGGGAGCGGCCCGCCGGGGCGTCTGAGAGAACGAAAAAAGGTTGAAAAACCTGAAAAAAGTTCTTGACAAGACGAAAACGGTGTGGTAAGATAAACTCCCGCCGCTGAGAGCGGTGTGCACCTTGTAAATTAAACAACGTGACAAACACGAAGCACCAGATTTGGATTTGGTTGTAAACAAGCTTTTCGCTTGAAGACAACCGTTAAATTTCTTTGAAGCAAGGATGCTTCAATAAGATCGATTTAATTGGCTGTGGCCATTTAAATACCATTTTATTGAGAGTTTGATCCTGGCTCAGGATGAACGCTGGCGGCGTGCT
>ERZ1106915.1875-NODE-1875-length-14869-cov-3.302349_pt1 | contig 14869 bp, 13 predicted proteins | sample MGYA00403653_ERZ1106915 | MGnify/ENA primary metagenome ERZ1106915 (study PRJEB35170, sample SAMEA104062404) | human gut metagenome | biome: human gut; feature: human-associated habitat; material: faeces | place: Denmark | collected 2012-06-06 ... | reverse complement strand
CGGTGTGCTAATGCTGTTTTTAGGCGGGATAACAATGGTGTTAGCCTATGCCGCGCCGATGTTTTTAGGGATTATAATGATTATGTTAAAGCGCACTTTCGGTACAAAAAGCGCGTGGATAACTTTTATAGCAACAAGCCTTTTATCCTTTATTTTGGTTACGGATAAGGAATGTATGATGATGTATGTAATCTTTTTCGGCTACTACCCTATCGTGCGTGAATATTTCACTAAAATAAAAAATAAAGCATTTCGCATAATTACAAAGCTTACATTTTTTAATATTATGATGATTTTGTGCCAAGTGATTTTAATCAAAATTTTCGGCATTCCGTTTTTGGAAGACGGGCAGGGCAAATCTTTTATAATTGTATTTGCATTACTTATGAATCTATTGTTTTTAGTATACGAGCTGATGATTGAAAAAGTCACACTTCTCTATATTTATAAGCTTGAAAAAAGAATCAAAAAGATTTTTAAATAAATACAAAAACCTGCTGATACTTGTGTATCAGCAGGTTTTTCAGTGTTATGAAATCAGCGACGACGAGGCGGCGGCAAATCATCCGGCCCTTTATGAGCATCACGCCTTGCCTGGCGTCTTTTTTCTATTTTTTTCTTTTTATTAAGGCTTTTAAAGAAAACATAAACATAAAGTAAAAATGCAAGTACAACAATTGCGACAATGACCTTAACAACCGTTAAGCCGAAAAACGCTTTGATTGCATTTATCATTTTAAGAAATGTTGAAAGCTCAACTGTTTTTCCGGCAACAAGCTGAACGCTTGCAATAACTTCATCACCGTAAATTATATTTGCATTGCATACTTTTTGCCCTTTTGTAACCGGTGCTTGCAGTGATGTTGGCTTTTCGGGAATTTCAACAATAACCGCAGATTTATCAAGCCCAACCGGCACAATAACATTGGTATCTTTTTCGCAAACAAGCTGAACCGTATCGGCATCTTTACCGTTTTCAACCGGAACTTCGCCCAAAACTTCATCCTTACTTACGATAGTTGTATACTTCAAGCCGTCAAACGCCCATTCAAAAAGCGACTTGGCATCTACAAATGAGCATTTGGTTAAATAGCTTTGATTTTTGATTTTTTGCTGTGGCGACTTCATTACTATTGCAAGATAGTTATATCCGTCTTTTGAGGCTTTTGTAATTACATTATATTCTGCCTGCTCGGTTGAACCTGTTTTAATACCCTGCGCATACTCATAATAATAAGTCACATAACCCGGATGAAGCATTAAATTTGTGTGCGGCAAAGTATATCCTTTATATTCATACTCGGTAGTAGTAGAATATTTTACAAAATCTGCATTTTTAAGTGCTTCAAGTGTGATTTTTGACATATCACGCGCAGTAGTATAATGGTTATCATCGTGCAAGCCTGACGGATTTGTAAAATTAGTATCAGTACAGCCGACTTTTTTAACCCAGTCATTCATCATTTTAACAAAATTATCTTTTGTGCCGCCCACAAATTCAGCAAGCACTTCGCAGGCATCGCAAGCAGAGTGAACCATGGTAAGATACAAAAGTGTATCAACACTTAGCTCTTCCCCTACATTTATGCCGGCAACCTGTGCGCCCGTACCTGCCGATGCATCAAAAGCCGCCTGGCTCATTTTTGCTTTAACGCTTAAATCCTTAACATTTTCAAGTGTAACCATTGCAGTTACAATTTTGGTTAATGATGCAGGATAAAGGCGTTCATCAATATTTTTTTGCGCCACTACGGGATATGAATCATCATCAAGATTTATGAGCATATATGCTTCGGCATAAATCTTTCTGTCCGGCTTATATGTTGCGCCTTGGCTCGAAAGAGGCAAAGCTAAAAATGAAGTTAAAAGTATTATAAACGATAAAAATACACAAAGTGTTCTTTTCATAGACTTGACACCTTTTGAAATAAATTATATTATATTACATAGTTTAACATTTTTCTGACAGTTTTTAAAGTCTAATTTTAATTTTTTTGGAGAAAACTATGATATATATTACCGGCGACACTCACGGCGACATTTCGTGTTTTAAAAACCCTAAATTAAATAAGCTTGGTGAAAAAGATATTCTTATTGTTTGCGGTGATTTCGGCTTTATTTGGAATCCTCAAGATAAAAATGAAAGAAAAAATCTTGAATACCTGAAAAAAAGAAAATACACAATATGTTTTGTTGACGGCGCTCACGAAAATTTTGATATTTTAAATTCGTACAAGCCTTACAGATGGAAAGGCGGAAATACCCACAAAATTGCCGATAATATTTACCACCTTATGCGCGGTGAAATTTTTACATTTGAAGGCAAAAGCTTTTTTGTTATGGGCGGCGGCGAAAGTGATGACGCTTATATGCGTGAAGAAAATGTCAGCTGGTGGGAAAGTGAACTTCCTACCGCCGAAGATATGCGAAACGGTGTAAGAAACATAAAAGATACGGAAAAAAACATCAATTACATTCTTACTTACGAACCGCCGACTGTTGCGAAAGATATTTTAAAGCAAAGAACAAACCAAAACATCATCATTTCCCCGCTTAATACTTATCTCCAGGAATTGATGGAAAATGTGCAATATATGCACTGGTACTTCGGTTCACTTCACCTTGATTTGAACATCAGTAAAAAAATGACTGCTGTATTTAATGAAATAATACAAGTAGGCTGATACAAAACAATCCTAAAACACAGGGCAGGTACTTTTGTACCTGCCCTGTGTTTTAGGAAAAAATGAAAGAAGAAAAAAGTTTTTATTCGTCTTTCGACTCGTTAATTACTTTTTGAGCTATATGTTCCGGCACTCTTTCATACCTTGCAAATTCGGTTGTGAAAGAGCCTCTGCCCTGGGTAATTTGGCGCATTGATGTTGAAAAGCTGCTCATTTCAGCCTCCGGCACTTCGGCGATAATTTCCTGATTACCGTCGCCCACCGGTGACATACCCAAAACTCTGCCGCGCCTGCGGTTAATATCGCCTATAATATCGCCCATTGCATCATCATTAACCGTTGCACGCAAAGTAACAATAGGTTCAAGAAGAACCGGGCAGGCATTTGCCACACCCTCTTTAAAGGCAATAGTTGCCGCCATTTTAAAACTCATTTCGCTTGAATCAACCGGGTGGTATGAACCGTCGTAAAGCGTTGCTTTAATACCAACCATCGGGAAGCCTGCAAGTATGCCTTTTTCCATACATTCATTAAGCCCCTTTTCAACTGCCGGGAAGAAGTTTTTAGGTACTGCGCCGCCGACAATTCTTTCGGCAAAAATAAGTTTTTCAGTATCATAAGGTTCAAATTCAATAAATACATCACCAAATTGGCCATGACCGCCGCTTTGCTTTTTATGCCTGCCTTGAGCAGAAACCTTTTTAGTAATTGTTTCCCTATAAGCAACTTTAGGTGCATCAAGCTTTGCTTCAACACCGAATTTATCCTTAAGCCTTGAAACAGCAACATCAACCTGCTGCTCACCCACACCTGATAAAATCATTTGATGTGTTTCAATATTATTTGTAAGTGAAAGCGACGGATCTTCTTCACAAAGTCTTAAAATTCCTGAAGAAATCTTTTCCTCATCACCCTTTTTTACAGATGAGATTGCAACTTTATATGAGGCAACAGGCACATTAACTGTGTCAAGCTTAACTTTATTTGAAGATGAACAAAGAGTATCGCCCGTCGAAAAACCTGAAAGCTTGGTTACAGCGCCAATATCACCTGCCGTAAGTTCGCCTACATCAGTTTGTTTAGCACCAAACAACTTTACAATCTTGCCCATTCTTTCTTCCTTGCTTGTATTAGCATTAAACGCAGGTGTGGAAGAATTAAATTTACCGCTTACAACCTTAAAATATGAAAGCTTGCCAATAAATGGATCAGCCACGGTTTTAAAACAAATTGCAGCAAGCGGACCGTTTTCATCAGCGGTGAGTTCAACAGGCTCACCGTCAGAATCAATTGCATATTCACTTTTAGGGCCCGGGCAAACATCAGCGATAAAATCAAGAAGCATATCGCACGCAATACCGGTGATACCCGAAAGTGCAAATACAGGAATAATAGAACCGTCAGCCACACCAAGCTTTAAGCCTTTGATTTTTTCTTCAGTGCTTAATTCTTCACCATCAAAATACTTTTCCATAAGTTCTTCATCAGTTGAAGCGACAGCCTCGGCAAAAACAGCCTTAATAGCTTCAAAACGAGGTTCATCATCATGTGTCAGCGATGATTCTTTCCTTTTAACTCCGTCATATTCATAAGCTTTACCGTCAATCATATTATAATAAGCAACAACTTTGCCGCCTGAAATAACAGGCACTACCACAGGGCAAACCTGCGCGCCGAATTTGGCAACAATACCGTTAAAGCTCTTATAAAAATCTGCCCTTTCATCTTCCATTTTAGTTGTCACAAAAATTCGTGAAAGGCCGTGAGAACCAGCACTCTTAAATGCTTTTTCAGCACCGACTGCAAGGCCGGAGCGTGCAGAAACAACGATAACGGCAGTGTCACCTGCTCTCATACCCTCATTGCTGCCCATAGCAAAGTCAAAAAGGCCCGGGGTATCAATAAGGTTAATATTTTTACCCTTATATTCAAATGAAGCAACAGCGCTGTTAATGCTGATTTTCCTCTTTTTCTCCTCACTGTCAAAGTCCAAAACAGTATTACCGTCACCGGTTTTGCCGATTCTTTCAGTAGTACCGGCAACATTAAGCAAAGCCTCGCAAAGAGTTGTTTTACCCTTTGATGCGTGACCTGCAAAAACAACATTTCTTATATCTTTTGCTTGAATACCCATAAAAGTTACCTCTTATTTTTAATCTTTGTGCATATTGTATAATATTTTTCAACATTAGTCAATAGTATAAGGATATTTTTAACAGTTTTTACGTAATTTCATCCATACGCTTACAAAAATATATATGCACGCGGTTTTATATAAATCATTAAAATATAAAATATGCAAAAGAAAAAGGCACTCCATAACGGAATGCCTTCTTCTTTTTAAGGGGTAAAATTTATGTGAAAACGTAATTGGTATATATAAAAAGGTTGAGAAAAATATTTTCTACAACCTTGTTGACTCAGATAACACTTCAGCCGTGGTTGAATCGTTATTAAACTTTGTTCTTTCAGTATGATTTGGTACCAAATTCTTAACCATTGCACCTTTTAGCATAAAGAATGCAACATTTTTGCTGATTTTCTCATAATCAACATTGAATATCTTTGCCGAAACATACTTATTAAATACATTGATGAGCGGCCCCATACAAAAAGCTGTAATTATCGTGCCTAAGCCGATATTTTTAACCTTTGAAATGTCACCTTCAAATATTGCCGATACACCGCCGCTTACTATCAAACCGATTAGCACTACGGTTACATCAGTTGCAACCCTCATCCATTTATATTGAAACTTTGTTGACCGTGCAAGCATAAAACTTAAAGCATCATAAGGGCCAACGCCGACATTTGCTGTAAAGAATAATGAACAAGCAAAGCAAAGAGTAACTATACCCGCTAAGAGAAGGGGTACTCTCAGCGCTAAGGTATAATGCTCATTTACCATCGGAGCGAATAGATTTTGGAAAAATTCACAAGAATAACCGCAACCTACCATATTAAATATCGTTCCGACACCTACCAATCCTCTGTGTGCTACAATAACGACAAACGCTAAAATAACAAGATTGATAATCAATTGATATGTACCAAAGCCCATACCAATGGTGCTTGCTACATTCATATTCATTGAAGTGAAAGGGTCAACACCGAAACCCGAAAGCGAAAACAGCGAAATTCCAAAACCCATTACGATGATACTGATAAGGGAGAGAACTACTCGCTTGACCATATGGTGCTGAGCGAACATATCTTTAATGTATCCGTATGCCTCGTCTTGAAATTTTTTCATCTGCCTATTTGCACCTCGTGCGTTTCTTTGTTTGCCTCTCAATGCCTACATTATAACCCCTTAAAATGAAAAATCAAGACCTTTTTTCGAGTTTCTACCTATGTAACACATTGTACAAAAGTAAGTTGTATTTTTTGTACAATATGCACAATACTTTATTCCATTTGTTTCCCCAAAAATGCGGCCGCAACCTGCACAAGTTTAATATCTGTTTCGCTTGGAAGTGTATGGTTTTCGTCTTCAATCATACAAACCGCACCCGAAACATCCCCACCGTATATAATAGGATAAACAATATTTGCCTTTCTGTCATATCCCTCAATAGCACTTATAGACGGGATTTTATCATTAGTAATATGAATTGCCCTGTTTTCCATAAGTTCTTCAAGATTCTTTGTAACTCTTCGCTCAAGAATTTCCCTCTTGCTGATTCCGGAAGCTGCAACAACATGGTCATTATCCATAATCGCAATGGGAAGCCCGCCGTTTTTATGCAGCACTTCAGCATATTGGCTTGCAAAATTTGACAACTCACCAATAGGCGAATATTTTTTAAAAATAACTTCTCCCTCGGCATCGGTAAAGATTTCTAATGGGTCGCCGCCACATAAAACATTGACACCGAAAGCCTTGCCCTTTTGGTTGCGCACCTTTTGGACTATCGTGGCTTCTAAGTTACTCTCGATGTCCCACTTAAAATTTACGACTTTTCCTCTGTAACCCGCTCTTTCAAGTTCTTCTTCGGTTAATGTTCCCGACTCAAGCAGCATTTGAATATCGGACTTTAACTGAATGTCGATTTGCGATTCGTCGCCGTCGTGAATGATTATTTTATCAATTATAATTGACAAATCACCTTTATCAAGTTTTTTCTTATTGACAATATCTCTAAAAATTTCAATAGCGTTTTTAGCAATTCGGTTGACCTCTATCGTTTGATTTCTGCGTTCAACCATTAAAGCCGTCTGCTTTTCCAGACCTTTGATTTTTGATATGAGTTCGTTTTCAATATCCTCATAGGCTTCCTCAATCATATCTCGCTGTTCTTCGTCGGCTTTCATAATATCTCTGATTTTTTGCTTTTGAGTTGCCTTGTATTCCTCTTTGGCTCTTGCCAAATCAACCTGCAAATCGGCAACGCTGTCTGCGTTTGATTTCAAATCGTCAGGTTCGTTGGATATATTTTTTTCAAGCTCGGCAATCATTTTGTCAGAGTTTTTCATAATTCGCTCAACATATTTTTTCAAAACGGTGTCAAGCACATCAACTCTGATATGATGAGAAGTACAGCCTTTAAGCCCACGCTTGTGATATGTTCCGCAGGTATATGCCGGAGCTAAATCAGGCCTGCTCATTGAAAACATCGGACTTCCGCACTCACCGCAAAACAAGAAGCCGGAATAATCGTTATCGTACTTTTTGTTTCCTCGATAATTATTTTTTGTTCTTGTCGCAAGCTGCTGCTGTGCTTTCATAAATTCCCTTTCGGAAACTATCGGCGTATGATGATTTTCAAAAACTATGTTTTCTTCTGCGTTGAGTCTTTTATCGGGTCCGTTAATTCGCTTGCGTGTATATTTACGCTGGCGGAGAGTGCCAATATAAAAATCGTTTTGCAAAATTCCGCTGACGGTCGGTATAGCCCAAATAGGCGAAGCTTTCAGCTTAATATCAACTTTTTTCTTGTTTAATTCTGCCATCTTGCGCTTGCGTTCAATTTCAACCATTCGTGGGGTTGGGATTTTTTCGTCCGTCAAGGTGTTTGAGATTTTCTTGTATCCCATTCCGCTGTTATACATTTCAAAAATCCTGCGAACAACCTCTGCACAGGCTTCGTCAACCTCAAAGGTCATATTTTTGCTGTCAACCATATAGTAACCGTACGGTACAGCGCAAATCCAATCGGCGTTATTTTGACGCATTTCAACAACCTTTTTTACCTTTTTTGAAGCATCGGTAACAGGCATTTCGTTCAATAAAAATCGCACCTGAATATTATTCCAATCGTCATATGTCGGATAATCTATTCCGTCTCCGATTGATATAATACGCACTCCTGCATCACGCAAATCCTCAAGTTCAACAAGTCCCTTGCTGTTCCTACGGGAAAAACGGGACAAGTCCTTAATCAAAAGAATATCGTAATCACCGCTCATAAGCAACGGGCGCATTTTCATATAGGATTCACGCTGCTCAAAGGTATAACCCGAACGGTCTCGGTCAACATAATAATCAACTTCTGCGTCGGGAAATCTTTGCTTTAAGTACGCTTTTATAATTCTTCTTTGGTTTTCGATAGAGGTGTTATCTCTGTCTTTTTCGGTATCAACCGAAATACGCATATATGCCGCTATCTTCTTACCCACAACATCACCACCAATATTATATTTGATTTGTGTTCTACTTTACGAACAATATTGTAACATACTTGTATATAGAAATCAATAAAATTTGAAGAATGTTTATGAAAGTTAATATTATGTACGGCAGAAATAATTCTGCCATTTGAACGAGCTTATCGTTCCAAGTCTTTACTTCGTTTGCGAGCTCGTTCTCTTGCCATAACATCTCTGTTATGAAGCAATAATTCCGTTGTGTTTTGGATAAGGTCTTCCGTTCCGGACAAAAAGTTTACCACCTTGTATCCTTTTTGGTTCCACTGCCTATATTCGGGCCTCAAAGACTCTCGAAGCTCCTTGTCGTTTTTTTCTTCCTTTGAAAACCAATAATAGGCTATCTTTACCTTGTCATCTACTTCCATAAACATAAAGTTAATCCTCCGTTCTTTCCATATTTTTCCTCAAATTTAGTGTTTCTATTCAGTTATTGTTTTTTACCTGCCGGAAAAGAAAGTCATTTCCATAACAAACTGCTCTTTTCGGGGCGTAGATATTTCTTTTCAATTTCAAGCTGAAATTTGTTTAATTTATCAATTTTGTCTTTCAACAGTCTTGTGTCAACAAAACCGAGTGAATTTGCTTTGATTGCTATTTGATTTAGGTTGTTGCTCATTGCGTAAAACTGACGCATTAAGTCGTAAAATCTGTCATCGGGTTTTTCTCTCGGCTCATAACCCTTAATCAGTATTCTTAACACGGCACTCTGAGACAGTCCGCTAAGTTCAACCTTTTTCATAAAATCGGCATTTTCTTTTTCTGAAAGCCAAAACTGTTTTTTAATTCTTTTCATAGAACTCCTTCGACTTTTGAAAATCTGAAAAGCCGATTTCAAAACTTTTTGAGATAAATGATATTTGCTTTGCCTTGTCCTTGCCTTTTTCGTTCAATCAGTCCGACGGTTTCAAGTTCGGCAAACAGTTTTATTACCTTGTCGTGACCGAAATGCAGAAGTTCCTGACCTTGCTTTATCGTGAAGAACTGATATACTCTGCCGTGCTTATCAATCCAACCGTTTTTAGCGGACAGATACATTCGGTCAAGCAGCAATCCGTAGAGCATTTTTGCATCGGTTGAAACGGATTTGTATTTATCGTCAGTGAATAATGCTTTCGGAATTTTATAGAAAACATATTTTTCCGCTTCGTTTTTCTTAAAGTATTTGTTCAAATTAAACCTCCTTCCTTCTGCGCCGAAAAGGTGCATTTTTTATGCTACTTTTCACTTATTTTCATCTTTCTTATGGTGGGTAATATATTTCCCTGTCTTTTGTTTTTATCCTTGTTATTCGTGCCATAATAAAAACTCCTTTCACTCATTGCACAAAAGACATTGATTTGGACACCCAAATCAGATGTTTTCTTGAAAATTTTTTCAAAAAAAATATCCCCTCACTCATTTGGACAAAGGGTGTCGAAATGCACACCCAAAATCGTCGATTTAATAAAAAATTTGCAAAAAAAATAAGAAGCCTTTTTCGCAAATAAGAAAAAGCTTCTAAACATTAAGCAATTTATACCCTAAAAGGTATATTTTGTATTTCTAAGTATATAATATACCCGATAGGGTTTATAGTTATTAATATTTTATTGACATTGCACCCTAAAGGGTGTAGAATAAGCATAGATAATAACTACAAGGAGCAATAATATGAACCCGATTGCTGAATTTGTAAAGGAAAACAGAAAAGCGGCAGGACTTACGCAAGAACAATTCGCTCTGCGTTCGGGTCTTGGGCTTCGCTTTGTGCGTGAGCTTGAGCAGGGCAAGGAAACCGTGCGTATGGATAAGGTTAATGCGATGTTCAACGCACAGGCCGTTGCCGGAAAGAAGGAAGATAAATGAGCGTTTTCAGAACTGCCTATGTTTATGTGAGAAGCACCTTTGCCGGTGTTCTCAAGGAAACGGATAACGGTTACTCTTTCATATATGATACCGACTATTTGCAGAACGAAAATGCGTCTGCCGTTTCACTCACCCTGCCTTTGCAAGCGGAAGAATACACATCAAAAACCTTATTTTCTTTCTTTGACGGTCTTATTCCCGAAGGTTGGCTTCTAAAAATTGTAACCGATAATTGGAAAATCGACAGCCACGACCGCTTTGGGGTTTTACTCGTAGCCTGCAAGGACGGAATCGGCAATGTTTCAATAAGGGAGGAAAAGGAATGAACTGTTTATGCTGCGGCAAACCTTTGCACACACCTGATGAAACAGACTGGCACAAGGCTTGCATTAAACGCTTTTTCGGTACGACCAAGCTTCCAGAAATTGAAATTGATGATAAAACGCTGAATCTTTTGGCAACCGAAACAACGAACAAAGGCTTTACCGTTCCCGGTGTTCAAAAGAAATTATCTTTGCACCTTGTCAGCGACAGCTGCAAACCGAGATTAACGCTTGTAAACTATCCGACAGGCTATATCCTCAAGCCGCAGGTTGCGGAGTTTGAAGCATTACCCGAATCAGAGCAACTCATAATGACAATGGCGGATATGGCGGGGATTTCGACCGTTCCGCACGCACTCATTAAAGGCAATGCAGGGCTTGCGTATATCACAAAACGAGTTGACCGCAACCTTATTGACAACAAAGTTGAAATGCTTGCTATGGAGGATTTTTGCCAGCTTGATTTAAGGCTTACCGAAGATAAATACAGAGGTTCTTACGAGCGTTGTGCAAAAATTATACAAAGATATTCATCGAGAATCGGCATTGATATGGCAGAGTTTTATATTCGTTTAGTGTTCTGCTTTATTGTTGGAAATTCCGATATGCATTTAAAGAACTTTTCACTTATCGAAACCGCAGAGGGCTCAGGTGAATATGTGCTGTCTCCTGCTTACGATTTACTGCCGGTTAATGCAAATATGCCTGCCGATAAGGAGCAATTCGCACTTGCTATGAACGGCAAAAAAACGAATATCCGCAAAGGCGATTTTCTGAAATTCGCAGACACCTGTGGTATTTCTCGCCAAACCGCCGAAAAGCTCATCGAAAATCTTGTTAAGTTGACTTCTAAATGGATTGCAATGTGTGATAAATCATTGCTCCCGGATGACTTAAAAGATAGATTAAGAAAGATAATCGCCGAAAGATCGGAAGTATTGCAATAATATATTCGATATGCACTTTGGTGCAAACAATTCAAATTATAACTTGCTTAAAAGTGCAAGAAACGAGTTACGAATTAACGATTAGAATTAGCAGAATCGTTAATCTTTTGAATTTTATCGTTAATTCTTGTGGATTTACAGTTAATTCTCGATTTTATAAACTAAATGAAAGAGTTTGACACTCTAAAAACGGCAAATAAGACAACATTGAATTCGATATTTTAGAATCGGAAAGGAGAAATAAAAATGGCTAAAAAGAAAACTGATGAAAAATCACTGAACATAGACAATATTTTATTTAACTGCAGAAACTATTTGCGTGTCGCACGAAATTCAGGCTCGTTTTTTGAAAAAAGAGATATGATGCTCACTCTTGTATTTTTACGCTTTATCGGAGAAAAATACGAAGACGGAATTAAGGCACTCCGCCAAACCTTAATTGAAAAAGGACTTGACCCTGATGATGAAAATATAAAAGCGGCATTTTTTGATGATGCCACATTTGCAGACGGAACATATAATCTTCCCGTAGAGTCAAGATGGTCAACCATAATAAACACGCCTGCACCAAAACTTAATGTGGCTCTTGATACCGCTTTAATCAGACTTGAGGAGGAAGACCCTCAGTTGAAAGGCTGTTTTATTAACGGTACATTTACAACAAGAAATTTAGCTCCGAATGATATAAAGAAAATTGTGGATGAAGTTAATAAAATCAGTCATAAAGAGTTTGGAAAAGAAAGAGACTTAATCGGCTATGTGTACGAATACTTCCTTAAAGAATTTGCTGTTAATGCCACAAAGGAAGAGGGCGAATTTTATACTCCTCACGATGTTGTTCAGCTTATTGCCACTATGATTGAGCCTTATAACGGAACATTATATGACCCTTGCTGCGGTTCGGGCGGTATGTTTGTGCAGAGCGCAGCACTTGTAAAATCAAAGCAGGGCAACCTTAACAGTATCAATGTTTACGGTCAGGAAAAAGAGCCGGCAACCTATCGTCTTGCAAAAATGAATTTGGCACTCCGTGGCATAAGTCACAATCTCGGCAGCGAGGCGGATTCTTCTTTTACTCACGATTTACACGAGGGTTTGCGCTTCAATTATGTTATGGCTAACCCGCCTTTTAACCTTAAAGGCTGGTATAACAACAACTTAAAAAATGACCCACGCTGGGCGGATTATGCCACACCGCCCGAAAGCAACGCAAACTATGCTTGGATTTTACATATACTTTCCCACTTGAAAGCTGACGGCGTTGCGGGTTTCCTTCTTGCAAACGGTGCTTTGAATGACAGCGACACTTTGGATATTCGCCGTAAACTTATTGAAAATGATAAGGTTGAAGCGATTGTTGTTCTTCCGAGAGAATTGTTTATTACAACAGATATAAGTGTTACTCTTTGGATTCTTAATCAAAATAAAAAGGGTGGAAATTATCACGGCAGAAATCTCCGTAACCGTGAACATGAAATTCTCTTTATGGATTTGCGTCAATGGAGAGAAAATCCGGTTAAACATGAGAATAAAAAGAAAGTTTTCCTGTCCTCAAAAGACTCCAAAAACACCGAGGATATAACAATAAACCTCGCCGGTCAAATCGAAAAAGCGGCTGAAATTTATCACACTTGGCAAAGCGAAGGAACTGTCAGCGAAGAATACGCAGTTCCTGAATTGTATCGTTCTGTAAAGGTGTATGACAGTCAGTTGACAGACGAAGAACGAAAAAACAATGTTCCTACAATCGAATCAAAAGGATATACACTTACTCCGAGTAAGTATATTGAGTTTATTGACCACGATTTGGAAATCGACTATGAAAAAGAAATGTCTCGCATTCAGACTGAAATGCAAGAAATTATGAAACAGGAAAAAGAATCCCAGCAAATGCTGGAAGACGCATTTAGGGGGATTGGATATGGCATTGACTAAGTATAAACTCGGCGAATTGATTGAGCAGTCAGACTTCCGCAATTCAGATAAATCGTTATCTGTTGATGATGTAAGAGGTATTTCAACAGGTAAAGAATTTATTGAAACAAAAGCAAATATGGACGGGGTAAGCGTTTTGTCCTATAAAATAGTTGATGAAGATGAATTTGCTTATGTGGCAGATACTTCAAGACGTGGAGAAAAAATTGCACTTGCCTACAATAGTAACGAAGGTAAAATTATAGTTTCTTCAATATATACAGTTTTTTTTGTAACAAGAAAAGATTTACTTCTGTCGGATTATCTCTTTATGTATTTTAATCGCCCGGAGTTTGACCGATATTCAAGATTTAATTCGTGGGGCTCTGCAAGAGAAACATTTTCTTGGGATGATATGTGCGATATGGATATTGAACTCCCGCCTATTGAAATTCAGCAGAAATATGTTGATGTTTATAATGCAATGCTTGCAAATCAGCAAAGCTATGAGCATGGCCTGGATGATTTGAAACTTACTTGCGATGCTTATATTGAAGAATTGAGAAGAAAATTCCCTTGTGAGGCTATCGGACCGTATATCGAACGACACGATGTTAGAAACGGTCCTAATGGCACAAAAAATGTTATGGGCGTTAGTACAACTAAAGAATTTCGTGAGCCTACTTCAAAAGTGAATCGAAATGATTTAGCTAATTATAAGGTTGTTAAACCTCGGCAAATTAGTTTTGTTCAAACTACACACAATGAAAAAGTATTCTGTAATTCTTTCAATAATACTGATGAAGACATTGTAGTTACATCAGTTAACGAAGTTTTTTCAACTAATGAAGAAAAACTTTTGCCCGAATATTTGGTTATGTTTTTTAATAGGACTGAGTTTGATAGATACGCAAGATTTCATTCGTGGGGTTCGGCGAGAGAAACATTTACGTGGGATGATTTGATAAAAGTCAAAATTCCTATTGTTGACATAACAATTCAAAAATATATAGTAAACATTTATAACGTATACAAAAAAAGAAAAGAAATTAACGAAAAACTTAAAGCACAAATAAAAGATATCTGTCCCATTTTAATTAAAGGCTCGCTTGAAAAATCGGAGGCAAAGCAATAAATGTCAATTTTTATACCCGAAGAAGAAAATATATATTTTCCAAAAACTAGAGAATATTTTAAAGAAGTAATAAGTTCTTATAGCAATGGTAATTATCGTTCAGCAATAGTCATGTTATATTCTGTAGTTATTTGTGATATGCTTTTTAAATTAAAAGAACTAAAAGATATGTACAATGATACTGTTGCATCAAGTTTACTTGCTTTTTATGAAGAAAAAGCAAAAGGTTCAAAAAAAGGATCAAAATCTGCTTGGGAAAAGGAATTTGTTGATAAGATACACAATGAAACCGAACTCATTGATTTAGAAGCATACACTCATTTAAATCATTTATATGATGATAGAAATTTCTCTGCTCATCCATCATTAGAT
>ERZ1106915.1872-NODE-1872-length-14890-cov-3.464173_pt1 | contig 14890 bp, 10 predicted proteins | sample MGYA00403653_ERZ1106915 | MGnify/ENA primary metagenome ERZ1106915 (study PRJEB35170, sample SAMEA104062404) | human gut metagenome | biome: human gut; feature: human-associated habitat; material: faeces | place: Denmark | collected 2012-06-06 ... | reverse complement strand
GCTTCCGCCGGGTGAGGACGTAGACGCCCTTGCAGCGCTCGTACTCCAGGGGGTCCACAAAGCGCTCCTTCTGGATGCGGGTCATGTACAGCACGTCCAGCTGAGGGATGACCGCCTCCAGGCCGGTGACCTCGGTGAACCACATCTGATGCTCCCGCATAAAGACGCGCATATAGTCCGGGACGGCCAGTTCCCGGGGGGAGATCAGAAAGAACTTGATGTCGTTGAACTTGGCCAGGGCCTTGATGAGAGAGTGGACCGTGCGGCCGTTTTTCAGGTCGCCGCACAGCCCAACGCACAGCCCGTCCACGCCGCCCCGCAGGCGGGTGATGGTGGTCAGGTCTGCCATGGTCTGAGTGGGGTGCATATGGCCGCCGTCCCCGGCGTTGACCACCGGGACATTGGAGTACAGGGAGGCCGCCTTGGCAGAGCCCTCCCAGGGGGTGCGCATGACCACCACGTCAGCGTAGTTGGAGACCATTTTGACCGTGTCCTTTATGGACTCGCCCTTGGACACCGAGGAGGAGTTGGGATCCGCAAAGCCAAACACGGAGCCCCCCAGACGCATCATAGCCGTTTGAAAGGAGAAGTTGGTGCGGGTGGACGGCTCATAAAACAGGTTGCAGGAGACCCGGCCCCGGCAGGCGTCAATGAACTGTTCCGGAGCATCGATGATCTCGCTGGTCCTGGCGTACAGGCGCTCCCACTCCTCACGGGTCAAATCACCAAAATCGATCAAATGTCGCATTGCGGCCCTTCCTTTCCTCGCTTCATTCCAATTCGTGTTATTCTATCACAAAGCGCATGGCCCTTCAACCACCAAGCGCGATTTTTCCGGTTTGGCGGCGCATGATTTTTCCCGGCGGACACACCATATATCTGTGTGAAATAGACAGGTGCGGAGGTAGATGGCTTTGGAATTGATCTGGTATTTTATCTGGTACAGCTTTCTGGGCTTCCTGCTGGAGGTGGGGTATGCCCGGTGGACCGGTGGGAGGCGGGACCGGAAGTGCTTATTGCTGCTGCCTCTGTGTCCGGTGTACGGCCTGGGGGCCTGTGCAGTGCTTCTGCTGCCCCCGTGGGTGCTGGAGCGGCCCCTTTTGCTGGTGGTGGCGGGAGGAGCGGCGGCCACCGGAGTGGAGTATGGGATGGCTCTGTTCTATGAGCGGGTGCTTCGGGTCTCCTTCTGGAATTATGACGGGCTGACGGGCAGCATCCACGGCCGGGTCTGCCTACCCTTTGCCCTGGCCTGGAGCCTGTTGATCCTCCCCCTGGTGTATCTGGTCCATCCGGCTGTGGCCCGCCTGGCGGACGGCATCCCGGCCCCGGTGTCCTGGGCGGTCCTGGCCGCCCTGATTGGGGATCTGGCCATTTCCGGCTTGATTCTCCGGCAAACCGGGGACCGGGCCTGCCTGCAATGGTATTACCGCCAGTAGAACTGCCTCTTTTTGGGCAGGGAGCTGCCCGAAAAAGAGCAGGATTTTTTTGTAAGTCCGCCAAAATGTGACCGTTTTGTGTTCGGAAAATGAATCTTTAAGATAAAAAACAGAATATCAAGTTGGCACAGTTCTTGCTTCTAATAAAGGGCAGACGCCCGATTTGCGGGAAAGCCGTAGACAACAAAGGAAAGGACTGTTTAAGATGGACGAAAGGCTTGATTTTCTGTTTTTGACAGAGGAGGAGGCTGTTCAGGCTGGGGCCAAGGATATGCCGCGCTGTATCGAAGTGATGGACGAGATGTTCAGTCTGCTGGGCCAGGGAGACTATCTGATGGGCACGCCAAACCAGAATGCCCATGGGATCAAGATCTATTTTCCGAAGGAGACTCCCTTCCCCAATATGCCGGTGAAAGGTCCAGACCGCCGCTTTATGGCTCTGGTGGCCTATCTGGGAGGCCGCTTCAATGTGTGCGGAGAAAAGTGGTACGGCTCCAACATCGCCAACCGGGACAGAGGACTTCCCCGCTCCATTCTGACTACCCTGCTGAACGACCCGGATACCGGGGCTCCCATTGCCTTCCTCTCCGCAAACGCGCTGAGCTCCACACGGACGGGTGCGATCCCTGCTGTGGGCGCCAAGTATTTTGCCAAAAACAACATAAAAGTTTTGAGCGAGATCGGCGCCGGTGTGATCGGCCGGGCCTGTGTGGCCGCGCTGATGGCGGTACTGAAGCAGGTGGAGGAAATCCGGATCTATGACATCAATCAGGAGGCGGCCCAAAAATACTGTCAAGAGCTGAGCGAGACCTATGGCGTCCGGGCTGTGGCGGTAGAGAGTGTGGAAGCGGCAGTCCGTGGGGCCGATGTGATCAATGTCGCTACCGCGGGGGCGGTGTCGCCGGAGATCCATGATGAGTGGCTGAAGGAGGGCGTGCTTCTGACCCTGCCGGCCAGTGCGGCGCTGAGTCTGGACACCATGAAGAGCTCACGGATCGTGGTGGACAACTGGAAGATGTACGAGGCATATGCCCAGGAGCTCCGCGGCCTTCCCGGAGGTTATGCCGCCAATTTGAGCGGGATCTGCGGCTATCTGATGGATTTGGTGGAGAGCGGAGAGATCCCGCAGAAGGACATCGTCAACCTGGGCGATGTGATTGCCGGGAAGCAGGAGTGCCGCAGAAACGATCGGGAGCGGGTCATCTTTATCATGGACGGGATGCCCATTGAGGATCTGGCCTGGGGCTATACGGTCTATGAAAATGCCAAAAAGATGGGCCTTGGGAGCAAGCTGAATCTATGGGAAAAGACCCGCTGATTTGACATCTCAATTATCATAACGAGGAGAAACGGAGGAGACATCCATGTCAGTCAATGACTTTTTACTGGATTTTGCAGTTGCATCTGTATTTATTATGATCGGCCAATTTCTCCGCGCAAAAGTAGGTTTTATACAGTGCTTCTTCATTCCTGCCAGTATGCTGGCCGGCTTTATGGGGCTGGCCTTCCGCTATGTGTTCCCGGGCTTCCTGCCCATGTCTGATTCCATCGGCTCTTATCCCGGTATGCTGATCATGGTCATCTTTGCCGCGGTCGGCATCAATGGCTTTACCATGAACAAGGGCGGCTCCAAGGGAGACGTGGCCCGCATGAGTTCCTATCTCTCCTATAAGATGGTGGCACAGGTGATCCAGTACGGTCTGGTGCCCGCCTTCTCAATCCTGGTGATCTCCAATCTGTGGCCTGAGATCAATTATGGCTTTGGCCTGCTGCTGGCGGCCGGCTTCTCCGGTGGACACGGCACCGCAGCCGCCGTGGGCAGCAGCTTTGCGAATCTTGGCTTTCCGGATGCCCTGGACATTGGTCAGACCTGTGCCACTGTGGGGATCCTCGCTGGTGTATTCGGTGGAATGTTTTTTATCAAGCTGGGCACCAAAAAGGGCTGGACCAAGTACATCAAGGACTTTTCCTATCTCTCCGGCGAGCTGAAGACTGGCCTGATCCCTCCGGAGAACCGCCCCGCGCTGGCCAAGGCGACAACCTCTTCTGTGGTCCTGGATCCTCTGGCCTGGCACTTTGCCATCCTGCTCACTGCCGCCGGCGCCGGCCGCCTGCTCTATCAGTTTTTCTATGACACCTTCAACTTTGACGGCCCATCTTACCTGTACTCCTTCCTGGTGGCGCTGGTCATGTTTGCGGTCTTTAAAAAGACTGGTGTGGAGCAGTACATCGACCCCGACCTTACCAACCGCATTTCCGGCACCTGTACAGACTATCTGGTGTTCTTCGGGATCGCCTCCATCGACCTGGGCATCATCGTAAAGTATGCGATGCCGCTGCTGGTGCTGCTGCTGTTTGGTATTTTCATCGTGGTCATCACCCTGTTGTATTTCGGCCCGGCTATGAACAAGGGCAGCTGGTTTGAGCGTGCGCTCTTTGTGTTCGGGTATTCCACCGGTGTGTTTGCCATCGGCTTCATCCTTCTGAGGATCGTAGACCCGGAGAATAAGTCCCTGACTCTCAATGACACAGCGTTTGCCTGTATCTTTACCACATTTAGTGAGCTGTTTACCTGGTCCTTCGGGCCGATGATGCTGCTCAATGGACAGCACTGGCTCTTCATCGGGATCCAGCTGGCCATCATGGCGGTGTGCATCATCGTCAACCTTGTGATGAAGTGGTGGTGGATCAAGCTGCCCCTGACCCGTCCTGCTGTGGGGGAGGATGAGGGGTAACAGACTGTTCTGCGCAGACGAGCTCAGTCTAACCTCAGAATCTTGGAACAGAGGGGAACTGCTTCCCCTCTGTTCCGGTTCCATCTTGCCTTCCCGCTCCTTGTCTGATATGATAAATGCGATCCACACCGTCTCTGACAGCGCTGTGTTCGGAAAAGGAGTGAACCCATTTGGAGTTTTTGGAAGCGTCAATTTTTCAAAAGGGTTATATTGATGGTATCACCATTTTAAATCTGGATGGAGAGATCCTGTTTTCCGCGAAATTCAATAAGAAGCTGTCCAATCTGGATGAGGCGCAGCAGCTGATCGGACAGAATTTCTTAGATGTATACCCGAATCTGACGCCGCAGAGCAGCACGCTGTACCGCGCGATGCAGTTTGGACGGCCGGTCTATGAGGAAAAGCAGTATCTGAAAAAACGCGGAAAGGATGGGATCCTGATCACCTCCATCTCTTTCCCCATCAAAAATGGGGATCGGATCGTGGGTGCGATCGATCTATCAATGCAGGAATCGGAGGAGGAAGAGGATGGACTTCCAAACAGCAGGATCGAACTGAGCCGGGACAGCTTCCAGCGGGACCGGACGCAGAAGCTGTCAACCAGCGCCTCTGCGGCTTTCCGCACTGAGGATATTATCGCGGTCAACCAGAAAATGTGCCAGGCCAAGGACTATATTTCCGTGGTGGCCTCCTGTGACCTTCCGGTCATGCTCTGCGGGGAGACAGGGACAGGAAAAGACGTCTTTGCGCAGGCGATCCATAACGCCAGCGCGCGCCGGGATGGACCGTTTATCGCCCAAAACTGTGCCGCGATCCCGGATACCCTGCTGGAGAGCATCCTGTTTGGTACGGCCAAGGGCGCCTTCACCGGTGCGGTGGAGAGTAAGGGGCTTCTGGAACTGGCCGACCACGGTACGCTTTTTCTGGATGAGTTGAATTCTATGCCGATCTATTTACAGTCCAAGCTGCTTCGGGTGCTTCAGGACGGGACCTTCCGAAGCATTGGCTCGACCGAGGTGAAGAGATCGGACCTGAAAATCATTGCGGCGCTGAACCAGGATCCGATCCGCGAGATCGCCTGCGGCCATCTTAGACAGGACATCTATTACCGTCTGAGCATTATGTCCATCTTAATCCCCCCTCTGCGGGAACGTAAGGAGGACATCCAATCTTTTGTAGAGACCTTTATTAAGCGGCACAACAAAACCTTTCAGAAGCAGATCCGCTACGTCTCCCACGAGTTGATCCAGCGCCTTCAGGCCTATGACTGGCCGGGGAATGTCCGGGAACTGGAGCATATCATCGTATATGGCATGAGCGTGGTTTCCGGCCAGGCGGACACCCTGACCTTTGCAGATGTGGAAAAGAAGTTTACCCAGCTGTCCAAGACCTTTTCCTCTACGGAGAAGATCCTCTCCATGCCCCTCAATCAGGCGGTGGATGGATATGAGAGGGACCTGATCCACCGGGCGCTCTTTCAAAGCAAGGGAAATGTATCTGAGGCGGCTAAGGTGCTGTGCATCCCGCGGCAGACGCTTCAGCGCAAAATTAAGCAGCACGGGCTGGATCCGGCAACATTTCAGGGGTAGGCCGGCGGTCCGGAGAAGAAGGCGCCGTAAAAGGAAACATGGTGTGACAGATAGAAAAATTCAAACCGACAAAGAAAAGCTGCTGATAACCGATAAGATTTCGATTATCAGCAGCTTTTGTGGAAAAATCTGCAGTTTAGCTTATCATGCTGTGATTCCGGAAGTCATGCCCTTGTGGGGGATCTGAACAGTTGATATCAATAATATTGCGGCTTTGACATTGGATATTTACAGGTCGGGGAACAGATTGTCCAGAAGAGCGGTGCAGAACATTTCCTCCCACTTGTACATTCCAGAATATTCACCGGCATTTTGAGCATCTTCGGAGCCCTGTCCGGTCATCGCGTAGTAGATTGCAGTCCCGGTTTCACGGTCCAGGAAGAAACCGGCCAGCAGGCCATACGCCTCGCCGAAATGCCCGGACAGAGAGATCTTGCGGTCCTTCAGGAGGCAGTCGCCGCCTTCAAATTCGCCGGACATCTCTTGAATACCAAAGCCATAGCGGCACATCAGACCACCATAAGTATTGCCGTTGCTCTGGTCAGGCAAAGCGCAGAAAGTTGGAGTGAACATGGCGTCTACAGATTCCTTAGATATGATTTGTGTTCCGTTGACTTTTCCATTATTAAGGAACATCTCGATCAGTACCTTCATTTCGTTGGGACTGATGCGCAGACCGCCCTGAGGACTGAAGAGACAGCCGTTGGTGCCGATTACATAGTCATCCAGCGGTTCCAGCGTAATGGCGGACTGAAGATCCGGATTGGTGATCAGTACCTTGTTCGGGTCCTGAGGGACACCGCGGTAGTCGTCAATTTGAGCGATATAGGGGCCGTCTTCATCCCAAACGCCGTCCGTCTGCTTCTGATACAGCGTGGCAACATTCTGGATCTCATCGGCATCAAAATCACCGGGATTGTAGCTGGCCTTCAATCCCATGGGCTCCAGCACATTTTCCCGCATATAAATGTCGAAGCGCTGGCCAGTGATCCGCTCGATGATTGTACCAACCAGACCGTAATTCAGATTGCAGTAGTGGAACCAGTTTCCGGGGCTTCTGTCCACACCGTCAGTGGAGTTTTCAAAATGTTCTCCATCCATCCAATATTTCCCTTCTGGGGTGAAAAATTCCTTGACGGAATACTCAGGCGCAATGGAATATACACTGCCGTCCTGAATCGAGGAGGTGTGCGAGAGGAGCATCCGGGTGGTAATGGCCTTGTCTGGGTAGTTAGGATTGCGGAGGGTAAATCCCAGATAGTCGCTGACATCACGATCCAGATCCAGCTTTCCCTGTTCCACCAGCCTCATGGCGCCAACGGCGGCAAAGGTCTTAGAGATAGAAGCGGTGCGGTAGCGGCTGTCCAACTCCAGGGGAAGGTTGTTTGCCGGATCGGCTGCATCGATATAGCGGTCTCCGCCGGTACGCTGATAGATCAGTTCCCCGTCCCGATAGGCCATGACAGCATAGCCGGAAACTCCGGGAGAATCCATAATGGCGTTGAGATCTTTTGCGGCGGGATCTTCCGCTACCTTGGAGAGGTTGCTGAGGGCCCGGTCAAGCTCGGAAGCGGTGATGGCCTGGTCCCGATCGATCCCATCCAGAACACCGTTGGCAGTGGCCCAGGAGATGGCGTCATCCGCCCATTTGGGGGTACCGGCTTCGATCGGGGCGCGCTTGGTGAGCGCCAGATTATGCTCTTTTGCATATTCGTACAGCACAGTGGCCAACTGATCGCGGGTGATGGCCTGATCCGGCGCCATAGTATGGCTGCCATAGCCCACCATATAGCCTTCGGAGCTGATCCAGTGGAGTGCGTCATCCGCTTCGGTGAGATCGGAGTACGGCTGTGTCTGTGAGACAGAGGGGCGGTTTGCCAGAGCATACAGAGCATCCGCAAGGTCCCGCCGGGTGGCAGTCTCCTCGGCAGCGGCAGCGGGGCACAGCAGGGGGAGAATCAGAGCGGTGGATAGCAGCAGTGGCAGCAAGCGTTTTTTCATAGCAGTTTCTCCTTCCGATTTTTTTAGGGTCTGACTTGGTACAGTACATGGGAAAAATGGAAGCTAAAGATCTCGGGAAATCTATATCACCATCCAGTAATGATCCATTTGGAACGATTTCTTAAAAAGTAAAAACCAGCAAAACAGGAAGCGTGACGGGCACACCCTGGTTTGCTGGATTTTTTCTGCGGTGATGGAATGGAGAGTTCCATCAAGCAGAGAAAGCAGCGATGGACTTGTAGTTCCTATTATAGCAAAATAAACAAAAAAGTCAAGAAAAACGAAAATATATATTGAAATTTTATCTAATTTATCTGTAATGGGCGGGGGGCTTCGCGACTGCTTGGAAGAAGCGGCTTCCACCGCACCCCCACGGTGAAGGTCCCATCATCCAGCTCGGCAAAGGGGGTGTGCCCCATCCGCTGGGCCAGGGCCTTGACGATGGCCAGACCAAGGCCGGTGTTCTGCCCGGTGCGCATCTGATCCGCGGTGTAGAAGCGCTCAAAGACCCGGGACAGGTCCTCGGGGGACAGGCCCGGGGCGTCGTTGGAGAAGGCGGTGACCAGCTGTCCCCCGCTGGCGTACAGCCGGATGGTCAGGGCGGCGCGGCCGTGCTTTAGGGCATTGCCGATGAGGTTGGTGAGGATGCGGGTGACCGCTCCGGGATCGGCCAGCACAGGGGGCAGGTGTTCATCCAGCTCCACCGTGACCTGGAAGCCGGCCCGCTCAAAGTCCTCGTAGAAGCCGGCCAGGAGGGGCTCCAGCGCCCGGCGCAGATCCACTGGCTGGAGGTCGAGGGGATACTCGCCTCCCTCGATGCGGGAGAGGTCATAGAAGGCGGTGATCAGGTCCTGGAGCACCCGGGCCCGGTCGGACACGATCTCCAGGTAGTGCCGCCGCTGCTGAGAGGTGAGCCGCTCGGATTCCAGAAGCTGGAGATAGCCCAGAATGGAGGTGAGGGGGGTGCGCAGGTCATGGGAGACGTTGGCGATCTGCCGGCGGAGGCTCTCCTCCTGCTCTCGCAGTGCCCGGGTCTCCTGCTCCCGGTCCTCCAGCAGGCCGTTGATCTGGGCCAGCAGCTCCTCCACCGGGCGGTCCGGGGAGGCCAGGCGGAGGCGCTTGCCGGGCTGGGTGCGGGCCTCCCGAAGCTCCCGGGCCGCCCGGCCCAGGGCGGACCCGCGGCGGAGCCAGAGAAGAAGCGCCAGAACAAGGGCCAGAGCGGAGAGCGGCAGCAGGATCGTCATAGACAGGACCTCCTGAAGAAAATAGGGGTTACCGCAGCTCTCTGCGGTCCAGGGCGGCCAGAGCCAGCAGGGTAGTGACCGCCAGCCAGCCCAGCCCCACCAGCCAGCAAGGGAGCGGTGCGGGCGGGAAGGAGACGAACAGGGTGGGGTCCAGGGAGATCCCCAGCTCCGGGGACGGGCCCGCTGCCAGGAGCAGGCTTCCGTTCCAGAAGGGGGCCATGGGGTGGGTCACATAGAGGAAGCGGAAGAGGGGGGAGAGGCCGGGGCCGGCGGCATAGGCGGCGGCGCAGAACGGGTAGCCCACAAAATAGTAGAGAAGCACCAGGACCACGGAGACCGCGTCCGACCGGGTGACAAACCGGCAGCAGAGGAACAGTCCGGCAGAGGCCATCCACAGGGGGAGGGCGGTCAGCGTAAGGGTGAGGTACTGCGCCAGGGCGGGGAGGAGGCCGGGGCCGGGCAGGAAGAACAGGGTGAGCAGGACGGACCACAGGGACAGAAGGGCCACCAGGCCCACGCCCAGCAGGCAGGCCGTGGCCAGGCGGGAGAGATAGATCTGCCAGCGGGGGATGCCGAACACAGCCTCATGCTTCAGGATATCCAGCTTGTTGACGCCGGAGCTGGCGGCGGCAGCGCACCAGACGGCAAAAAACATCCCGCTGACGGACAGGGTGCTGATGGACTGAAGGAGGGTGGCCGCGCTGCCAACCTGGGGAGGCAGAGCGCAGGAGACTGTCAACAGAGATACGCCAAGCAGGAGGATCAGCGCCATCCCCAGAACGGAGTGGGGTCGGCGGCGCAGGCGGTAGAACTCCGCGCGGATGAGATTGCCCATGGGTCACCCTCCTTTACGGGAGTTCCCGGCGGGAGAAGCAGAACAGGCCCAGCGCGGTAGCGGTTGCGGTCCATCCCAGCCCCACCAGCCAGCACCGGCCTATCAGGGCCCAGTCCAAAATCTGGACGTTCAGGAGCAGGTCAAGCTGGTAGCTCAGGGTGAGGTGGTGGAGCAGCTGAAAGAACGGGCTGATGTGCTTTCCCAGGGTATCCAGCAGCGGAGGCAGGGCGAGGACCAGAGCGACATAGCAGATGGCGGCCATGTTGGCGCTGGCGATGAGAAAATAGATGGCCATGACCAGGGAAAGGCCGCCGGCCCAGATGGGGAGGGCGGCCAGGGACAGATAGCCCAGCAGCAGGAAGCCGCCGGTGGGAGTGAGATCGGAGGGGTCCCGGTCCAGCCCCAGCAGGAGCAGGGCGGACAGGGTGTAGACGGCCACCAGGACCGCGTACAGCAGGAGCATGACCAGAAACACGGCGGCCCAGCGGGACAGGTAGATCCTGGCCCGGGGAATGCCGAAGGAGACCTCATTTTTCAGGGTGTGGTGCTTGTACTGCTCGGAAAAGACCAGGTCGCCGCCGATCGCCACCAGCCAGAGGCCCATGACCATGCCCAGGGGGGACAGGCTCAGGGCGAAGGGCAGGCCGATGGGGGTGATCCCCGGCGACTGGGTCTTGATGAGGTACAGGCAGTACACGGCCCCCACAGTGAGCAGGGTGCAGGTCAAAAACAGGATGGGGAAATAGGGGCGGCGGACCGCCTTGTACCACTCCGCCCGGATGGAACGCAGCATCAGACTCCCTCCTTTCCGGCGGAATGGCCGTCGATGAGGGAGAGGAAGTAGTCCTCCAGGTTGCTGTCCTTCTGCTGGGCGGAGATCAGCCCCACACCCTGTTCCATCAGGACCCGGTTGACCGTCTGGGGCTGGTCCAAAAAGGCGTAGAGACGCAGACGCTCCTGGGGCAGGACCTCAAAATCCCGGGTGCCCAGCTGCTCCTCCAGGACTTGGGCGGCCCGGGCGGCGTCGTCTACCCTCAGTTCCAGACAGTCACGGCACCGCTCCCTCAGATCGGCGGCGGAGATGGTCTCCAGCATCCGGCCCCGGTCGATGAAGGCGTAGTGGGTGGCCAGGGCAGACAGCTCCGATAGGATGTGGCTGGAGATCAGGATGGTGGTCTGCCGCTCTCGGTTCAGCCGGAGCAGCAGATCCCGGAACTCCACGATGCCCTCCGGGTCCAGGCCGTTGATGGGCTCGTCCAGCAGGAGGAACTCCGGCTGGTTCATCAGGGCGAGGGCCAGCCAAAGCCGCTGCTTCATGCCCAGGGAGAAGGTCTTGAATTTTTTCTTCCCGGCCCCGGTGAGGCGGACCAGCTCCAGCGCCTCGTCCACGCAGCTCCGGCCGGGGATGCCCCGCTGGATGCGGTAGTACTCCAGATTCTGTTCAGCGGTGAGATAGGGGTAGAAGGCGGGGGTCTCCACCATGACGCCGGTGCGGCTCCGCGCCCGGTCCAGGGCGGAGGGGGAGGCGGCGCCGAAGAGGGCCAGCTCTCCGGAGGTGGGCCGGGACTGGCCGGAGATCAGCCGGATCAGGGTGGTCTTGCCCGCGCCGTTCCGGCCCACCAGGCCGAGGATCTGCCCCTTTTCCACCGACAGGCTGGCACGGTCCAGGGCCAGGGTCCGGCCATACCGGCGGGTCAGCTCCCGGGTCCGCAGGATCAGTTCAGACATAGTGTTCACCTTTCTTTTTGAGGGTTGTCCATAGGATAGCGGAGAAAGGTTGATTCTCCGCAAAGAAAAAGTGAAGAATTTCTAAAGATTTGAAGGGCTTACTCCTCGGTCCGCTCATAGACGTGGATGTCGAAGCCGATCTCCGTGTCCAGCTCCGTCAGGTCCTTCAGCCGGGCCACCCCAGCACGGGGTGTTTTCCAGGCGTAGGGCGTCATGCCGAAGAGAGCCATGACGTCCTCGCTCCGGTCCAGGTGGACGGAGTACCGCAGGGGGACGGCCTCCAGCCAGCGGAAGCCGGGGTAGTCCTCCCGCTTCACCCCGTTCTCATAGGGGCGGTCATACAGCACCTGCTTCATCTCCCACAGGTGGCGGGGGGAAGGGACCACATAGAGGAAGTGCCCGCCGGGGCGGAGGACCCGGGCAAATTCCTCGGGGCACAGGGGGGAGAACACATTGGTCAGCAGGTCTACGGAGCGCGGGGCCAGGGGGAGCCGGTATACCGAGGCCACGGCGAACTCCCCCTCCTTCAGCCGCCGGGCCGCCCGGCGCAGGGCAAATTTGGAGATGTCCACCCCGGCCGCGGAGGGGGCGCGGCCCTCCCGGGTCAGGGCCTGAAAGAGGGCGGTGGTGTAATAGCCCTCGCCGCAGCCGCTGTCCAGCAGGGCGGGGGCGGGGCGGTCCCCGGCGGAGCGGAGGGCCAGCTTGCACAGGGCATCCCGGAGCGGGGCGTAATAGCCCCGGTCCAGGAAGTCGGAGCGGGCGGCTACCATGGCCTTGTCATCTCCGGGGTTCTGGGAGTGCTTCCGGTTGGCGGGGAGCAGATGGACATAGCCGGCGGCGGCCAGGTCAAAGCTGTGGCCGCCGGGACAGGTATAGGCATGGTCCCCCGGCGTCAGGGGAGCGGCGCACAGGGGACAGCAGAACAGACTCATCACAGGTTCACCTCACCGGCTATTATGACAAATATTTGGGCAAATAGCAAGCGGCGCACGGCAAAAGCCGCGCGCCGCTTCAGCGTGGGAAAGCTTAGTTTGCCACCAGGACCCGGACCTTCTTCCCAATAGGATCGAGATAGGCAGTCAGGTCGCTGGAGAAGGCGGTGCAGGCGTTGAAACGCTCCTTGCCGGTCTTTTGGGTGAACCAGCTCTCCGAGGCGTCGTTGTAGCACTCCACATCGGTGGCCACAGCATAGGTCTGGCCGCCGGAGGAGAGGTAGTACCGGCCCTCCCGCTCGAAGAAGTCGGAGGGAGAGAGGTTGTCGAGCTTATCCAGGGAGACCACGGAGGCGATCTTTCCGCTGCTGTTCAGCACAAGGCCGCCGAAGGAGTTGTTTTTGACGTTGTAGCCGGAATTGGTCTTGGCGATGCCGCCGGAGCCGTTCTCCAACGCGATCTGGCGGGGACCCTTCTCTCCACCGTCCTCATTGGAGCTGTCGTAGGACACCTTCAGAAGGCCATAGGTGTAGGCGTCGCCGGTGACGGAGTCCAGCAGAATGAGATCCACGATGCCGGAGCTGTTCTCATGGTAGCCGGAGATCTTATCCTGGGGGATGCGCTCCAGATCCAGCTCGGACAGGGGGACGGCCGCCTGGGCGGCGGCGCCCTGGACCTGCTCATAGACCCGGACGCCCACGGATACGGTCTTGTTCCCCAGCGTCATGGAGGACAGGTCGAAGTCGCCGGGGGCGTTCCGCCCGGAGATGCGGGAGGCGTACAGCTCGCCCTTCTCTCCGGCAGAGAGGGTGCAGACCGTGTCCAGATTGCTCAGCTTGGTGCCCTCGCCGCCCTTCAGCTCCAGGATGCCGCCGTTGGGCAGGAACAGGTTGGCGGTGCTCTCGCCGGTGACCACGCCCATGGCGGTGGAGCGGAGGGAGCCGTTGGCGGGCCGGATGCCGGCCACCTTGCCGTCGGCCGTGAGGAGGAGGACCACCTGCTGGTTCACCGCGACGTCGCCGGTGAAGTCCCAGGCGCTCTCCAGCACGGGGAAGGTGTGGCCCAGCAGCTCGATGGTCTGGGGGGCCTTGGCGTTGGGGGCGGGGTTCTGATAGCGGCAGGTCAGGCGCAGGTCGGAGACGATCAGCGTGTTGGAGATGCTGTCGTAGGTGACCACGTCATAGGGCTTGATCTGAGACATATTGATGACCTGCTGGTTTTTCAGGATGGTGTATCCCTCGGCCCCGCCGGTGAGCTTGTGGAAGTCGGCGGCGCTGGCGCCGTCCACCACGACCACGGCGTCCTCACTGGCGGCGGTGGAGGTGGATCCGGCGTAGATGGCCGTCACCTTGCCCCGCAGGGTGAACAGGGTGATCCGGCTGCCGGCAGTGAGGGTGCCGTACCCCTCGGCGTAGGACTTGGATTCCTCAGAGTTGGCAGTGTAGATGGGGGTGTCCCCGGAGATGGTGTACCGCTTGCCGCCCGCGGCGCTGACATAGCTGGGCTCCGCGTTGCCCATGAGAGAGATGGTGACCGCGCTGCTGTCATCGGGGACAAAGGTGACGATCTCGCTTTGGTCGTTGAGGACAAGCGAACCCCGGCGGCCCACCAGGGCGGTGGGGGCCACATCCTCCGCGTCGGGGAGGTAGGTGCCGTTGGAGGTGCGCACCGCGCCCATGGCGGAGCCGTCATCTGTTTCGGTGTTGACGGCAAGCAGGATGGTGTCCTCCTTGGCGGAGCCCAGGGTGGTGTAATACTCCTTGCCGTCGCCAGTCTCACAGCTCAGGGCATTGACGAACAGCTGGGCCGCCTGGGCCCGGTCGATGGGGTCGTTGGGCCCGGCGGAGATGCCTTCAGTCAGGCCGATGGACTGGGCCAGATTCAGATAGCCGTCCGGCCAGACCGCCCCGACCTTGTTGCTGGAGTAGCCCAGCACTCGAATCAGGATGGTGACTGCCTGGGCGTAGGTGAGCTGGGAATCCGGCAGGAAGCGGCCGTCCCCGATTCCGGAGATGAGGGGGGTGCCGGCGGGCTTGGGGTCTGAGTCGGAGCCGGAGCCGGAGGAGGAGCCGCCGTCCTCCAGCATGGTGGAAGCGGCCAGGTTTACATAGCCCCTGGCCCAGTGGCTGGATGGGACGTCGGTGAAGATGGTGCGGGTGGAGTGGAGGACCACGTCATCCCCCATCCCCATAAAGTTGACCACCATGGTGCAGAACTGTGCCCGGGTCAGCTTTTGGCTGGGGTTGAAGCGGTTGTCTCCCGTGCCGTCGGCCACGCCCATCAGACGGAGGATGTCCGCGTTGACGGAGGTGGCGGGGTCCTTCACATCGCTGAAGGAGGAGGTCCCGGCCGCGGAGGCCGGAAGGACCAGACCGGCGGCCACGGCCGCG